>Ga0209034_10000173_pt1 | contig 33121 bp, 29 predicted proteins | sample MarorgKNORR_S2LV_2_FD_188219 | JGI IMG/M metagenome (GOLD analysis project Ga0209034, IMG submission 188219) | Marine microbial communities from the Southern Atlantic Ocean, analyzing organic carbon cycling - 250m_A/KNORR_S2/LV (SPAdes) (version 2) | ecosystem: Environmental > Aquatic > Marine... | reverse complement strand
TAAGGACTGCGAGGCAATGGACGGGTTATTGGAGCGGCTGAATTAAGGCTGTAGTCTTGAGAGTAGCCATTTTCCATTTGAAACAATGAGAATCGGGTATGAAGCTACAGGTTTCGGATGAGATTGGTTCGGGCATGTAATAAACCCTCATCCTAACCCCCGCCTCCCGATAGGGAAGGTCTTTCGTTTTTCCTTAGGTTGAAGCTCTGCCACGTCTGATAGACCGCCCTGGCAATGCCCCTGTGTTTTCCCCGTTTTGAATAACTACCTGGCCGTTTACTATCACGTAATCGATGCCGACCGGATAGTGCTTTGGGTCGGACTTGGTGGCGTGGGTTTTGACCGTGTCCGGGTTGAAGATGACTAGGTCGGCTTTGAACCCATCCCGCAGTAGGCCTCGGTCCGGCAGGCCCAGCCGTTGGGCAGGGAAAGACGTCATCTTACGAATGGCCTCGGGTAATCTCAGATGTTTCTCTGCGCGAACGAACTCGGCTAATACTATGGGGAAGCATCCGTAAGTTCGAGGGTTAGGGTAGTCACCAAAGGTAATGGAATCGCTGGCAATCATGCCTGCCGGGTGGGACACAAAGGCGTAAAGAGTTTGGGCGTTGGTGCCCAGCCCTGTGGTAGTTATGAACAGGTTCTCTTCGATTAGCAGGTCGAATAATGCGTCGGCCGGTTCTTGGTTCCGGAGATCGGCGATGTCAGTGATGAGCATGCCTTCGTATTGTTTATTTTGAGGCTGGTTGAAGCTGGTTAACCAGTTGTCCTCCAGTCGATCTCGGGACATCTCTCTCTTCATGCGCTGGCGGTCGTCGGAGTCCTGGAGGGCGGCCATCAGACGTTCCGGGCCTCCGTCCTTGGCCCAGTGGGGCAGACCAATGGTCACCGTGGTTCCAGAATAAGGGTAGGTGTAACAGTCAAATGTTACATCCATTCCCTCTTCACGGGCGTTCTCCACCAATCCTAGATAGTCTAGGTGACTACCCACGCCGGCTGCGCCTTGTCGGTAATGGGTCAGGTGCACGGGACAGTCGCCGCCCCTGCCGATGTCGAGGGCCTCTTCCCAAGGAGCCATCAGACCTTTGGACTTTAGGCTGGCTCTGGTGTGGGTGTGGTAGTGCCCTCCCAGCCTGGCGGCAACACCAGCCAGTTCGGCCAGTTCTGATGTGCTGGCGTAGGAGCCGGGTGGATAGTCGAGACCTGTGGATAGTCCCCACGCGCCCTCTTCCATGGCCTCTCGGACCACCGATTTCATGTCATCAAGCTCAGAGGGCGTAGCGGGTCGGTCGTTCCAACCAACGCTCCAGATTCGCACGGATGAATTTCCCAGAATGTAGGCGATGTTCACGGCTACCGTGTTGTCGTACTTGTCCAGCTGTTCGGCAACGGTCAGCCAGTCAGTTGGCAGGGGCGGGTAGCCGTTCAACCCTGAGTCCTGCCAGATGTAACGTTCCAGCTCTTCACGGGACTTGAATGGAGAGTGGGACATGCCGTCGATACCGACTAACTCAGTGGTGACGCCCTGCCGCACTTTAGAGTCGTGGTGCGGCTCGCCCAGAATCGTCAGCCCGGTATGCGAGTGAAGATCGATAAACCCGGGACAGACGACCATCCCCGACGCGTCGATGACCCGTTCTGCCTCTAGATGAGACACATCGCCGCGCAGAAGTGAAACTTTGTCACCTTCCACTAGGACGGCCGCAAAAAACCCAGGGCTACCAGAGCCGTCAATTATTAGACCATTGATTATTAAGAGGTTGAGCATTTATCTATCTTCCAACTCCCGTAGCCCCGCAAGAACCTTGTCGGCTGTAACCGGTAAATCGGTGATGCGAACTCCTATAGCGTCGAAGACTGCGTTGGCTATAGCTCCGGCTATCGGGATGTTGCTGCTTTCTCCGATGCCTTTGCTCTCGTAGGGGGCGGGCCCGGATTCGCCTTGGACAAGGACCGTTTCCATGGGGGGAACATCGGCAGAAGTGGGTATCTTGTAGTCTCCGAAGCTCAATGTGGAGATGTATCCGTCTTCCAGTTCCAGTTCCTCCATCAACGCATAGCCTAGACCCTGAATCATTCCTCCCTCCACCTGGCCTTGGTGATTTAAAGGGTTCAGGATTGCCCCTATGTCATGGACAGAAATAATCTTGTTGACGGTTATTTCACCGGTCTCCGGGTCGACGTGAACCTCGGCAACTTGGGTGCAAAACGAGGTCAGGTCCGGGGCGTCTGGAGTCTGGTGGGCCTCTCCCGTCAGCTGGGCCGTGCCTGTGGCGGCTACGACTTCCGCGATGCTGACGCTCCGACCTGCAGCCACCAGCCGCCCGTTTTCCAAGGACACTTGCTCTTCCGGTACATCCAATATAGGAGATGCAGCCTCGACTAGTTTCCCCCGTAGGTCGACAGCGGCAGCAACCACTGCTTTCCCTGCTGAGAGTGTCACCCGACTGCCGCCAGAGCCTGCGCTAAAAGGCATGTTGGCTGTAGTCTCTAAGACAATCTTAACATCTGACGTATCGAGGGTCAGTTCCTCGGCGATCATCTGGCGAAGGACGGTATGGGAGCCGGTGCCGGTGTCCCAGAACGCCATGTGCAACTCGGGGTTGCCTTGATATGTGAGTCCAATCTTGGCGGCGAATTGCCCTGTGCCCTGCACCAGGTCGGTCATCGCCATACCCCTCCCTGTGTTGGCCGGTAGAGGTTGCCCAACGTTGGCCGCTTTCGCCGCTGCTTCCAGCGTCTCTGTCGCCTTTATCTGAGCCCAGTGGCGGCCGATGGGTGATGCGTCTCCTTCGCGCATTACGTTTTTGAGTCTGAACTCGTAGGCATCCATACCAAGTTCCTGGGCAATCATGTCCATGTGGGATTCGACGGCAAAGACCACCTGGGGCTTGGCAGGGCTGCGCATGTGGCCCCGGGGGACGTTGTTGGTGTAGACAGTGTAGCTATCGATCTTGGCGTGTGGCATCTTGTAGACGCCACAAAGGTGGTCGGCGCCCCCGAGGTAGGCCCTTGGTTTGAAGGCTCCGTAGGCTCCGCTGTCGAACACCGCCTTTGCCTGTCGGGCGATGATGGTTCCGTCTTTCATTACTCCAGTTTTGATGGTCATCACCGCTGGATGTCGAGGGTTGCCGGCCATAAGCTCCTGGATGTAGTCCATGACCATTTTCACGGGGCGGCCCGAGTGCTTGGACAGGTAGTAACACAATGGCACATCCATGAACGAACCCTTGCCACCGAAATCGCCGCCGATTGTACTTGGGTGCAGTACTATGTTTTCAGTTGAAACGCCCCATGCCGCGGATACCTGATCACGTAGCATATAGGGGTCTTTGTTGTTGGCCCAGATCTGTACCTGACCTCCTCCCTCTGCAAACACTAGACAAGCGTGGGGCTCGATGTACGCCTGGTGCATCAACTGGGCGTTAAAAGAATGCTCAAAGATCAGGTCGGAATCTTTGAAACCCTGGTCTATATCTCCTTTCTCCCAAGTCATGTGGGCAAAAGTGTTTCTGATTCCGGAGGGCGGCTGGGGCAGTCCAGTGTAAGACTCCATTTCAGGATGGAGGTCCGGTGCGGATGAGTCCATGGCTTCTTCTGCGTCGAAAACTGCGTCCAATTCCTCGTATTCCACTTCAATGAGCAAAAGGGCTTCATCACAGATGTCCCGACTGTCGGCGGCTACTGCAGCTACTTTCTCACCAACAAAACGCACCACGTCTTGAGCCAATATCGGCATGTCCACCATACGACGCCCAATCTTGGTTTTCGGGATGTCCTGTTCAGTTATCACTGCGTGGACGCCCGGCAGTGCCTCTGCCTTCGATTTATCGATGCTGACGATGCGGGCGTATGGGTATGGGCTGCGGAGTATCTTGCCCCAGATCATGCCGGGCAAAGATACATCAGCGGTGTAGACCGACTTCCCGGTCACCTTGTCCGGGCCTTCTCCTCTGACGATGGATTGTCCGATGGCAGATTGGATGGTGGACATATAAAACTCCGGTATTTGCTGATGGTTCGGTTATTCGGTTGATTATTGTCTCGGGTAGAACGATTCTGGTACCCGGGTCTGCTCCTTAACTCAACCTGAGTGCTGCGTAGACAGTTTTTGGGCCGTGATGGTCGTTTTCGTGGGTGATCAGGTGACCAAGTGAACCGCATCGGGTGTGTTCAGCTCGTGTCCCAGAGGAGTTGCTCGGCGGTTAATCAATCACCGGTGGTGATCAGTCTGAGATTGAATTAACGGTGTGGATATTGCACCCCCCACAGAACCGACCGATTGTAGGATTTGGCAAGGGAATTATGCCATACACCGTGACCGTCGTGTGTAGATTTATAACTAGGAACGGCTTGAGGTCAGGGGCTGTTTCTCAGACGATAATAAATAGGGATTGTGGCTAATCTGCTGGAACCGCAACCGTATTTTGTTTATCGGGTCAACTTGAAGATATCCAATCACAGTGATGAGTAACACTGGATTCATCGTCGCGTATTGGAATCTAATAATTGACTCCACTGAACCCGTTAGTCTGATAGCTGGGGTTTAGACAGTTGCTCAAACCCGAAATCGTCACTTATGTTGCATGTTCGCCAGAATCTGGTATGAAAATCTACGGAAAAGGATATGTAATTAGCATTAGAAGTCGGTTATAGCTTATGTAAAGCTCGGCAATAAGAGCGCCCTAGTGCTATCATGGTGTGTGGGGTAAAAAGATTTGAGTAATATTCAGAACACCGACATTCGTAACTTGGCGATTATCGCGCACGTAGACCATGGCAAGACCACATTGGTCGACGCCCTTTTAAAACAGGGTCAGGTCTTCCGCGCCAACCAAGATGTTGGTGAGCTAATCATGGATTCCAACCCGCTGGAGCGGGAGCGCGGTATAACCATTCTGGCCAAAAATGCGTCAGTTTCTTACAACGGTGTCCGAATCAATATCATTGACACGCCTGGCCACGCTGATTTCAGCGGCGAGGTTGAGCGAATCATGAATATGGCGGATGGATGTCTGCTTTTGGTAGACGCCGTAGATGGACCAATGCCTCAAACGACCTATGTTCTGCGGCAGGCACTGGATCAGAACGTTATTCCCATGGTGGTCATAAATAAGATAGACCGTCCGGAATCGCGCGTTGCCGAAGTTCTTGAGATGGTCCAAGATCTGTTCTTGGAATTAGCGAACACGGCTGAGCAACTTGAATTCCCAGTGATCTACGCCTCTGCAAAGGCTGGAGTTGCGACCACAGACCCGGATGTGCCTGGTGTGGATATGGCACCATTATTTGACGCTATTTTGGAATCAGTGCCGGCGCCCACGGGAGACCCAGATGGCCCGTTGCAGATGCTGGTGGCCGCATTGGACTATGACAATTATCTGGGGCAGGTTGCCTTGGGTCGGGTTACCAGAGGAACTTTGAAACTCCGCGACCAAGTTGCTCTGCTGGGTCGCTCCGACGTTTCTACCATCCATCCACTGGAACGAATTTTTGTCTACCGGGGTATGGAGCGAGTGGAAGTACAAGAGGCCAAAGCCGGAGACATAGTTGCTTTAACTGGCCCGGAGGGTGTTTCCATTGGGGACACTATCTCCTCTCCAGAGGAGCCAGAAGCACTGCCGACCATCGATATTGAAGAACCGACGGTACGGATGACATTTGGTGTTAGCACGTCTCCTTTCATGGGTAAAGAGGGCGAGCACTGCACCTCCCGCAATCTACGGGATCGTTTGTTCCGTGAACTTAGAACCAACGTGAGCCTACAGGTGGAGACCACATCTAGCTCCGACGTCTTTGTGGTGGCCGGTCGCGGGGAGTTGCACCTTTCAATCTTGGTTGAAACCATGCGCCGCGAACAGTTCGAGTTCCAGGTATCACGGCCGGAACCTGTAACTAAAATAGTCGATGGCAAGATACACGAACCGTACGAGATTCTGTCCATTAGCACGAATGATGAGTATGTTGGGCCGTTGACTGAGTACCTGTCAGGTAGACTGGCCCAACTCCGGGACATGCGTTACGACGAGAACGGTTACGTTCATATGGAGTACAAGATTCCTACCCGCGGACTTATTGGTTTCAACTCGTTCTTCCTACGTACCTGCAGAGGTGACGGAGTCAAGAACAGTATCTTTACTTCCTACGAACCAATGGAAGGTGAGATCAAAGACCATCCGGGCGGAGTTTTGGTTGCTTCAGAACGTGGAATGGCTGTGACCTACGGTCTGTTGAATGCCCAGGGTAGGGGAGATACCTTCGTCGACCCGGGGACCCAGGTTTATGAGGGCATGATTATCGGGTCGCATCGCCGTGAAGGTGACATTGAGATTAATGTCTGCAAAGAGAAGAAGTTGACCAATATGCGCTCGTCTACCGCTGACGTGGCCAAGCGCCTGAACGCTACCGTGAATATGAGTTTGGAAGAAGCTCTGGAATTCATCTCTGACGATGAATTGGTGGAGGTCACTCCTCAGAATTATCGTCTTCGTAAGATGGCTTTATCGGCCCTCGACCGTAAGCGTGTTCGACGGGACGGTGGTGTTCGAGCCAGGGATTAGTCACGTGAGTTAGTCAGTAGACCTGTGGCTGTTTTGTTATTTAACCGACCCGGAGAACCGGGTCGGTTTTTTTAATCTGTTTCCCATAGCTGAGTAATTCGATTGAGCTGGCGACTGTCCACTTATTGGTTTCACTGGGATTTGGTACACTGGCGACTAGTAAGTAGGGTGAGATATGATATCAACTCATTTCACCCTTGAAAGAGAGTGTTCCGACAACAGCTAGAAAGAAATAATTTGCTACGGAGAATGAGATGATCTACGAAGTACGCACCTATGACTTGAAGCCAAGGTCCATTGTCCAGGCGGAAGAAGCCTTTGCCGAAGCCCTACCCCATCGTGAGAAGTATGGCCCCATCGCTGCCTTTTGGCACACCGAGATAGGTCCGTTGAATCAGATAATCCATGTATGGGCTTACGAAAATCTAGCAGAGCGTGATAGTGTTCGTGCGGCTGCTGGCAAAGACCCGAATTGGCCGCCAAAAATCACTCCCGGTAACATACTGAACATGAACTCGGAGATTTGGCATCCTGCTCCATTTATGAGGCCTATGGGTGGTGATCAGGCTCTCGGTGGCATCTACGAGATGCGAACCTACACTTACGAGCCAGGTTCAATACCTGGGTTGCTCGAACGCTGGGAAGCTGCGATAGAAAATAGGGAAAAGTACTCCCCTTTGGCCGCCGGCATGTATACCGAATTTGGTGGACTGAACCGTTGGATGCACGTGTGGCCTTACAGGGACCTGGCACATCGGGATGAGGTCCGCGGCACGAAGATCGAAGGGTGGCCCTCAGGCGCTCCCGGCATGATTCGCCAAGAGAACAAGATTATGGTGCCGTCTAGTTTCTCTCCTATGCACTAGGCCCTGACCGCGTAATAATTCGCAGATTGAGCAAGGCTTGGTGAGATCGACTCATGGTTATAAGGCATCACATATACAAAGAAAACCAGCGGGTGCTGATAAAAGTCAGAGATGGCGGCCTCTTTAAGCCTCCAACAGAAGGCGCAAAAGGGTCTCTCGCAATCATCGCTCCGCAGTTGTTCCAAGACTGGACCGGCACTTTCTTGGAACGTGAACCAGGTGTACCGCCAGAATATTACGTGACTGTTGACAATGGCGTTACCGAGACAATATCTGAGGATTGGTTAGAGCCGGCCCCGGCTGATGCTCCACCGCCTCCGGAAGATCCCAAGCTGTGGGCCTCATAGGTTGCGAATGAGCTTCACGATTTAGGGTTAGCTAAAAGAACAGCCTCTGGCTTAGCCGGGGGCTGTTCTTTTCGTCGAGTAGTTGATGACGGTATTGGATTGGAGGAACTATGCAAATGCCGACGTGTTCAAAGTACCAAACGAGTTAAATGGGGGATTCTGAGCGTATGAAAGCTTTATAGCATCGGTGGTTTGTTTAAACATCTGTTACACCGGCTATAAAGATCGTGATCTGATTTATGCGCGACAAGTTTGTCCTCATTTGAAATTTAATTTGCCGGATTACGCCGGTATTAGCCATCTTGGCCACCAGTTAGTGTGAGTATGGCGTGAAATCAGTAGAATGGTCTCAACATTCTAGAAGGTCATTTGGATAACGATATGACGATTGATGATCAATCCAGACGGCGATCTACCAAGACTGGACTTACTGCCTTAAACCGTGACCGAGCCTGCCCAGGATTCACACTGTATGCACCTATGAGCGGGCCAGGTGATGTGTATTTGTTAAATTTGGACGGAGAGGAAGTTCACCACTGGCAGCTACCAGATCCTCCAGGTCTCTACGGTTATTTGCTTCCTAACGGCAACCTGTTCTACGGTGGCAAGCTTCGAGATGCCGAGTGGGACCGGTTCCAGTCGTGGAAGAGATTCAAGGGCGGGGTCATGATGGAGGTGGATTGGGCTGGTAATGTGATTTGGGAGCACCGCGATAAAGACCACCACCATGACGCAAGAAGAACTTCCTCCGGTGGGGCAATCTACCTGACCGTTGAATTGATGGACCGAGCGCTGTCGGAAAAGGTTAAGGGCGGAAACCCAATCACTGGTGAGAACGGGATGTGGGCCGACGTCATTGTCGAAGTCGACTCAACAGGAAAGCGGGTCTGGGAGTGGCATGCAGCTGAACACCTGGACCTGGAACGGGACATCATCACATTCAACGATTCCCGTGATGAATGGAGTCACGGGAACACCGTGGTTCCCTTAGATGACAATCGAGTAATGTTCAGCTTCAGGAATATTTCCACTGTGGGGATTATTGATAAAAGCACCGGCGAGATTATCTGGCGGCTTGGAGGAGAAATATTAGCACAACAGCACGATCCAAGCCTGTTGGCTAACGGCAATGTCCTAGTCTATGACAACGGTTCCCACAGTGCCCATCATGCTCTACCGTTCTCTCGAGTGGTGGAGGTGGACCCTAAAACGAACCGAATCGTCTGGGAGTACGCTGATAACCCAGCATACAATTTCTTCAGCCCGTATATCTCTGGAGCGCGCCGGCTGCCCAACGGTAACACCCTTATCACTGAAGGGATGTTTGGTCGCATGTTCCAGGTCACACCGGAAGGGGATGTGGTCTGGGAATACATCAACCCGCATTTCTATAAGGACTCAGAAAATGCGGTAGTCAACCGGGTTTTCCGGGCTACCCATTATCTGCCAGAGGAAATCAGTCAGCTTCAGTGATGTATCTCTTGCAGGGATCTCTCTAACTTCTACCCGTTTTATAGACCTCTGCCCCAATGGTCGCTCCCACTACAATGCCGAGCGCAATCCAAATAGAATCTCCAGTCAAAGCTGGAATATCGGTGCCAGCGATGATTTCAAGGACAACAGGGATACTGTTATTTTTTCTGGTTGGGCATAAATTCGGTTTATCTTCTGAACAACTCTGAAATTCGATTTCCGACTATGTCGTCTTCGCCCTCGTTCAGACCAAACGCGTGAAGGATGATTCCAGTGTCACCTTCTCTCACTCGTGTCCAAATGGGAGGCTCTCCTGATTTAAGGCGTTCCACGATGTCGTGACAAGATATTCCTGCAATTGTCTCGTCAACCTCAAGGGTTACTCCGTAGGGTTGATGACCAACAATGTTGTCAATCAATTCTGCCGTTACACCGGGTATTCCTTGAAGCGGGGCCAACATAGTGCGGCATTTTGTCTCTGTATCGGCCAATCGTTCTTCATGGTTCATGGTCATCCACCGCTTAACCGCCGCGACTGCGCCGACCATTTCTTGGCGGTCGACTTTTTGGGGCCGTCCAACCCCTCGCACCCTACGACCCTCGTAACTGACGAATGATTGTAGGGCGAGTTTGCGAATCATATCAACGCTGCCGAATGCAAGACCAGTGGACTGAGGGGAACTCATGTACTTGGCGGCAGTGCATTGGAAGTCGGCCCCCATGCGAACGTAACTTCCAAAAAGGTCCAGAGGGTATATCTGGCCGGCAGCATCTACAAGTACTGGAACGCCTTTGGCATGGGCGATCTCGATGGTGTCTTCCAGAGACAATGCCTGTGGGTCAGGTTCTTGAATCACTGCGTAATAATGGACTGCGGCGGTATTTGGTCCGATGGAGCTCTCTAGATCCTGACGAGATGTGCCTTCTGGCGTACCAAACTGGACCAACTTGGCCCCAGCCAGTTCCAGACAGCGGTCGTACCAATAACGCTGGCGTGCTTGGATTAGTATCTCATTCTTCATTCCAGCAGTGTTGGGTAGCTGCTGAATCTTGGTGTCATCATCACCGGCCATGCAGGCTGCCGTGGCCAGAGTCAACGCAGAGCCAGCCCCGGAGGTGATGTAGGCTGCAGGGACGTCTACTAACTTGGCGATGGCCTCTCCTGCCCGTTCTTCAAGCTCCATCAACGGGACATAGGCACCGTTTGCCTGGTCCATGGCCTCCAACACCTCGGGAGCAGGGGTTGATCCTCCCAGCATGGTGACACTCCCGGTGGCATTGATCACGGGTCTAACACCCAACTCTTTATAAATGTTGCCCCAATCGGTGCTCATGATGCTCTCCCTTTTCTAGGCAGATAAATAGGCTATAAGAATGTGAGAATTAGTCAGAAAGAATGGCGATGGCGTCAATCTCTATTTTGAGGTCTGGAGTGCCAAGCGCCGCCACCTGGACCTGGGTGCTGGCCGGGAAGTTTCCGGCAAACCGTTTGAGGCGTACCTCACCCGCGGCAGGACCTTCGCGCAGGTCTGTGACAAAACTGGTCACTTTGATGACGTTGGCCAACGTAGCCCCGTTTTCTTTCAGTATGTGCTCAAACTTGTCTAGAATGGCCTCGGTCTGCGCGGCAATGTCGCCAGTGGCTGCAGAGGTTCCACCGGCGGTGCTGCCAGCGATGAATAGCATGTTTCCAGAGCGTACAGAGTGATGAAAGGCTCCGGCTGGCGGTGGCAATTCTGGGTAGTTCTTACGTTCAAAGTCCATGATTAACTCCTATGTTGTCTTCAGAATTAAGGTTGGCGCATCCCCGTCTGATGCTTGGAATTGAGACATTATAACTTAGCAAATTATCCGTATGAGTCTCGTTGGGCAATTCTCTATTTTGACGCATAATACATCAGCATACTGTGTGAACGTATTAGTGAGATAAATTTGCAGGGCGATGGACCAAGATAATGGACGCAATCGAGTCAAATATCCAGACCAATGGCCCGGATTTTCAGAAAAATCTAGAGCATATGCAATCGCTGATTGCCGAGCTTAACGAGAGTTTGAGGTCGGTGCGAGAGACCGGTGATACCGACGCTGCAGAGCTACACCGCAGTCGAGGGAAGATGCCGGTCCGAGATCGGGTCAGAACGCTGTTGGATCCTGGCACTCCGTTTTTGGAACTCAGTCCCCTGGCAGCATGGCAGATGTACAAGGATGAGAGCCCCTGTGGCGGTATTGTCACCGGCATCGGCATTATTCACGGTAAACAGGTGGTCATAGTGGCCAATGACGCCACGGTAAAAGGCGGTACCTATTACCCAATCACTGTTAAGAAACATTTGAGGGCCCAGGAGATAGCACTTGAAAACCGGCTTCCCTGTATCTACTTGGTGGATTCCGGAGGGGCGTTTCTGCCCTTGCAGGCAGAGGTCTTCCCGGATAGAGACCATTTTGGTCGTATCTTCTACAACCAGTCTCAGATGTCTGCTGCCAGTATCCCCCAACTTGCGGTGGTGATGGGTTCTTGCACCGCCGGTGGCGCTTATATCCCGGCCATGAGCGATGAAGTGATAATCGTTCGAGAGCAGGGCACCATTTTCCTGGCCGGACCGCCGTTGGTGCGAGAGGCTACAGGGGAAGAGATCGATGCGGAGTCCCTAGGCGGAGCAGAGGTTCATACTAGGAAGTCTGGTGTCGCAGATCACTACGCTGAGGACGATGCACACGCCTTGGCTATTGCCCGAAACATTGTGGAGAATTTCGTCTTACCCGGCAATCCGGAGTTGGAAGTATTTGACCCAGAGCCTCCGGTCTACGACCCGGAAGAAATCTACGGTGTTATCCCGTCAGACACTAGGCGGCAATATGACGTTCGAGAGGTCATCGCCCGTATTGTAGATGGCAGCAGGTTCCAAGAGTTCAAAGAGAATTACGGCGAAACCCTGGTCTGTGGGTTCGCCAGAATCTGGGGTTACCGGTTGGGCATAGTAGCTAGCAACGGTGTTTTATTCTCCGAGAGCGCTCTCAAAGGGACCCATTTCATAGAATTATGCGCTCATCGCAAAATTCCCCTGTTGTTCTTGCAAAACATCACCGGGTTCATGGTAGGCCAGGAATATGAGGCCGGAGGGATAGCTAAAGACGGAGCTAAGATGGTTATGGCGGTGACCAACGCGGCTGTTCCCAAGTTCACGGTCATCATCGGCAGCTCCTTTGGCGCCGGCAACTATGGCATGTGTGGTCGGGCCTATCAACCCAGGTTCTTGTGGACGTGGCCGAACTCTCGTATCTCGGTGATGGGCGGCCCTCAGGCGGCTGGGGTGTTGTTATCCGTGCGATCTGACCAGGCGGCCCGCCAGGGCAAGACCCTAACGGATCAGGAGATTCAGGACATTCAGAAGCCCATCATCGACAAGTACGACGATGAAGGGAATCCCTACTACAGCACTGCTCGCCTTTGGGACGATGGGATTATCGATCCTAAGGACACCCGAGACGTGCTTGGTCTGGGTCTCGCCGCAGCCATGAATGTGCCCGTCTCAGAAAGCCGATGGGGCGTATTCCGGATGTGACGAGCCAGGTCTTTAATCGGGTTTTGAATAAGAAGTAACTGAGTATGTTCTCTAAAGTATTAGTTGCAAACCGGGGGGAGATAGCCGTGCGGGTTCTGCAGACTTTGCAGGCAATGGATATCGCCACGGTTGCCGTTTACGCTGACCCCGATGTCAACTCGCCTCACGTGCGGTTCGCCGACGAAGCTTATCCCCTGGGAGGTTCAACTGCGGAGGAAACATACCTGGACCGAAAGAAGCTTGTTGAAGTGGCCTTGAGTTCCGGAGCAGATGCCATCCATCCGGGCTACGGATTCCTTTCGGAAAATCCTGAGTTCAGCAGAGACTGTACTGCAGCAGGGTTAGTGTTCATTGGCCCTAGCCCTGAGACGATAGAGCTTCTGGGAGATAAGATTCGTTCCAAAGAAGCTGCAATCCAAGCTGGTGTTCCGGTGGTTCCAAGTTCTCCCATGTGGGTGCCAGGCGATTCCCCGCCAAATGACGTACTCCCCCATATTGGGCTGCCATTGTTGGTCAAGGCTGCCGCAGGTGGTGGTGGCCGGGGGATGCGTCTCGTCCAACAGGAGTCTGATTTGGAACAGGCTCTGGAATCGGCCAGCCGCGAAGCAAGCGCAGCGTTCGGTGACGGGCGGGTGTTCTTGGAACGGTACATACCCTTTGCTAGGCACGTGGAGTTTCAGGTGCTGGCAGACTCTGCAGGTAATACCATCCACCTCTTGGAGCGGGAATGCAGTGTTCAACGCCGATATCAGAAGGTTATAGAAGAGACGCCTTCGCCAGCCCTAAACGAAACACTCAGGCGTTCTATGGCCGCGTCTGCTGTGGCGATGGCAGTGTCAGCGGGGTACACCAACGCCGGAACGGTGGAATTCCTGGTTGATTCCCAGAGTGGCGATTACTATTTCTTGGAGATGAACGCCAGAATCCAAGTGGAACACCCAATCACTGAAGAGACCCTTAAATTAGATATGGTTGAGTGGCAAACACGGATAGCTGACGGAGAGCTAATCACATTAACTCAAGATGATATCCAGTCTACGGGCCACGCCTTGGAGTGCCGGATCTACGCAGAAGACCCTTATGTTAATTTTTCTCCAGCTGTGGGTCGGTTGATGGTTTGGCGTCCCCCTTCGGGGATGGGTATTAGGCTCGATTCCGGGGTTGCTGAGGGACAGGAGATAACGGCCTATTATGATTCCATGTTGGCGAAGTTGGTGGTTTGGGGGCCAAACAGGCATAGTGCTATCGGTCGGATGCAGCGGGCGTTGGAGTCGTTTCCGGTGTTGGGAGTCACCACTAATATTCCGTTCCTGTTGAAGGCCATTGTCCACTCGGATTTTGCCTCGGGCGAATATGATACTGGCTTCATAGTCAAACATCAGTCTTTAACCACTGCTCCGGAGTCGAGTCAGTTACAGGCTGTTGCCGTTGATATTGCAGAGGGGTTTTGGCAGTCCAACGGGAGCAACACCCCGGGCCAGAAAATCGATGCTCACAAAGCAACCCAAAGCCCTTGGCATGGATTGGTAAAGTCGGTATTTCCATGACCTCTCGACGCTTGCAGCAAATCCACCCTCCTTTGACCGAACCATCTGCAGTTGTGTCTGGAGCGGTTGTTGATCCTGCGGCTATTACGGGTTTTGACGTTACTGTGTCTTCGCCAGGACGTTGGGAGGGCAGTGTACGGCTGGAAGATGGGCGTACGATGCCCTATCTGGCCATCCGAGACGGGCAGCAGATACACGTTTGGATAGCTGGGGAGTCGTTTATATTTGGTCCGTCGGTTCCCGTGGCACGTTCACAAAGGGTAGGCAAAAACACTAGTGAGGATATCGTTTGTCCCGTGCCCGGAGTGGTGATTGCAGTCCATGTAGTCGCGGATGATATCGTGGAAGCTGGCCAGGACCTAGTGATAATCGAGTCTATGAAAACTGAACAGGTCGTTAAATCACCACGGCAGGGTACGGTGCAGCGGGTTTCAGTTCAAGAAGGGGACCGGGTGGATCGAGGTATGCGTTTGGTAGTATTGGTTCCATTGACTGACGAATGATTTTCCAGGCATGTTCACGCCTGGGATGCGGTTGTTCCCAGTCGGATAATAGTGTTTAGACCATCAAACAGGAGTACTAGATTTTTATGGAAGTAGTAGGGATTTTCCTAGGGATATTATTTGGTCTCGGGATACCGATTCTAGTGATCGTAGGTATCGTTTTTTTCATATTGAAAATCAAGTCCGGGATAAATATTGCAGTTTCATACAGGTTTGTACTTAGGGGTTATTTCTACGTAGCCATTTTAATCAGTATTGGACTCGCTGGATTGGGTGGACTTTCGACCCTAATAAATGTCGGGTTTGGCGAAGTCGTTGACCGAGAATTTAGTTACGGAAACGTATATGAAGACCACCGAGAACTGCAAATACGTTTGAAGAATTCTGATTATATCTATGAAGATGATGACACGGAACGGTCTTTGCCCGAAAAAGTCGAGCTTGAGATGAAGGGCAGCCTCATAAGCGGAATCAGTTTAACGCTGATTGGAACTTTTATCTTAGTTGTTCATTTCTTCGGGAGAACTCTGGTAGAAACTAAAGATGAACGAAGAGATGTTTTGAGAAGGCTGTATCTAATGATTGGGCTTGCGATATTCGCTATAGTGACAATCATATCGTTAGCCTCCGCGGTTCCCGAAACGCTTCGTTATGCTCTTTTGGACGTCAGGGCAGGAGATGAATCTCCTGGCGAAGCTCTGGCGATATCTATTGTTGCCCTTCCAGTTTGGGTTACTTACTTAGTGTTAACATTACGAAACGTTAGGCGCATTTCGGATTCTCCTGAAACCGTGGAATAAGTTATTTGGCAATGTTTCTAAAATGCTGATGTACACATAGAATTTCGTCGATATGGTTGAACATGAAAGCTCAGGTTTTAAAACCTGAGCTTTCATGTTTAGAGCGCCCTCTAAGGCAAGATTTTTATCTAGGAAATATATATTCTCATGATGGACCTTTCATGAAGAAGCCCATCATTTCGATAAACAGAAAACTACAACATAAATGGAAGAAATACTAAAAATATTAGCAGTATTAGTTGCCGCGACCATTGGTTTTACTATTTCGGGAGTGGCAGGATTTGGGGGCGGATTAGTTGCTCTTCCAGTATTAGTATGGGCTTTCGGAATCAAGGAAGCGATCCCGATTATTTCTATTTCGCAAGTGTTTGGGACTGCATCGAGGGCATGGTTGCATCACCAAGCAATTGATTGGAAAGTAGTCCGATATTTTGCTGTTGGGTCAATTCCCATGGCAGTATTGGGAAGTCTGATATTCATTTCAATTAACACTGAGATGATAGTCCGCATATTGGGTATCACGATGCTCACTCTAGTGGTCTATACTCGGCTACCGATCGGGCGTAATTTTAAGATCAATGTTCGAGCTTTCGTACCTATAGGAGGCACTGCTGGATTCGGTTCTTCATTCCTTGGCATTCCAGGTCCGATGGCCTCGCTTTTCTATTTGCAATACGGATTGGTTTCTAGTGCCTATGTAGGTACGTCCGCGGTCGGCCTTGGGGCAATTCAGATCCCTAAATTAATTATCTTCAGTACCAACGAATTATTGACGACACGAGTGATTATTCTTGGAATCGTACTTGGTTTAATAGGCGTCTTTGGAGCTTATATGGGCAAGACTATTCTTAAACGAGTTCCAGAAAAGGTATTTTCTAGAATGATTACTGCAATGTTATTGATATCTGGGTTTATGTTCTTGATTCGAGCATAAGATGCGCATTTAAGACTATTAAATTATTGAAAGGCCAATAAACTTTAAGCTACTGACACTTGATAGATTAGGTTAAGTCAACCCATTTTCGAGTATTAACGGTATTTATAAATATTACAATTCGACATAAGCTGAACTTACGACTAATATATCCTCCGACTTGAATACAATACCTTGGAGGAATGATGGCGCTAGAAATTAGTAGTAAGCCTCACACTGCGCTTCTGGTAATGGACTTCGAGAACGACATAGTTCACCCGGAAGGAGCTTTCAAAGACTTTGGCTTCGCTCAAATGGTTGCCGACAACAATGTCTTAGATAAAACTTCTCAACTCTTGACTGCAGCTCGTAGTTCTGGAGTTACCGTAATCTATGTCTCAGTAAAATTTCGGGAAGGATATCCTGAACGGCCTGCTAACTCAGGATTGTGGCAGGGACTCCATGGGGCCAATGCCTTGGTTGAAGGGACTTGGGGATCTCAAATCCACGACCAATTGACGCCTGAAAAAGGGGAAGCGTTAGTAACCAAGCGGGGAGTTTCTGCTTTCACAGCATCGGACATAGAGCAAATTCTTCATACCAAACGTATTGGAACATTGATTCTCGCAGGTGTAGCCACTAATTTTGTCGTTGAGGGAACTGCACGCCAGGCTTGCGACCTTGGCTACGATACTATAGTAGTCGGCGACTGTTGTGCTTCGATGAGCCAAGAGGCGCACGATGCTTCTTTAAATACTGCTCTGCCATTTCTATGCACAGTAACTACTCTCGATGAAGTATCTGCCGCCCTTAAATAGCTTTCGTGAGTCGCGGACTTAAAAAACTGCACTTGGTAGATATTGGTTACCGAATAAAAGCCCAGACTTAAAAAATCTGGGCTTTTTGTTGACGGAAATCAAGATGTCTAGGCTAGAAATCAAACCGAGACCCATATGATTAATAGCCAGCCATTTTAAGTGTACCCGCGTGTATAACTCGAAACTTCAGGCCCCCCGTTCCGCTAATTGGCGATCCAAGATTAAGAGCGCATCACTTTTGTCGCCAATCATTTTCAATTGTTCGATGATATCATGGACTTCTTTTTCGTCTTCGACTTGTTCGGTAATAAACCACTGGAGATGTACTTGAGTTGCGTAATCGTCTTCTTTTATCGAGAGTGCATATGCTTGGTGAATGAGTTCAGTAACTTTACGCTCATGGTCCAGAGCACTTTGCATAACATCCAAAGCAGACTGGAATTCCAGTGGAGGTTGGCTAATAGGCATAAGGAGCACTTTTTCTTCGCGGTCGTTTACGTAATCAAACAGCCTCATCGCGTGGTCATTTTCCTCTCGACTCTGCACCCTTAGCCAACTGGCAAATCCGGGAAGGTTGATGCTTTCGCAGTAGGCTGAAAGAGATAGATACAGATAAGAAGAATAGAATTCGACGTTTATATGTTTTGTCAAAGAATCGTGGACAGCCGTGGTCATACCCATTGTTTATGTCCCTTTTAAATTAGATCTGGCAGCCTGATATAACCGGCCATTAGACGCTGAATGATGGTAAGTTTGGCCGTGTAGCTGTTCCAGAGTTGATTATTTCTTACACTCAATATACTAGATATTAAGTTTAACAAACATGGATTCTAATTATGCTTTACTTGCGACTTTAAAGAACTTACAAGTTGATGGGGTTGGGTGCATGATACTGCCCGACATGAGATCGAAGCTCTACTCTAATCGTAGTAGATCAACTGCGTATTGAAAAGTTAAGAAGTGCGAAAAGTTATATCTTTAGTCGGCTAACTTTCGAGAATCGGTTTTTGAACAAAGCAGACTTCATATTGATTTTGGATGTACTTTCTACTGCTATGACAAATGCCAAATCCGTACTCAACATTACGAGACGTGATGCCACTACGATGCTACTGGCTGCATGTAAATCGATTACCTGTGAAAATAAAACGAAGGCGAGTCCGTCCCTTGCACCTAATCCAACTGGTGGCAAAACAGATAACCAGCCAACTGTTAGGCTGATGCCCCACGCTCCCGCTATGACAGCCATTTTGCTAACAGTTAAGTCTGAAAAAGATGCTGCAATAAGTACTATAAAAACAAGCTGCATCAAGGCGTAGGATCCGTAGAACCCTAACCCTTTTATAGTGGTGGTATTGGAAAAGGATGATCCTCCATAAAGCAATCTTGCCAATCTCCGAATGACCATCCGAGCTAAAGGGATTTGGAGAGTTTGAGTCCCGTCGTCGGTGGAAATGGCTCCGATTTTGATCAGCGCTCCGCCAAATAAAAAAACGCTGGCAGTTAAGATGATAAAAGCAAGAATAGGGTGCAAATATACCCACGAGAGCACCGTGATACTAATGATAGTGAGCATGCCGTAAGCCAAAACGACTTCTATGATGATGCTACGAGCTATTTGATTAGCCGGTATGCCTAATCTGCCTACTAAAATGGTACGTCCGGCCATGGACCAGATGCGACCTGGTATGTACCGCGCCAGCCAACTCCTGGAATAAGCGGTGTATAGGTTTGACTTAGATGTAATGGTCGAGCTTGAACCATCACGAGAGGTCCGGCATAAGGTTAAAACTCGCTCCCAAAGGGCCATGAGGAAGAAGAGCATTAAAAAATGAAGAACAGTTGCTCCAATTATTGGAATCCATCGGTCTGGTTCCAAGCCATTAGCTGATCCAATAGCAGTCCATAAAACCCATACGAAAGCCAAAAATGACCCAAGTATGATTGCCAGTCCTAAGATACGGTAGAGTTGTTTAATCAAACGGGTTTTGCCTAATAGTGAAGAGACCATTTAGGGTCGGGGTGACGCTGGTTGGTGCACGGGTTTAGTTTTACCAATATTGGCATTGATTACTGAGTTAGCTACTTCGAATCCATCACTTACAAAGTCATGCAGATGACCGTAAAAATAGCTGCCTCCACGGCCTAATGTCCAAAAATTTTCGAATCGTCGGAGATATGACAAAACTATCTCTGATATCTTTTCATATCCCTTGAAATAGACGGGATAAGCGTTTTCTAGCCGGTGGGTATCGTACCCGGATACTAAAGAAGCGTCTATTAAACCCATTTGATCCAGTTGGTGTATTAATCCAGTGGCAAGTACGTCACTGTCACGGTTCCAGATATCGTCACCATTGAAACAAGGGAATTCCACGACTAGAGATGTTTTCCCTTGTGGACTCATGTCTGAACTGCGGTTACGGGGCTCATGGGCACGACTAAACTCGTATTGGGGGCCTTGAAAATACGTGACGGCGGCGTCGCTGATAGAGGGCTGGTCTAAGAAAACAGCTACTAGGATTACATCTCGGAATTTGAGCTGCGCCGCCGCCGTGAGTACTTCTTCCGGTGGTTTCGGATTCATCATATGTACTATTGATGTGATAGGTAGTGTGTTGATTACCGCTGATGGCGTAATTTTATGAGATTTCATTCCTGTGTTCACACTAACTGTTGAGATTCTATTGTGGTCAGTTTCGATGCCATCTATTCGGTGGTTGTATTGCAATTTATCGTGAGATATTTGGTTTGCCATACGATCGGATATTTCACCGTAACCTAATTTGGGGTACAGAAATCGCCCTTCCAAATGGTCGGATTTTTTGGATCTTAATAAAGCTTCTTTGATCAGCCCGGGTATAGAAAATCCAGGTAGGCGCCTACCGGCGATGTCTGGTGATAGTTCTGACGCTGGCAACCCCCAAAGCCGCTCAGAGAATGGGATCAGGAATGTTTTAGCTATCGTGTCACCGAACCGTGATTGAGCGTATTGGGCAAAGTCTTCCGGGGACTCATATTTTTTACTTTTGAAGCGTGATAATGCTAAATCTCTGGCCGCTCGGACCGTATACAGGAGTCCGCCATTTTTCAAAACTTGCAACGGTCGTAATGGAAAATCGACAAATCTTCCTTGCCACCAGATACGTGCAGGGGCTTCTACGGAATGTAGGTTTGTGCCCATTAGTTCAGAAATCCGCCTGGTGGCCTCGACGTCTCGGGCATGGAACCTGTGCGGGCCGGTATCATACAAGAACTCACCGGATTTAATCGTTCTAGCGTTTCCACCATGCACTGATGATTTCTCTAAGATGGAATAATTTTGGTTTCCGGCCTCCTCCATAGCCCAACCACAGGCCAGCCCAGCGGGTCCAGCGCCAAATATAGTCACATGAGAATCTGTTGATAGTGTGGGATCTGATTGTTTCATCGAAGTTATTCTTTGGTCCGTATTAATTTTTGTAGATATCGTCCGACCGGCCGAATTGATTGAATGCTGATGAGAAATAGAATGCAAGCATTAATATTCCGATTATCGATAACCACATAATGGTGAATATCCAGGTATGGGCATTCCACATCCGATAGTCCGGTACTATTGGCGCTATGAACTGGAAAATAGGAGATGACATCTCGAAAGGATCGACGGCAATTACTACCTCTCGGGTATGGCCGGACACGGCTAGGAAAGCGGTTATGACTAATGAGTAAATGCCAAGTACTCCAAGGGCCAATCGAACCCATATAGGGGATCGCATTAGCAGAATTACTAATGGCAGTGTCATCAAAGGTAGAACCGTCACGATTGTTCGTCCGGGGAACCACCACCCCATCATCGTTATTACGACAAAAGTCGCTATGAGTATCTGCGTTAGTAACAGGGCCAATATTAAACGGGACGTGCCGGTTATCTTCCAGAGTAGAGGCGCAGTAGGAAGCACCAATAATAATATTGGTGCCCATCGCCCGATCCCGAATCGTTCATCTATGAAAAGTCCTAATGGTCTGTAGATGCGTTGTTTAAAATCTAAGTGATCTCCGAGAATATTGATGGTTCCATCTCCGGTATAGACTAGGTTGACGCTATAAGGTGTCAGTCCCCCGAACGTTTCTAGGTGGAACCAGGTAAACAGTGTGGCACTCAGAATTGCGGATACCAAGAAAACGGAGCGCCTCGGAGAATCCATACGCCAGCATCCCCACACGGCTACTAAGCCGGCTAGAGGGGCATATTTGACACCTAGCCAGACCATTGAGGTCAGGCAAAGTAGTAAGCCGATGGCTTGCCATGTGTTAGATCGATCTATTCTTTGGATGATTAAGAGGGAGACTATGAGGAATAAGGCGGCGGGAACCTCAGGATAAATCTCCGTTGAATAAATGAAAGCGGGTGCTGTGACAGCCACGGCTAAGGTTGTGAGCCAACTTATCCAAAATGCTCCGCTAATTTTTACAATGAGGATGTATGCGAGGCTAAATGTCAGTGCTGCTATGATCATCATCTGGATTTGGACACCAATCAATCCGCCGATGCCAAATCCAGGTATGACGAAAACGGAAAGTCCAGGGTTGTGAGGGCTTAAGAGTTTTCCGTCTTCGCGGGCTGATGATTGCGTCCACAAACCATCTGGATGGTCAAAGAAAGATTCATAGGAGCGTAGCTCATACTGGCGTCTAAGATCTAGATTCTTGTCCTCGATGAGACTTTGGGTAGTTAGCAAATAGAAGGGTTCGTCACCAGTTATGGATGCACCGCGAGTCGCACGGATATCTATGGATGCTACGTATATAAGTAATAGAATTGCGAATATCGCAATAGCACCGGCTGCGACGTTTGATATTCTCAGCTCTTGGTTAATTATGGTATTCCAAGGATTTATCAAGGAAACTCATGTAACCTTCTAGGACATTCCTTTGTTAGATATTAGGATGTCTTAGGGGATGATATCGGCATCCCTGAGCATCTTTAGAGTTGCTTGGAGTTGGGATAGCTCTGCTGGATTTATGTCTGGAGGATCCAATGAATCCAAAGGCGGTAAATCTCCACTTGGTTTGACCCCTGCACTTAGGGGGTATTCATGAGTCTGTTCAGCGAAATATGTCTGAGCCTCAGAGCTCAGCATGTATTCAACGAACCTTTCCGCGCTGTCTGGATTCTCGGTTGATTTGATTATTCCCACGGCGGCAACATCGATTACCGCTCCGGGGTCGCCCTTACCTAGGTAATGGTTGCGCGCTCCAAAATCAGGTCCTTCCTCTTCAATAAAACGGGGTACGTAATAGTGATTGACGAATCCCACATCTATTTCGCCCTGTCCAGCTGCGTAAACGATACTAATCAGGTTGGGATACACTCTAGGTTGGTTGGCTTTCACTCCTTCCAGCCAACTCCGAGCAGCTTCTTCACCTTTTTCGATTCGGATAGCCATGGGAGTTATTTGCCATTCACCATGAGTAGGAGCCCAACCGATACGACCCTTCCATTTTGGATCGGTGAAATCCATTATTGATTGAGGCAGATCTGTGTTGGGATCGATAGTTTCCGTGTTGTAGACAACGACTTTGGATCTACCTGATAAACCTACCCATTCTCCTTCATTTGATCGGAATCGCTTATCAACTTTGTTTAGTAGATTGTCTGGTAGTTCAGACAGAAACTTCTCTTCAGACAATAGAGCCCAGCCAGCCGGATCTGCTAGATAAACTACGTCCGGACGGGCATTATTGCCTTCCTCCAAGAGCGTAGCCACTATACTCGCAGTGTTCGCGTACTTCACATTGATGTTGGTCCCCGTGTCGGCGGCGTATTGTTCAAGGAGCGGCTGTACTAGACTGCTGGTTCGGCTAGAATACACAGTCAATTCATTGTCATCTTCTCCGCACCCGACAAAACCGAGAGTCAATGAAAGCAATATTGCTAGTGCTATAAATTGTGTTCTTATCCGTGAAAACTGTAACCCAGCCATAATTTTACTCGTCAACATAGAACTCGTATCCACGATCTTCAACTCCGTTCTTTTACCCGGTTTTACCGACAAAATGCGGATCACTGAGAATCCCATTGGTCCGGTGACGTTTATTTGCGCTATGCAATGCCTCAAGTATTTCCATAGGTGATCCAAGATCCCTTGCCGTGTTGCATACCGCAGCTACATCTTTGGGAAGGCATGATCCACCATAGCCTCGCTCGTCCGTAACTTCAGTGTGACTTTGGTTGATCCTGTGATCTTGCACCCATATGTCACGAACTGTTTCGAAGTCAGCCCCTACAGTCGTACATAGGTCGAAGAACTCATTGCAGAAACCAACTTTTAGCGCCAGGAATGAATTCTCCATGTATTTCACTAATTCAGCTACAGTTGGATTGTTAATGAAGAAATCTGGTTTATGATCGTAGGCACTGACAAACAGATCTTTAACTTGTGAAACTGCAGGTTCGTAGCCACCAAGAACGAAGAAATTTCGTTCCTCCAGCTTTCGATATAGGTGATTTGTTGATTCTCCGGCATATTCCGGGACGAATACTAAGGGTTTGCTGTGAGCGTTTATCAGGCGCTCAGTGGTGCCTACAGCCACGGTACTATGGCATATTATGGCTTGCCTCGGAAACGCTAGCGAAACCACTTCCTCAACTATGCTGGTATCACATGCCCCGTTCGGTAGCGCAGCGGTAGGGACACAGATAAATACGAAATCGGTATCTACGAGGTCGGATTTACTGCCAAGCCCTTTTGGAGGGTCGTATATAGCTACATCGGATATTCGACTAAACACTTGGTATACGAAGTGTCCAATGTTCCCGAATCCAGCAATCGTAATGCGCAAGATTGCTCCTTAGCGTCGAAACTTATAGAGATTTGGTTACTTAGATTCTGTTCTAGTCATTAGGGTTATAAATCAGAATGCATTTAAGGTCTGGTTGGTATGGCAGCCACTGGACGACTGGAAAAGCCGACTCTGCTTGCAAATGGCGAGTCAAAAATCCATACAGAGCCATACCAACCAAACGATACTTGGTTAAGTCCTAGTTGGACTGTGTGTGCCGGTAAGGATGCAGTCTATTGCAATGTCCCTACTTCGGATGGGCTGATGCCCAAGGCCGGATAAGTACTTTCCAAAGCCTCTATTACGATGGACCCAGGGTCAGACGGCTCGTTGGAAAGGTTGTATATGCCATCGATTGCCGCAGCGGCGCTGGAATCAACAGCGTCTATCATAGGCGCAATAACTCGGAAGAATGCCCATCCTTCAGCCTGGTGAATCCTGGCTTTCTCTGCATCTCCAGATTCTAAGTCTCCGGTCATCTTAGAGGCATACCGGATACTAGCCTGTATGTAGGTTATCTGGATCTGCCTGATGATCTCGTCGGATGCAGTTTGAGCACCAGCGACATCACCAGCAAGCAATGCATCTCTGCCATCGTCCATAGCCTTGAGTATCGCGTCGTTTACGGCAGTACCGGTCCCGAAGTTACCGCCTCTCTTTTCTGCGGTGCCGAATGGACCACTACCTGGCTCTACACCTGCATAGAATGCCCAGGCTTCGTCCCAGTTATGGGGAGCACCCTTTTCGGCGTCAAAGTTCCCGTCGTCAGCCTTTGCCAGAGCGGCTACGAGTTCGTGTATAGCCCAGGCTATCATCACCTGGTTTTGAATTCCCTTTTGTATGCCTTGCTTTCGGACGCCGTCTGCCTCGCCAGCGAACGGCCCTGTCCCGTCTATGGCAGAGGATACGAATGTGTCCAGCCAGTTAGCGTCGCCGTAATATGCTACGTAGTCGTCCCAGATGTCTTCAGATCTCTCGGCACTAGCAGCACCCTTTATAGTCCGGACGGATCCGCTACTTTTCACGGAATTCTTGCCATCGGTATAGATAGCATTAATCGCATCGTAGTCGTATGGGTCGGTAAACAGACCGTTGATTTCCCCGACATCTTTGACAACCAGAGCGTGTGTAGTTACGTCGGAAGCTGGTTTATATCCAGAGATGCTGTCGTAATTCCCGGCAACTCCGCCTGCGGTGGTACCTGAAGCACTACCGGTGCCGCTGGCAGAACTTGTGCCTGAAGCACTACCTGTGCCGGATGCACTGACTGAATTGGTACCAGATTTGACTCCTGATACTGATACGACTTCGCTTTTCGGGTCGACTGCAACGCTACCTGGACGATCTTCGCCGTCGTCTCCTCCACAGGCAACGAGCATGGATCCAAATAACATCACTACTAATAGTCCTAAGATGCTACGCCATGGTGTTTTCATAGTCCCTTTCTTGCTCCTTAACTCGATGTTTCTAGCTGTCCTCAATATTTACCACGTCCCAGTATTAATTTTCGTATAAACGAAATTAACTGAAGTATTAATACTGAACCGTAAATACAGTATCAACCCTATTATAAACACAGTGTCAACAGATTTACAAATTTTGATACATAAGAAATATTGATGTATCTATAATTTGTTTTATGGTAAATATCGACATGCTAGAAGTTTATTATACGTAATTTTTACTTTAGGTATATTGTCCGTTTTTATAAATTTGGCATTTAAATTGTCCTATAAGCGAGGTCTAATAATGTCAGAATATACTTTTATGATGCCTGCATTTTCTATTTTTAAAGCTAAAGATTAATTCGTGTATCATTATTTATTGACAATGTATGGACATTTCTATTAATGTTTATGCATTAAATAAATTAAATGCTTATCCTATTAAATATATAGTTTGCATAGTACATAGAGTGTATAGATAGCTTCGCTGATTGGAATATTGACGGAGAAATTTAATGCAGTCGATAGACTTATCGATATTCAGGAGAATGAAACATGATACCGGTTGTACCGTACCAAGTTCGTAGAGCCGAAGATGGGTGGCGGGGTCAGTTGCTTTTGAGACTTAGACACGGGAATCAGGCCTATATTGTGGAATTGCCAATGGAGCAAGCTAGGCAGCTGGCAGTTGAGATGCGAGGACTTGCTAGTGACCATTGCCCTCTACATCATCTGTCGTTACATCTCACGCAGTCTCTGGGAGCCCGAGTCAGTCATGTAATTATTCAAATGAATGATCAGGCTAGCGAAGTTAAAGGTATCGTCTGTTTGGAAACTTCAAGCGGCACCTTGGACGTGAATGTCGATGCCACAGCGGCATTATCTATGGCTATCCATATCGGCCTCCCAATATTTATGGATGGGGACTTTGCTTCAACCGAAGGGGAAGAACGAGACATACCCAGACAAGTAGACGCCCCTGCCTCTACTCCAATTCCTGAAGCTTTTTGGGAAGTTATAGATGGGATAGACCAGTGAATGTCCGGGTATGCACAACTCGGATTCATCTGAGTATTCCATCCGAGAAACAAGGTTAAAGGTATAGAAATATGGCAATTCAATACACCCAGCAGATGGGTGTCTATCACGCTATATATGGACGCAGGACGACTTGGGAATTCAAAGACGAGTTAGTCAGTCGATCAGCGATTGAACGTATGTTGGACGCTGCTATCTGGGCTCCAAACCACCGAATGACAGAACCTTGGCGGTTCGTGGTTATTGAAAGAGATAGCCCGCTCCGTTCTCAAGTTGCACTGTTGGCTTACGAAGCAATGTTAGAGCGGACTCAAGATGTGGAAAGATCTCAAGCGAATTATGACAAGTTTCTGAAACCAGCCTATGTAGTGTGCGTCTATGCAGCCCTCGGATCAGATGAGGTGTCAACAAAAGAAAACTACGCTGCTGTTTGCTGTGCAGCCCATAATATCTCTTTGGCTGGGGCTTCAGAGGGTTTGGCAGTGGCGTGGGAGACAGGTGGTCCTTGCCGAAACCCCAGATTGAAAGACGTTTTAGGGGTAGATAAAAGCTGGGATTTGGTAACTTTGCTTTTAATTGGAGTCCCTGCAAAGGCTCTTAGTTCCCGTCGGACTCCGGTATCTAAATGGGTTCAGTGGTTCTGATAAGCAAGTACGGTTTTATGGAATTCAGGAACCAATAAAATCCTGTTACACCAATAAAATCACTTATTTTTAAGAGGCGGATAACCGGGACTAAACATTTCATGCGTTAGGGTTTTGCTGTGTGTAGGGTGTGTGTGGGGTCGGATACACGGGTACCTCCTCCCGGTGTATCCGTTGGCAGACTCTATGGGCCTTCGTTTGAAGTGTTGTCCCGGTTAACCCGCTATAGAAACTTTAAATGGATGGGGTTACACGAACATGCTTGTGACCAAACTGCAGAAATTAGCTCAAATCATACTCCCGATGAAGGAGAAAGAGAAGATGGAGATGAAGGAAAAAATGGAGGCTTATTGCTTTAAGTGCCGTGCCAAACGTGAGATTCAAAACGCTAAGGTTGTCACCCTTAAGAACGACCGTCCTGCAACGGAAGGAGTCTGTCCACTATGTGGTACTAAAGTGTTCCGTATTATGGCGTCTCTTAAATGAGTGTAACCGCTTGTGGGTTTGGAAATCATTTGTATAGATGGTTGAAGTAATACGGGAACATTAAGAAATCTCCAATCTGTGGGAGTTATCTCAATGGTCGAATACCATCCTAGTGCACAAGGGGAGACAATCTGATCAGATCCACGGAGGCAAAGGATTAGATGTCAATCTTAGGAATAGGACTGAGGGCGTCCAACAAAAAACCCTCCTCGGTAGCTGTATTAGATGCAGATTCCCGATTGACCTCGCTGGGAAGTTTTTACGGAGATATAGAGCTGACCAGACTGGTCAAACAGTTGCGGCCAGGACTTGTTGCGATCGGCAGCCCATTGAACCTGCCCTCTGGGTTTTGCTGTCTTGACCAGTCCTGCGATTGCCGGTTTTCGGCCATAAATAGAAAGGGCCGGTTATTAGAACAAGAGCTGGCCAAGATGAGGATCAGCTGTTTTTATACTAATAAAGGTACCCTAACCAGGGATTTGATATATAGGGGGATGCACCTAAGTCATGGACTGCGGTCCGCGGGCTACAATGTGATTGAGGTTTATCCCCACGCCAGTAAGATTATGCTATTTGGCGACAATGTTCCGCCTAAGAATAGTTCTATCAGTGTGAGCTATATGATTGGCGCCCTGGCGCCCTTGGTCTTGGGTATAGAGTGCTACGCCAATGACATCGACCAGAACGCTTGTGACGCCATAATCAACGCCTATACTGGGCAATTGCACGCCAACTTCGACACAGATGTCCTTGGAGACCCAGATGAGGGCATACTGGTACTACCCAAATTACCCAACTAACAACTCCATAGTTGAAAATTAGATGGCCGGGGTGGGACCTCAAATACTGTTATGGATTTACTTTTTACTTTAGTTCATCAGTATAAGATTTTAGAGATCAGTTCGGAGTTGCCCGACTCATAGTGCAATCTACTACTCGATGTGAGATTCTGCATGGCGAATGTCTACCGACGTTCGCGGAGCATCAGGAAAGATAGTGGGACTGCAGAGACTGCAATGAGCAGCAGGGCAGGTGCAGCCGCTCGGGCGAAAAACGCCTCGGAAGCCGCCGACCATATAGACGTTGCTAATGTATCGAATCCTACCGGGCTCAATATCAAAGTTGCTGGCAGTTCTTTCATAACCAATAAGAACACAAGTGCCCAGCCAGCTAGTAATCCGGGTCTGGCTATTGGAAGAGTAACCGAAGAGAACGTCCGTATTGGGCTATTGCCCAGACTTCTAGCAGCTTCCTCTATCCTAGGGCTGATTTGCAGCAGGGAAGAACGTACTGATCCCAAGGCAGGAGAAATGTATAAGATCAGGTAGGCTAAGAGTAAAAGACTAGTGGTTTGATAAAGGACTGATGCATAGCGGGCACCGAAGAAGACAAGTGCGAGCGCGACGGCTATGCCTGGTAAGGCAAAGCTGATGTATCCAACCCTTTCTAATAGGCCACTGAGAGGGCTCGGAAATCGGACCGATAAGGTTGCTAAGGGTAATGATGCGATCAATACGATGGTCGCGGCCAAAGCTGAGATATAAAAAGAGTTTCCGATTGATGCCCATGCGAAGTTAAGCGGTTCTCCTGCAGATACTCCTCGGACCACCCAGTATCCTAAGACAGACATCGGAATTGCTAGGGATACCATCACAACCGAAAAACAGAAGAAGAGAGCTACCCATCGCCACCTACCTAGGCGAACTACTTCTAGCGGTCTGGATATAGATGAGGTACTACTATGGTAACGGGCTCTTCCTCGACTAACGAATTCCAACCCCACTACCATTAGAGCGAAGACTACGAGTACTAGTGAGAGTCCTGCGCCCAGTGTACGGTCTAAAGCAGACTCGTATTGAATGAATATAGCCCATGTGAAAGTTTCGTATCTTAATAGCGATACCGCACCAAAATCAGACAATGTGTATAGGGCTACGAGTAATCCGCCTGCTGTTATGCCAGGCCGCAGTAAGGGCAAAGTAACGTAGGTGAATGTGCTCCATTTACCCCGGCCGAGACTACGAGATGATTCTTCCATGGCCGGGTCGATACGTAACATCGCACCTCTGACAGTAAGAACTATATAAGGGAAGCTCAAGAAAGTTAGTGTCAAGAAGGCCCCAGCAAAACCATGTATGTCTGGTAGCCGTTCTATTCCGAACGTGCCTTCAAGCGCTTTCTGCAACATCCCCTTAGGGCCCAAGGCGGCTACGACCACGAAACCTGCCACATACGTTGGTATCACTAGAGGCAATACAGATAGAACAACCCAAGCTCGCCTGAAAGGAATGTCAGTACGGGTAGTGAGCCACGCTAATGGAACTGCCAGAATGGTAGATGCGATAGTGACTGAGACCACTAAAACTACAGTTCGGGCAAGAATAGCGGCGACTCGTTGGCGGAATAGAAGTTCTAATACGTCGCTTTCATCGGTAGCAAATGTTCGGATAGCAAGGTAGACCAGGGGAAGTATAAGAGCGCTTCCAACTATCAGTGCCGGTACCAAGATCACCAAAGGCGGTAAGTTACGTGTTCCGGACAGAGACCTTAGAGTAGCTGTTCCTATGGCTTTGACGGTGATCATTAGGGAATACAATGGTTTCTCGGGATGCCTCTATGTCGATACTGTGTGGCTTGTACACCATACATCGAGGCTACCGACATTTCTAATACTCCAGAATCAGGAATCTCTGTTCGCCAATCTACGGCTTGTGTTAGTAGTATGCAACTAGATGTACAAGACTTGAACACGTCTGCCAATGAATGCTTATTTGATCCTTTGGAGTGCGGCTCATCACTACAATTATGTTGTATGTAACACGTCTATTAACAATATTGTTATGTATAGACGATTAATTGGGGTGAGGATATGTCTATAAGGTTGCCAATGTCAAACTACTAGGCGTGCTAATAGGAGATTTTACGACTGTGACAGGTATGATTTCCTAGCTTTTATATTGGTGCCTTCGACAGGCTGTTATCTTGAAGAATAGTATTGCGGCTTCGCATTTAAAGTTCATGCCTAGTCTGCACTACGTAAGCATGTCACTATACATTGACATGCCACGTTGCTATGCATACACTTAGCTTAGTGAACAACTGGGCATTATACTTGTATTGTGTTGTGAATAATCGCTCAGCTCAGGACACAGATGACGCTTTTAGATCGACAATCATCCATCGCAAATAATGTGACTTCCACCGCCTTGGAGTGTAAGGAATTAACCAAGAATTTCGGCGGTGTGCCAGCGGTGTCAGGTCTTAACCTTAGTATCGCGAAAGGTGAGATTCTCGCGCTTCTAGGTCCAAGCGGCTGTGGAAAAACAACAGCGCTTCGCCTTATTGCAGGCTTCGAAAATCCTGACAAAGGTGTAATTGTCATCGGTGGCCAAACGGTCAGTGAAAATTCTGATACAACACCCCCAGAACGTCGACGCGTAGGTATGGTCTTTCAGGAAGGAGCCCTGTTTCCTCATCTCTCAGTTGAGCAAAACATAGGTTACGGTTTACCTAAAGACACTTATCGCGAACAACGTGTGACTGAGGTTCTGGATCTCGTTGGCCTAAGTGCCCAGAAAAATCGAATGCCTCACGAGTTGTCTGGTGGGCAGCAACAACGGGTAGCATTGGGACGGGCCCTTGCACCTCAGCCAGAGGTTCTTTTGTTGGACGAGCCATTCTCTAATTTGGACTCAAATCTTAGAGATCAAGTTCGGCGTGACGTTCTAGCTATACTCAAGGCCAGCCAAGTTACTGCTATATTTGTCACCCATGACCAAGAAGAAGCCCTGTTTTTGGGAGATGTTGTTGCTGTCATGAATGATGGCCGTATCGAGCAGACAGGGACGCCTGAGGCTATATTCCACCATCCAATGACTAAATTCGTTGCACAATTTATTGGTATGGTAGATTTCTTGAACGCAGAAGAAGGCGACGGTGAACTCCATACCGAAGTTGGAACCGTTTCTTGGCCTGAGTTGGCGTCAGATGTACCCCACGACCCGTCTACAAGAGATAGAGACCACATAGAAGTAATGGTTAGACCGGATTGCTTGGAATGTGTCCCTGCTGAAGGTGGTTCCGGCGTAGTTGTAGATCGCGAGTTCAGAGGGGCTTTTTACCTCTACCGAGTGGAGTTACCGTCCGGTTCTAGCGTAAGGTGTCTACTTTCCCACACTGCGGAATATCCGATTGGATCTAACGTAACCGTCAGCCTCCGTGATGGACATCATCTGAGGCCCTTCATTGATGGCTTGTTGGTGGCAGTGCCGCACGCCGAACCCTCAATAGGTCATTAAATAATGCCTAGACCTCGTAATAAGACGGGTAATCCATCAGGGGAATCCAGCGAGAGCGATGCGAGGTTGTCTCCGGGAACCGAGAATTACCTTCTCTGCCTTTATAAACTATGGGAAGATGATGAAATTCCCACAATCACCCAGCTCACTGACAACCTGAAGCAGTTGCCCGAGACTGAAGGCTTGGGTACGTCTGTTCCCTCCGTAGCTGGGATGATTCGTCGTATGCAACGTCAGGATTTGGTAGATGTAGGTTCGGACAAGCGAATCCGCCTGACAGGTCAGGGTTTAGCCGGAGGAGAGGATATAGCTCGCCGCCACCGTTTGGCCGAATGGTTAGTTGTGAAGTTACTCGGCATGGACCTTCATCAGGCGTATAACGAGGCACACCAGCTCGAGCATGGTATGTCGCAAAACTTCCAGGAAAAACTAGTAGAACGCTTGGGGTATCCTACTCGTTCCCCTTACGGGAGGCCGATTCCCGGCACCGGTGAACCGAAGATGCCGGCTGATGCTCTGACTCTGGACGCAGCAAATCCAGGGGAAGAATATATCGTGGATCGCGTACCAGAGGAAGATGCCCAGTTGCTCAGATTTCTTGCTGATTCAATGATTGTGCCAGAGCACCCTGTCACAGTGTTAGAGGCTACAGCGTATCTGGGTGTTATGGAAGTTGAGACCCAGAAGGACAAAGTGTCCATCGGGTACAACGTTGCTAAGCAAATAGTTGTACGCCCTGTTTCCACAAACGCGGGTTTGGATTAACTACTGCTGAACTCCCCTAGCTATCTGTTCTGTACCCACGGGAACAAGAGTTTGAATAAAAAATTGGGTCGTAGCGCTCAAAGAAAAAGCCCTCGGATCTAGTGTCCGGGGGCTTTTTCGTGCCTGATTCGTTGGCAGGAGCGGGAGGATTCGAACCCCCGGCCACTGGTTTTGGAGACCAGCGCTCTGGCCAGACTGAGCTACGCTCCTGCGATGTTTGGTGCTCTTTT
>Ga0209034_10000169_pt1 | contig 33723 bp, 19 predicted proteins | sample MarorgKNORR_S2LV_2_FD_188219 | JGI IMG/M metagenome (GOLD analysis project Ga0209034, IMG submission 188219) | Marine microbial communities from the Southern Atlantic Ocean, analyzing organic carbon cycling - 250m_A/KNORR_S2/LV (SPAdes) (version 2) | ecosystem: Environmental > Aquatic > Marine... | reverse complement strand
GCGGTGGCTATTCAGCTGTGAGCATCAACGAGGACTGACCGGGCCTCAGTCCACGTTGAACTAGATTTCCCCTCGGATCATCATCTCTGAACCGAGACATCAGCAGCGAACGGTTCCACGGCGTTGGCTGCGCGCCACCGCAAGAGTGCCTCTTGTAATCTGGAAGTTAGAGGAGTGGGCGCGACAGGAATCGAACCTGCGACCGGCTCACGCCCACGCCCCGCGGCGCGGTCCACCACCCCGTCAGAACAGCCGCAGCGCCCACGTAAGCAACACCCCGCGACCCATCTCCGGCGCCAAATCCTTGATGAAGGACGTGTGGTTGCGGTAGACGGTGTTGCCGAGGTTGTAGCCCTTAAGCGTGAAGACGTGCATCGCCTCCCCTCCGCGCGCGATGGCCGTGTACGAGGCGGTGAAATTCACCACGGCGTAGCCGTCGGTCGCGGTTTCGTTGCTGAAAATCTTGTCCTGCCTGGCGGCCCACACCAGCTCCGGCCGGAGCGTCAGCCGTTGCACGGGCAGGTCGAGCCCGAGTCGAGCGTGCAGCGGCGGGATCCGGGGCAGCGGCGTATTCGACTCGGTGAGTTTGGCATCGACGAGGCCCAGCCCGGCGTTCAGTCGCACGTTGCCCCTGAGCCGCAGGCTGCCGCTGGCGTCGAGTCCCACGAACCGGCTATCGCCCTGCACGAACTTCGCCACCCGCAGTCCGTCGAGAAACTCGTCGGTGAAGTCCGGGAAGACGAACCCCTCGATATCGTAATAGAAGAAGTTGGCTTGCCCGTAGAAGCTCTGGCTCTGATGACGCACGCTCAGGTCCATCCCCAGCGTCTTCTCGGCATTGAGGTCGGGGTTGCCGACCTCGAACGCCAGGTTCCCGACGTGCGGGCCGAAGTTGTAGAGCTCCTCAAGCGCTGGCGCCCGATACGACCGGGTGAAGTTGCCAACCAGGGCGGTGGTGTCGGTCAGGTCAACGTGCAAGCCCATGGAGCCGGAAACGCCGGTGAAGTCGCGGGGTGTCGCCTCCGGAACCTCCAGCTCCTCTTCGTCGTGATGATCCTCGCCCTCCTCTTCTTCGTGATGCTCCTCATGCTCATGGCCCTCTTCTCGCTCCGCCACGGAGTAATCGTTGCGCTCGATCCGGGCCCCTAGCTGCAGCTTGACGCGCCCGAGATCGACCTCCTCGTACGCGAAGGCGGCAAGAGAGGTTTGCTCGGCCGGTGGCGCGAGCGCCTCCTCACCGACGGCGACAAAGTCGCGCAACTGGCCCCACAGCCCGATCTGGCCGGAGAGCCGCCCCATCGGCCGCTGGTTCAGCTCCAAACGGCCGATGACCGTGTCGTTGTCAAACCTGGTGCCAACCTCCTCCTCCTCCTCATGGACTTCCAGTTCCTGATGCCAATAGTCGACGAAGTTCATGGACGCGCGGACAGACTCCAACGGGCCGCGGGAGAATCCGCGCAGCCCAGCGTCAATCCGGATGGCCTGGCGCTGCTGGTCAAGGTCGATCGCGAGCTCCTCTTCGCCGTGATCGTCGTGATCCTCCTCTTCCTCTTCGCCGTGATCGTCATGGTCCTCCTCCTCATGATGGGCGTGAAACTCGCTGGCGAAGGGCACACCGTAGCGCGCCTCCTCGCGCGTGTACCCGACGGACGCGAACCCCTTATCGCCAAAGTACCCGAGGCCGCCGCGCGCATTTCGCAGGCTGCTGTCCGAGTTCTCCACGGTCCCCAGCGGGGTGTCGTAGTCGGCAGCGCGGCGCGCGCCCCCTCCGAACCAGATCATCCAGTCGCCGGAGGCGTACTGGAAGTTGGCGTTGCCACCGAGTTGCTCGTTGGCGGTGCCACCGTCGAGCGTTACCTGGCCGTGGAGATCTTGTGGAGGGTCGTAGCGGTAGCTGTCGTGCGGCGTGATCGTATTGACCACGCCACCCACCGCGTTGCTGCCGTACAACAGAGTGGCCGGCCCCTTCAGCACCTCGACGCGCTGCAGGCTTCCGGGGTCGATCGAGACGCCGTGGTCGCCCGACTGGCTGGAGACGTCGCCGCTGCGGATGCCGTCCTGCATGATCAGCACGCGGTCGCCGTCGAATCCCCGAATAATCGGGCGGCCGTTTCCGGCCCCGAAACTGCGCTTGGCGATACCCGGCTCCCTCTCGAGAACGTCACCCAGGTTCCCAGCCATGTTCTCGGCGAGGTCGATAGAATCCAGCGTGCTCACCGAGTTGAACGCCTCGAACGCGGTTGTCTCGCGGCCCGTCGCGGTGATGGTGATCTCCTCGTGGACGGGAGAGAAGCGCAGCTCGAATCTTAATTCGACGGTTTCGCCACGGATCACCACGACTTCCTGGGTCTCCGCTGCCAGGTGCTCGCGCTGCGCCAGGATCCGGTAGGTACCCGGCGGCACATCGGTGATTCGGAAACTGCCCTGCTCATCTGTGACCACGGAGCGACCGATATCGATTATCAGCACGCGGACTCCGTGCAGCGGTTGTCTGTCGCCCGCCAGGACGACATTGCCGCTGATCTCGCCGCTCGCGGCTACCGTTTCCTGAGGCGTGGCGGGAGAAGATAAAGGTATTGCCTCCACAGTGCTCGCAACTGACAACGAGAGCCCTCCTGCCGTGAGGGCAATGACAACAAACATATTCCACATGATTTCTTCCTCGCTTCGTTATTTCCGAAAGATGTTTCGGGAAATACGGTGACCAGGACGCCGAGCCCAACGTGTCTGAGCTGGGGGTCCAACGGTCTACATCAAGGCGAAGCTAAACAGCCTCGCCCGGAGTTCGTTTGACTCCGTTAGGATGTCGAGGCAAACAGTGGGGGGCCTCTGTAAGTCAGCGAAGGCGGAAGCGTAGGAAACGTCCGCTGGGTTTCAGACGGGGATGTGACCGCGATCTGAAGAACCAAGCACGACAGTGCCGGAACGGTTGCCAATGAACCCCGTAGCTGGAGCGCTTGGCAAATCGTGCAACTTTGATCGTTGCTCTCAGCGTGGGAGTGCACATTCAAGACCCCCGAGAACGCGGCGACTAGAAGAAACGCTGCAACGAGCGTCGTCGACAACCAAGTAGTTTTCTTCATAAATCCACCGATGATGCTGAGGTTTGCTTCGATAGGTAAGGTTAGGCCTAGACGCAGATTAATGTCAATGACCACAGAACTGGTGCCCGAAATCGATGGTCATCGAATCTCCATCGACAAGAAGATACGTCGCTACCCGTAAACCCCGGGGGCCAGCTGTACTCGTTGCCGAATATAGCCAACGACCGTAAAGACCCTGTTAAGGAGCGGTAAAAAAGTCGTAAAAAGGCTTTATAATCAAGCTTCTACCCCAGCCTGTTAGTGTCCGAGAATGCACATGAAGAAGAACGCTTCCCTGGCAACCGGATTTGAGCCAGATGACTTCGAATTGCTGGAAACATTTGAAGCTGGGATAGCCACCGGCGACCTTGTGGACCACCTATGGAGGAAAGCAGGCCGTTTGATTGCAAAACTTGGCGCCGACCTGTTCGGTGATGGCTTTTACCATGCAGACCTCTGGCCAGAAGGTGACGGTGACGACGGAGATCGTGGACCTTTCTTGTGGGCACGTGTTAAACGGACTGGCAACGAAAAATACGCCACCCACATTGGTGTTTTCCTCTCTCCCGGTCTCTGCAACCTGTCAATTGATCTCGAGAAGGACCTCCTGGATGCTAAGCAATCAGGCGAAATTCTCGAGCAAGTAATCAAATTTTTCCGTTCTGATCTTCCGTCGATGCTCGGCCCGGAAACTCGCAAGGACCTTCAAGTCTGGACCGATTCACAAAACGTTGTTGCCCTCGATAATTTTGGATCGGTCGACTTCACGGCATTCATGAATGCCAACCAAGATTCTGGCCATCCCTGGCCAAAAGTTGGCTACATCTTGAGCGCTCATGATGTGGAGGGCTTCGGGGATCGATGGGGCGAAGAGTATCGTCAGCGAGCCCAGTACTTGGTAGAGGTTTATGACGCGATGATTAGGAGTTTCGACCCTGCTGTCGACGAGTGAATCCCCTATGCCGAGCTCGGCTTTGGGCCGCTCTACCTGATCTCGATTTCGACTAATTCGAGTGGCGCATCACCAGGGTTCTTGAGGCTATGTTCAGCACCAGCTTCCTGGAACACCCAACTGCCGTCGGCAACCTGGACGGTCACTACTGGCAGTGCATGTCGATGTAGGGGGCTCGATGCACTTGGCTCAAGGGTGCCCCGGAACGAACGAAACCAGTGATTGTCTATCTCGACTTCGAAGCCCAAAGGTGGCGGGGTACTAGGTCCAGTCGAAAGCGCTGCAGAATCCGCAGCCGGCCCGTGGCCACGGTTGATCACCGCAATTAGCCGGAACAACCCGTCACCGACGTTGTCGACCCGGTGGGTAACTGGCCGGTCAGCATAGCGAATATTGCTAAATACCCTGCCTGGCGAACTTACAGGTCCCGTACCGGGCCCAACCCAGTCACGGCCCATGACCTGGGAACGCGTGCGCGAGGTGCCGATTGAGACATAGAAGATCGGGTCGGCGTGGGTGTGGTAAAGCGTTGTGTCCCCCGACGGTATCTGCACATCGAGAACGAAAGCTACGCTGTCTTCAAAGACAAGCTTGTGACGCGGTTCTTCGTGAACAGCCACAGCCTGCTGCAACAGCAAACCTATGATAAGACAGCCAGTAGGTAATACAGAGACAGAAAGCAACGTCGTCACCAAGAAACAAACTTCAGGCACATAAACAACGAGTAACCGTTACTGCGTGCCCTTAGGTTCGATCAGCAAGAAATACAGTTGTTGTTGTTAATTGCACCGAAGCGTTCAAGCAAGGCGATCGTCTCGAAAAAAGGCTGCACCCGCTGCTGCGGACCGTTCGCCATGTCTATCGTTGTTTGCCCACGGCGACTGACAAACTTCGGGTCGGCACCACGCTCAAGGAGAAACAAGATCATCTCGTTATCTCCCCGCGAGGCGGCGTTATGCATGGCCGAGAAACCGTCGTGTGAACGTACGTTGACGTCTACACCGAGTTCATCGACGAGGTATTCAATGGCGTTAAACCAACCGTTAGGCACGTGGCGATGCTGCTGGCCTACACGTGAGGTGCCAAAACCAACGCCCGCGGCAGCGTGCAATGCATGCACAGCCGGATCACCGGGCTTCGATTTCGGCAGCCCTGAGGGGTCCAATTCCTCTTCCTCATCATCGTTCTCGCAGCCTTGGCACTGGAAAGGCTGGGTCCCGAAGTTCCGCCGAGTAGTGTTCCCGTAAGAGAGCGTTGAAATATTGGGGTCGGCACCAAACTCCACAAGGAGTTTCATGGCATCCACGTCCAGAGCATAGGCGGCACGCCAAAACGTAGTGGCACCAGAAAAGTCGACGCCCATGCGTCCAGCATTGTAAGCCGCGTACCAAACGTGCGTCGTTGTGCGAGCGTTAACATCGGCTCCGGCTTCAAGCAAGAGCCTCATCAAGTCGAGGTACGAAATTTCCTGCTGTTCATCTGCCGTAGGCTGTGGGTACCAGGTACGCAAGTGCCATTCCTGGTTGACCGTGGCGAACAGCGGTCCAACGCCGTCATCACTCAAATAATTCGGGTCGGCGCCACGACCTAGAAGCTCTTTGGCAAGATCGTAGTTCCCGTTGATTGTAGCTAGCAGAAGTGGGCTCGACTCATCGGCTGTACGATGATTGATGTCAGCACCTGCTTCCAGCAGCATCAATGCGGCTTCTGAACGACCGTCACGCACCGCGTAGTGGAGTGCAGTAAACGCACCCTGTGTACCGATTTGTTCGGTCCCCGAAAGAGCCCGCGGTGCATTCGGGTCGCGCCTAGTCGGCCTGGGGCGGTTATTACGACTCCCGCCGGTGCTACGAGGGGTGCCAGCTGGGTCATCTGGGTCCGGTGGTGTGGTTGCCCCAGTACCTGCTCCAGTCGGCGGATCGTCCGTTTTCGTTTTCTCCGCAGACTTTTTATCATCGGCCGGTGGATCGTCCGTCTTCTCCGCAGACTTTTTATCATCGGCCGGTGGATCGTCCGTCTTCTCCGCAGCTTTTTTAGTCTCTAGGGTGGGATCGGCCGAAGCTTGTGAATTGGCCGGTACGAACCCATCGAAGCGATCACGGAAGTCCGTACGTTCTTCCGGCGATTTCGAAGCATCTTTGATCCGGTTCCGCTTTGACCGCGATTCGCCGTCAATACGGGATTTGTCCGGATAGTCGGTCACTTTGGTGATGGCTCCAACATCTGCACCAGCAGCTACCAACGCCGTTATTGCTTCCAGCCGGTTATGCGCGGTAGCAAAGTGAAGCGGTGTACGTTCCAGGTACTGATCCCGGGCGTTCACATGGACGCCGGCGCCAATCAAGGCACTAATCGATGCAACCTGACCGGCCTGCGCAGCCAGGTGTAGCGGAGTTACCCCGGTGTCGGTAATCCGCTCTCCGTCACTGCCAGCCTCCAAAAGGCGTGCCACCGCACCGCTATTGCCCTGCATAGCTGCTAAATGGAGTGGCGTATAACTGCCCAAGCGTGTCATCGGCTCCACCACGGCTCCGGCGTATAGCAAAACCTCCATAGTGGTGACGTCGTCGGTCAGAGCCGACCAATGCAACGCGGTCATACCGTCGCCTTGGGAAGCGTTGACGTCAGCGCCTTCACGCAACAACGCGCGAACTGTATTGATATCCTCACGCATCGCCGCGTCCGCAACCGGGGACTCAGCTGCTGAGGCAACCAATATCGCCGGTACCGAAACGGCCATCAGCACTAAGATGGCGACAACGGTGGGCGCGTTAAAGTGTAGACGGTTCCGCATTGCTCGCCTCCGGGTCAGTTAAGCGTTACCAGCTTCCGTGGGGGGTGCCGACAACGAGAAAATCCCGTTGCTATCACCGAAGCTCTTCATATCGTCCATACCGAGCCTCTGCATAAGATCCAGCATCACGTTCGCCATCGGGGTGCCGTCATCGGCGTGGAGGTGCACACCACCATCCAATGCTCCACTAGCACCGCCCAGCATGATCAGCGGGCACCGGCGATGGTTATGCAGGTTGCTGTCAGCCATCGGCGAACCGTAGACGATCACGGTGTTGTCGAGGAGACTGGTGTCCCCTTCCATCGTGTTCTGGAGCTTTTCCATAAAGTACGGCAACAAGGAGACGTGATATTTGTTGATCTCCGCGTAGTCCCGCACTCGGTTATCACGTCCACCATGGTGCGAGGCTCCATGGAATCCGGCGTCGATGCCGCTTTCGGGATACACCCTGCTTGAGCCATCGCGCCCAAACTTGAAGGAGAAGACGCGGGTAAGGTCTGCTTCAAAGGCCAACAACTGCAGGTCGAACATCAACTTGACGTGCTCATCAAACGAATCGGGCACGCCCGCAGGGGCCGAAGGCAGCTCGCGTTGCGCACCACTGCTATTACGCTCTTCGATGCGCTGGATGCGCTGCTCAATCTCTCGAATGTTGTTGACGTACTGGTCCAGGCGCTGCTGGTCCGCCAGGCCCAGCTGGCGACGGAGGCCAGTCATCTCTTCCATAACCCAATCGAGGATGCTGCTATCGGTCTGGCGTAGCTGCGAACGCCGCTCTGGCGTCCCGCCAGCACCGAACAACTGCTCAAATACGGCACGGGGATCTCGAATCATCGGTAGCGGGCGGTCCGCCGCTGCCCAGCTAATCGTATCTGTGTATACGCAAGCGTAACCGTAGGCACAACCACCGGCTTGATCCACCGGCTCGACTGAAAGCTGCATCGACGAAATCGGAGTGTCCTGGCCAAAACGCTGCACGTATAACTGGTCCATCGACGGGCCTACGTACACGTCCGACCCCTGTGTCATCTTGGGACGAGCCTGGGTCAAGAATACCGCGCTCGAACGGAAGTGGTCGCCACCGATATGTTCGGGGATGAAAGCCTCGGCCTGCTGGCAATCAGTGTTGCTGACAATTGTGAGGTAGTCCTTGAACTTGTCGAGCGGTGCCAAGCTCCCCGCTGACAGGTCGAAATTCCGACCAATTCCCTCAGGCGCCCAGAGGAACTCGGATGCGCCAAACTCATTACAACCTGCCGCGCCGTGCACCTGCTCGATGCAGACCATCCGTGTGCGGCCAGCTGCCCTTCCCGCGGCCGTGCTGGCCCAAAGCTTACCTGCCGGAACCATCGCGTCGAGCAGGGGGACACCAAGCGTCACACCCAGACCGCGCAAGACTGTTCTGCGGGAGATGTATTTCTTCGAAATGTACATACGGCGGTTCTCCGATTTGTGTTCCTTAAATAACCCGTTAAAACTGTTGTCCTTCAGAACTCATTTCTTCTGTCGTTTCAGCCCTCGCCATCCGGAACGAATCACTGTTGACAATTCCGGTGATAAAGGAAGAAATCCGATAATCGTTCGCTTTTGCCTCGCCAAAAATCTCGCGGATCCTCGGCATATCGTAGTATTCCACCCTGCGGCCAATGGCATACGACATGAGGCTCTCAGTAAAGTGAGTGATGATAACGTCGGAGCGTTCCATGAGCGCCTTCTGCAAGTCGGCCGGCCCATTCAATTCGGTGCCATCGTACATCACAGCCGCGGTATTAATCGGAACACCACGATCCTTAATACGCCACGCCCCCGTAACATCGAAGTTGTCGAGGGACAGGCCAAGTGGGTCGATCATGTTGTGGCAAGAGCTACACGCCGGATTGGCGCGGTGCTCAGCCATTTGTTCAGCGACTGACTTACGTCGGCCATTTTCAGCTTCGCCAGTCTCTTCAAGGTCAGGTATGTTCGGCGGCGGCGGCGGCGGCGGGCTGCCCAGCAACACCTCAAGCACCCAGAGGCCACGCTTGACCGGCGACGTCCGGTTTCCATGAGACGTCATGGTCAAAACGCTGCCGTGCCCGAAAACACCTTGGCGACGATCGTCGGGATAATTCACCCTGCGAAACTCCATCCCTGTAACACCGGGAATACCGTAGTGACGTGCTAGGCGCTCGTTGACAAACGTATAGTCGGCGGTGAGAAGTTCGAGCACGCTACGATCCTCGGCAACCAGATGAGCGAACAACAGCTCGGTTTCCCGATGCATGGACTCGGCAAGGATTTCGTCAAAATAAGGATAGTCCAATGCGTCCGGATCTACTTTTTGGAGGTCTTGTAGTCGCAACCACAAACCTGCAAACCGTGTGGCAAGAGCCTCAGCACGCGGGTCCGCAAGCATCCGCTGTACCTGCCCGTCAATAACTGTGGGGTCTGAGAGCTCGCCACGCATTGCCAAATCGATCAATTCCTGGTCGGGCGGCATGGCCCAAAGAAAAAAGGAGAGACGTGAAGCAAGGTCGATGTTGCTGACCGGGTAAATTTCACCCGGGCTAACACCCGCTGGTGTTTCCTCCATCCGGAAAACAAAGTGTGGACTGGCTAGGATCGCCTGCAACGCCGTCCCGATACCACCCTCGAAACCACCGAAAACTACACCCTGGTTATAGAAAGACATAAGGGCATCGATATCGGTCTCAGTGGTCGGCCGCCGATAAGCTTGTGCAGCGAGCCGCGAAATTATGCTCTCGGCACACGGGGCTTCCTCTTCGGGAGAGGTCGGGCGACAAGTAAAGACCGCGCGGCGTGTTGGAGTGTCAGAAACGCCGGTGACATCAAACGGGCCGACGATGGACAAATCACGCAGGTGGGTAAGCGTCTCGACACCGTAGCCGACGCCGATCTGCGTGTCGGCCAGAGTGTTATCGATCGGCGTAATCAGGTCATCAATAGATAACCCGCCTTCATACTGGGCCACGAAGGCTGCCGCTACCCTATGCGCACCAGCACGCACATCAACCGGGCCTACGGTGATTGTCAGGCCAGCAGGATCCATTTCCGACAGCCACCGGTCAATATCGAGAACTCCGACCCGCTCACCGTCTATTGATACCTCAATCTGCTCTTCAAGGAGTGTGCGGCCAAATAACAATCCAGTAGGCTCACCGTGCAGCAGCATCCGAAACTCATACTTGCCGTCAGCAGGGAAGTTGTGAACAACCGAGAGGCCTCCACGGGTGCCAAAAGGTGCCCCATCAGCCCGTCCCTTTTGTGACTGAGTTCGTGACACAGGGTAGACAGTCGAGCTAGGACTTGCGAAGGGATCACCAATGGCGGCGCGACTAACGTGGCCAGCGGCCCGCAGGTAGCCTTCCATCACTGTTGCTGACGGCATCTGAACGTCGGCAATGTTGTCAAAGCTAGCGCTAATCGTGTCGGGCGGGAGAAACGTGCTGGCATCAATTTCTATACCTAGCAAATCCTTAACCGACGCAACGTATTCCGCGTGGTTAAGCCTCTGGAAGGTTCGCCTACCGGGATTCGGATTGCGCCCAGCGTGGTCGTCAACAGTTGTTTCAAGCGCCACCACCAAGGCATCAACGGTTGCAGCGTCCGGCCGTTGTACCTCCCTTGGCGGCATCATGCCCGCACGCAACTTGCGGATCATTTTTTCAGCAATTTCAGGGTTCTCATAGGCATGTTCAGCATCAAACGACTCAAGCGACAAACCGCCCGTCAGCAACTGATCGTTGTGGCAACGGAAGCAATAGCGCCCAATCGTCATGTTCTGCTCCTGATAAGACATCGGAGCGGAGCCCTTAGCGACCGGTCCTACGGAAGCAATAGAACTAACTTCCAGGGCCGGCGAACCCCCCGCCAATCCAGTATCGACGGAGACAGCAAGGCATAGAATCGATGCGATCGATGCTGCTAATGCGAACTTTCTCATGTACGAATTACCTCGCGCACACCCAAAAGCAAACAGAAAGGGTGCTAGGAACATATAACGGGTGCTTTAGATTAGTCTTAACAATGAATTATTGGCAAGGGCAAATAAGGAATGTTTCGGTTAATTTTACATGCTTAATATTCTCAAAAAGGCCCAAATTCGAGAGAAATCGCGATTTCTGCCAGTCAACTAGCCCACTTAAAGTTAGAGATCACATGAAATATCGCCTGGCACACCGTGATCATTGAATCCAACATTGACGCATAATGCGAAAATTAACCTAGGAACAAGCCTTATAAACTCACTCATACGCAAACATAGGCCGAAAATGCGGGGGAATCCTTTGAGACCGAAAAACACTGTCCTGATAGCGTCAATGGCCATTACGGTTTTCTTTGGATCGTCTTCAGCGGCTCCGCTGGTAGCACAATCGAGTGGATTCCGCTTTGAAACTCATGATACGACAGGGATGGCATGGTTTAAGGGGAATACTCACACACATACGCTGGAGAGCGATGGCGACTCCTCCCCGGAAGACGTCGCCACCTGGTATAAGGAAAACGGGTACAACTTCTTGGTGCTCTCCGATCACAATGTGCTAACCAACCCGGCGATTCTTTCGCACATCTTCGATGAAAACTTCATTCTGATCCCGGGCGAGGAAGTGACTTCGAGTTTTGAAGACAGTTCCGTACACATTAACGGTATTAACATCAACACTCTCGTAATCCCCCAAACCGCTGAAACTCTTGTCGGCACAATCCAGAAAAATGTCGACGCTATCCGTGAGGTCGAAGGAGCGCCGCACATCAATCACCCTAACTTCGGGTGGTCATTTGGGGCCGAGGAACTTGCTCAGATCGAAAACAATCGTCTCCTTGAGATCTACAACGGTCACCCAACCGTGCACAACAACGGGGGCGGCGATGCGCTTGGCCTGGAAACCATCTGGGATTATTTGCTCACCCGTGGCAAACGTATCTATGGAATTGCCGTCGATGACGCCCACGACTTCCAAACTATTGGACGCGATCGATCCAACCCAGGACGTGGCTGGGTCACTGTACGGGCCCGTTCTCTCGATCCGCTCGAGATCGTTACTCACCTGGAAGAGGGGCTGTTTTACGCAAGCACAGGTGTTGACCTCGACGATATCCGGGTAAACGACCGGCGCCTTGAAATACACATCCGCCAACGTACCAACTTCAAATACCTGACCAGGTTCATCGGCGCTGGGGGGAAGATGCTTTCCGAAACCCCCGAAAATCCAGCCGTTTTCGAGCTCCGCGGTCCCGAGGTGTACGTGCGCGCGGTCGTCTACGACTCCGGAGGTTGGCGCGCCTGGGTGCAACCCGTTTTCACTGTCAGCAACTAACTCAGGTCCAATCTGAAATCTAGAGACATCGGCCTAAAGATTGTTCTGCTGTCTTCCCTAACCACGGACGTGATGATTAGCGGTAACGCGACGTGATGGAGCTAGAAGGACAGTGCGCCCGCTTTACAGGAGCCCAGAAAAATAACCGCGGCGATTGACGTCCTAAGAACCCTTAATTTAGAAGCCTTTCTCGATGTTCCATCCGCCGAAGTGCGAGAAACAACAACATCGCGCCAGCAGTGAAAACTGCGAGGCGATTGATCAACATTTTTTCAGCCCAGACTGGATCTTCGGCAATAACCGTCATCTCGAATGGCTTCAGGAACAGATCCCAATTTGTCCCTTGGAAACTTTCGTAAGTAATCAGGACCAAAATTATAAAACCGAGTCCCAACATGCCGGCAGCATTGGCGCTGCGAGTGAAAACAGAGAAAAAGAACGTTAGGTTCACAACCAAGAACGCCGGCAGAAACGCGTTTAGCCCACCCCATATGTATGGGAACTCCGCGAAAAAATAGTAAGCAATAGTGCTCATGATCATCATTGTGACCAGTAGCACGGCGTACACCGAGAGCATCCGCAAGCTCCAGACAGTGTGGTGCGAGCTTGCGGTGCTAAATAACACCTCAAGGGTATGCTGGTCACGCTCCCGGGCGATGAGGTCCATGGCTAGGTAGATCCCGAGGACCGTGCCAGGCAACTCAACTAGGATGAACAAGGCATCGTCGACGCCGAAGCCCGAGTTCGGCTGGTATACCGCAAAGAGGTAGAGAATCGTGTAGAACGTCAGGAGGCCAAGCATCATGAACAGCAACTTGCGCCGGAAGACGACCCGACCACTGAGACGAAACAGGGACACTAAGCTGCTTGTCAGCTCGCGCCACGGCAGCATCGCCTCGACATCCGGCGTTGCCGCGTCCAACGTCGGCGCGAAATCACCATCGTCCGACTGGGAGCCCCGACGGACGTCACTCACGCCGCACCTCTGTGCTGACCGAGCAAGTAGATGTACGCATCTTCTAATGACGGATCTACTTGTTTAGCCTTAAATTGCGCCGGTGCTTCGTCTGACAAGAAATGGACACGGATACCAGCCGGGGTCCGCAGGTGGGTGATGAGATTGAGATCATGCTCAAGATCATTGAAGAAGTCTTCCTCGAGCACCGCTTCCCATACCTTGCCTCGTGCCTGCTCGCGCATCACCTGTGGCGTGCCCGCGTAGATGCACTGTCCATTGTTGATGATGGCCAGCCGGTTACAGCTGCCAGCGACATCCTCAACTATGTGAGTCGAGAAAATGACGATGCGATCCTTGCTCAAACGGGCCAGCAAGTTGCGGAAACGGATGCGTTCGACCGGATCGAGTCCGGCGGTCGGCTCATCGACGACCATAATTTGCGGCGTGTGCAATAGCGTCTGGGCGATGCCAATACGCTGCCGCATGCCACCTGAATAGGAGCCAATCGTATCTTCTTTCCGATCGACCAAGTTGACTTGCTCAAGCACATCCATGATCCGCTCTTTACGCTCAGCGGAATCGTTGAATCCTTCAAGTAGCGCTCGGTATTCAAGATACTCGTAGCCAGTCATGTGATTGTACGAGCCAAAATGCTGTGGCAGATAACCGATCAGGCCCTGAAGGTGTTCATGCTCATCCAGGTTGACCCCGTTGACCGAAACCGAACCAAACGTTGGCTCTAGAACCCGGGTGATAATCCGCATCATCGTCGTCTTGCCTGCGCCATTCGGCCCCAGTAGACCGAACATCCCACGACCGATTTTCAGATTGACACCACGCAATGCGGTGAATTCCGCAGAGCGAGCCCCAATGATCGGCGTCTTCGCGGCAATTCGATAGATTGGCCGTCGCAACCAAACCGCCCGCCCTATCATGTCTTCGATATCGACCTTGCCGGCTTCAACCTGACGTGCCAACCACCTTACGCCACGGACCACAAAGAACAGCAAAGCGCAGGTAATCGTCAGCGACCAAGCATCGAGGCGACGCTGCGTGTAATAGAGGAATAGCGTCAAAAAACCGTAGCGAACGACAAAGCGGAACGCTCGAGGCGACCCCTCGACAACCAATGAGCCAACAGCGTGCACCAGATGGACAAGGAGCCCCCAAGTTGCAACCGAAATCGCAAAAAGACCCATCCCTGCTGTAGCGTAAGTGTGCAGAAAGATCAGAAGCGCAAGAACAGGAAGCTTCCAGATCAACCCATCCTTTACGGCTCCCCGATCAAGTACTTCGAGTCCTTCATCGAGCATATGCCGAGCACGGCGCTCGAAGCGGCCCCACTCCCGCCGGAACCTACCAGGGGCTCCGTATATTTTGGTAAGCGTGTGGAGCTCCACTGAGTAAATTGGCTCCCGCCGTGTATGCAGGAGCGCGCGCGCATGGTGCGCACGCATAATGGTCCACACCGCCGTGAGGAAAAGGAACCATATCGGAACCACTGCAATCGACGTCCAAAAATAACTCTCATAGCGATACTGAACACCGTAGGTGGCCGCTATCGTCATGGTCGAAGCGATCCCAACACCGATCCAACCCATACGCCGCAGCCAATCCCTTACTTGGTCAATGCCCATGTAGGCCACCGGCACGAAGATCAACGTCGAGACCATCGAAACCGCAAGCCCGCCAACCACAGTGATGGCAAACGGTGGCCAGATCTCGAAATCACCGCCAAACTCCAAGGTGAGAGGGAAAATACCGAGGAGCGTCGTTGATGATGTCATCAGGATTGGCCGCACCCGCGAGCGGCCCGCGGTAAGCACAGCGCGCTCACGCCGAAAACCCTGCTTACGCATGCTGGTCACAGCATCAATCAAAATGATGCCGTTGTTCACTGCGATACCGATGAGGACAACGAAGCCGAGTAGTGCCATCGGCCCCGCTTCTGAGGTCAGACCGGTGCCGGTAAACAGCAGAGCCATACACGAACCAATTACCGCAGTCGGCAACGTGCAGAAGATAACGATCGGTGAGGAAAACGACTCGAACAGTGACGCTAGGATCATGTAAACCAAAATGGCCGCAATTCCCATCATCCAGTAGTAAATCGTGTCGACCTCTGCCTCGGTTACCTCAACTGTGTACCCCGGCGGCAAGATCATGTCGTTGATCACCAACCGCACGTAGGCACGCGCCGCATCAATGCTGGGTTGTGACTCCGACACCTCGTCAGTAAAGCGGTAGGTAAGGACGACACGACGTGATTGGTCCGTACGCAAGATTGTGTTGCGCCCTTCATCGGTTCGAATACGAGCAACCTCTTCTATCGGCGTGAATTCGCCCGCTGGAGTCAGAATCGGCAACTGCCGCAACTCGTCGAGACCGATCGGGTCTTCCTCAATTTCGTCAATATAACGAATCTCGATTGGCGTCTCGGTGCCGTCAGCTTCAAGATAAGCAGTCGACGTCTGCACGCCCTGCGGGCTCGCCTGACTAATTGCCCCCAGTACTGTGTTGACATCCAGCTGGCGATCGAACATAGCCGCTGCGTCAGGGATAACCTGAACCTCGGGACCGCTTCTCGCCAGGTCAGCCCGGATGCTGTCGGAGTTGACGTCAAGCACCTCCTCGAGCCGATATTCCAAGTCATCAGCAATCATCTGAAGCGTAGAAAAGTCGTTGCCGCGGACGACAATAGTCTCCGGCGTCGCACCCTGGCCGAGTGCAAAACCACCGGTCGCACCCCCGCCACCACCGCCGCTTCTTCCCCCACCCCCAAACCCGCCACCGCCACCTGAGGCCGGCGGATCGAAGTCAACGTTCACGTCCCCGCGGTCGATGTCGTCGAGGGCATCGTCGAGCGCCTCCTTTGCCATATCGACGGTCATGCGATCCGGGTAGTCGGCCCGATCAACAAGCGTAACGTTCACCGAACCCTGTGCTTCCTGAACGCTTGTGGTGAAAGTCTCTACGTCGTCGAGTTCAGAGACGACCTGCTCGACCTTGATGACAGCTGCATCTGTGGCCTCAAGGGTCGCGCCTTCATCGAGCGAAACGTAGATAGTGAAACCGCTTTCTTCGGCTACGGATTGCTGCTGCAACATCAAGAAAAACGCGGCGATTAATGTTGCCACCAGGGCCACGGCTACACCGACAGCGAGGCGCACACGATGACGCAAGTTTGCCTTGAGCACGACTGTATACATCTCGAGCAAGCGACCGGTCCCGAGGGGCCGGAGCGAAGCGCGTGACAGTGTTCGTGCGCCGAGCATCGGAACGAGCGTCAGAGCAACAAGCAACGACGCCATTAGCGGAAACGTAATCGCCAATGCAAGTTCGCGGATGATGTCCTGGAATTCACTCTGGATAAAAACCACCGGAATGAATACAGCCACCGTCGTCGCTGTTGAAGCAATAATCGCGCGGCTAACTTCGGCTGTCCCTGTGCGAGCCGCTTCCATGGCTTCTTTGCCAGCTTCAAAGTGCTTGAAGATGGACTCCATTACGACGATGCCATTGTCAGCGAGCATCCCCATCGACAGCGCCAAGCCACACAGTGATAGCACATTGAGCGACAGGTCCCAGGCGTACATAAGGTTGAAGGTCAGCAGAAGAGACGAAGGTATCGCCAGCAGCAAAATTCCAACGAACTGGGCACTTCGCAGGAACAAGAACAGCACGCCGAGCCCCAGAAACACACCAATAATCGCCGCTTGTTGAAGCGTACCGAGGGCCTCCTGCATAATTTCCGCTTGGTCTTCGGTAATGGTGATTTCGATCTCCTCGGCAGCGAACTGTCGATTGAGTCTTTCAACGGTAATAAGCAGGTTTTCAGCAATGGAAATCAGGTTTCCTTCGTTTTCCTTCTGGATGCGAATGCTAACCGCCTCAAGGCCATTGACCCGGCTGTAGTCGGTACGCTCCTGGAGCCCATAGTTGATCTCGGCGATATCACCAAGAGTAAGCTGGCCATCTTGCCGCACGACGACATTGTGGACCTCGCTGAGCGCCGCAAACTGTCCCGACACACTGACCGGAAAACGTTGATTAGCGTCGAACACCCGCCCGACGTAGGCACGCGGGACGTTGACACTATTGATCGCTCCGGTGATTGCGTTCATCGACAGCTGGTGCGCGGCCAGAAGTTCAGGGTCAACGATGATTTCAATCGAGCGCTGCTGTCCACCCAGAGGGGTAGCCGACACCACACCATCGACCGCTTCAAGCTCGGGCCTAATCTTCTGTTCGGTAAAGTCCCGCAACCAGTTCAGATCACCGACACCAAGCACTTGAAGCGTCATCACGGCACTGGTCAAAACCGAAGTGTCGAAACGCTGCACGGTCAGCGTCGTCTGCTCTGGAAGCGTCGGTAGCAGTTGGCTCGCGAGCCGGTTGACCTGTAGTTCGGCGATCTTCATATCGGTCGCCGGTTCGTACGCTATTGTTACGCTGCCATTGGCAAGGCGCGACTGAGAATCAATCTGCACGACGTTCTCGAGCTTGCCTACCTCCTCCTCTATCGGCATCACAATCTCACGCTCGATTTGTTCAGGCGACATCGTGCGCTGATTAGCAACAATAAAGATCTCTGGAAAAACAACCTCGGGCATCAACTCGACGTTAAGTCGGCCGAGAGAAACTACGCCTAGAAGACCAACTCCGATGAAAAACATCGCCGTGGTGACAGGGCGACGAATGGCAAGGTTGGAGATCATGACCGGCCCGTTGCGCCCAGTCGCTCCGGTAACCGGCGGACGCCTTCAATCATCTCGTAGACCACCGGAATGATGACTAACGTCAACAATGTTGAGGTCACCAGTCCGCCGATCACGGCGATTGCCATCGGCGCTCTCATCTGGGCCCCCTCACCAAGACCAATTGCCATCGGGGAAAGTGCCAGAACGGTGGTGGCACTGGTCATCAGGATCGGGCGCACCCTGTCTTGCGCCCCCTGCATAACAGCTTCACGAATCGACATTTTGGTGCGCAACTGGTTAATGTGGTCAACCAGAATGATGGCATCATTCACCGCGATTCCTCCCAGCATTATGACGCCGATATAAGCCATGATGCTAAGGGGTTCACCTAACGCCCAAAAGGCGACCACAACACCGACACCGGCGAACGGCACGGTGAACATCACGGTAAACGGATGCAGGATCGATTCAAATAGCGATGCCATCACCATATACACGAGAATCACGGATAGCCCGAGAGCGAAGCCGAGGCTGGCAAATGATTCGGCGCGCTCACGCTCCTCTCCGCCAAGTTCCGTAGCGTAGCCAACCGGAAGCGCAACCTGTGCCACGAGACCCTCAACCTGGTCGATCGCGTCACTGAGCACAGCGCCCTCAACCAGGTATCCGCTGATTCTCCCGATACGCCTCTGGTCTTCTCGCAAGATTTCGCGGGGGCCCTCGACGGTGCGAGGATCTGAGATGTCGCCAAGGGTTAGGATCGCACCCTCTGGCGTATCGATACGAATCGAACGCAGCTCGTTGAGCGTGACGTCATCAAAACCGACTCGAATATCCCGCGAGCGTTGGTCTTTCGAGAGTTGTCCAGCAACCTCACCGGCTAGCCGGCGCTCAAGATCAGCTATCAGCGATTGCGGAGTGAGGCCAAACGCAGCAACGACATCGTCGCGCAGGTTCAAATCGATTTCTGGCTGTCCGCCTTGAAAACTCGTGCGCACGTTATAGACCGCAGGCAACTCCTCTACCAGCGTTGCTATCTCACTGGTAAGTCGGCGCAACGTATCGAGATCATCACCGATGATCTCAAGTTGTAACGGGGCCGCCTCCGCTCCGAGAACCCCTTGTAAAGCCGTTTCTTGTAACTCGTACTTAGCCTCCAAGTCTGGGATCTCAGTTATTTCTCTGTCGATAGCTTCGACTATTTGCCCAATGCTTCGACGAGGACCAGTCGACAACGCCACCGAAAGATTAGTGCGGTTTGGCCCGCTCGGATCCGTAACATTGGTCACTCGCGCCGGATCTTGGCCGGAGCGTGTGTATACCGTAACCACCTCGCCAGAACCCAGTTCCTGGATCATCGACCCAACGCGGGTCGCAACCCGGTCGGTCATCTCTAGACGAGAACCTTCGGGCAACGCAACATCAACACTGAAGAGACCCTGGTCTTCTCGCGGAATAAACTCCATCGGGATCCCCAGCGCCATCAGGAACGTGCCCCCTGCGGCAATCCCAATAAAAACAAAGACAACGAACTTGTGGTCAAGAGCTAAGGACAACCCGGCACGATACCAGCGCCTTTGCTTAGGTCTTCCATCGGAACTTTGCCGGCGTAGTAAACGCGAGCTGATCATCGGTACCACCGTCATCGCAACAATCAGGGACGACAGGAGAGAGAACACCACCGTCCAAGCCTGTTCCTCAAAAAGCTCACCCACTAGCCCCTGGACAAAAACGATCGGCAGGAAAACTGAAACTGTCGTCAACGTCGAGGCCAGGATCGCAACGCCAACCTCGGAGGCACCCTTAGCTGAAGCCTCATAAGGATCGGCGCCAAGCTCCAAGCGCCGATAGATGTTCTCGATAACAACAATCGCGTTGTCTACGAGCATGCCGGCGCCGAGCGCCAGCCCCCCTAACGTCATGACATTGAGCGTTAGGTCCTGGAAGTACATCAGCGTGAACGTGGCCAGGATGGATATCGGAATTGCCATGCCGATAACCATCGTCACAGTGATGGAACGCAAGAAAAGGAACAAGACGCCGACCGCAAGCAGCGCACCAAACAAAGCAGCTTCTTCTACCTCTTGGACAGCCGCCTCGATGAACCGAGCCTGGTTTTCAACGACGGTAAACTGAACGTTGGGCAAATCGAGTCCCAGTTGGTCCATGTCGGCGAGCACGGTCTGCACAACGCCGACCGTACTAGCATCAGCCTCCTTGTAAATCGCGATGCCGAGACACTCGACGCCATTGAGCCGCACTATGGTCTCGCGTTCGGAGTACTCGAGAATGACGCGACCAACGTCTTTGACCTGCACAGGGACTCGCAGAGCACCTTCAGTCGCTGTGCCTGTGCCTGCTCCCGCGCCTGCTTCGGCAGCGGCTCCACTTTCCTCGACAGCTCCAGCACGCTGACCAACGATTAGATTTTCGATCTCAGTGATGTCAGTGAGACGACCCAGCCCTTTTACCTGGTACGACTGATCACCTTCCTCTAAACGACCTCCTGACACATCCTGGTTGGCCTGTTGGATCTGCTGCACGACCGTACTATCCGTAAGGCCAAAGGCTTCCAATAGGTAAGGGTCGAGGATGACCCGAATCTCTTTTTCAGCATCACCCTCAATCTCGGCTGACGCGACACCATCAAGGGCTTCTAGACGAGGTTTTACTAAGGTGTCGACAGCACCGAACAACTCATCAAGGTCAGCGTAGTCAACTGATGTCACCGCAATGCGCGCCACTGGAAGCGCTTGCGGATCTTCCTGCGTTACATCGAGGGTTTGAATCTCGTCGTCAGTGCCATACGTACCCATGCGCTTCTGCACATCAAGAAGCGCGAAGTTCATGTCGGTGTCCCAATTAAACTCAGCAACAACGACAGCTTGCCCGGTACGTGTTATCGAATAGACGCGATCGACGCCGCTGACAGTACTGATGTCGCGCTCCAGCCTCCGCGTGTAGCGCTCTTCCATCTCCTGCGGAGACTTGCCGGGAACCTTTACGTCGACCGTAATAACCGGTGTGTCTACGTTCGGCAATAGGTCGGTTCCCAGCCCGTCTAGAGAAATCCATCCGAGCAGCACCACGGCAAAAGTCGCCATCGCGATGGTGACCGGGTAACGGGTTGAGAACTCCGGTAGTGACATGTCAGGCCGTCAAGTACTTGGGGAGCAAACTTGCCGATTCAGTTGTTCATTCCCCTCGGCCCGCCCTCACCAGTAACACGAACCTGGGTTCTCGAGCGAAGCGTCTCAAAATTCCTTGTGATCAGCCGCTCGCCTTCAGAAAGTCCTGCAATCACTTCGACCATCAGGTCGTTCGACAGGCCGGTCTCGATATTCCTCTGCTGCGCACGACCCTCTTCCTCGACAAAAACAACGCTACGGTTTTGCCGACTCAGTACCAACTCCTTAGGGATAACAATAATGTCAGAGCGTTGCTCCACGACGATGTCCGCTTTAATAAACATCCCAGGCCGAAGGATTAACCCGGGGTTGTCAACCGCGACCTCAACACGGAAAGTTCGCGTCGCCGGATCGAGCGTTGGGTCAAGCACTGATACCGCACCAATAAACGTCTGGTCACGAAAAGCGTAGTTAATGACCCGTACTTCCTGCCCCAGGTCGATGTTCGGCATCTGCGAATTAGGAATCTTCAAGTCGGTAATCACTTGGCTATAGTCAACAACCTGCCCGATCACCGTGTTGGCTTCCACGATGGTCTCTTCAGTCGTATCGACGAGTCCGGTTAGATAACCCAAGATTGGCGCATAGACATCCATCTTCCCGAGCTGGATATGGGCATCAGCAATGTCAGATTCAGCGTCGGCGACAGTTTTCTGCGCTGCCTGCACCTCGGACGCCACCGCCAAACCCTCTTCGAACAACGCTTGCTTTTCGGCCAAGTTGTTTTGGGCGTTTTCTAGACCTAGTTGCCGTGACTGCAGCCGAATACCATTGACATATTCCTCACTCTCGATGCGTGCGATGCGGTCGCCTCCATTAACGCGGGCCCCCTCAACTGGCTTCTTGCGATTCACACCTTCAACGTAGAAAAGGTCCCCACGAACTTCGACGAGAATGTCGGCGCTACGCGAAGCACGCAAACTGCCAGTCGTTGAAACGAACGACTCTATGGTCCCGCGGGCAACCGGCTGTACGGTAACCGGCACGACAAGATCGACGACGCGTTCGTCTGTCTGGGCCTCACAACCGCCAACCATTAGCATCAGTATGAGCAGGAGTGGAAACTGTGGCGACTTCATCTTTCGCACTTCACTTGTCTTTCATCGTGGGGATGGGAGCTGCGGAGTTGAGTTGCTCCATCAAAAGGACCTCATAACTCTTACACCACAAGTGCTCTCCAGCAATGTCACTCTTGGGAGCTATTACAAATCTTTACAGACAGTTTACGAACACCGAACGTTCCCTAAGAGAACAATAGACTTGGGTGCGGTATCCTCGCAGAAGTAGAGTTTACATGCAGTTGCAGATCCCAGCATGTGAAGGCAGTTTCACTTCCTCCTGCTCCCCATTGCAAGGCCAATGGACATCCAGATCTCCTCACTGAGCAAGACCTATCAAAAAGGGGCGCGCCCAGCGCTCGACAATCTGAGCCTGCGTATAAGCACCGGCACCTTCGGCCTGTTAGGCCCAAACGGCGCCGGCAAAACAACGCTGATCAAAATCCTGTCGACTCAGATGGAGCCAACAGCGGGTGAAGTAACGATAGATGGCTTGCACATCAGCGACGGCCGCGGGGAGGTCCGTCAGAGACTCGGCTACTTGCCGCAGCACTTCGGTGCCTACCCGGACCTGACCGCCTTTGAGTTCCTCGACTATATGGCTCGTCTGGCCCACATTCGGCCCGGCAATCATCGCAAGCAGGTAGTTGAGGAGGCACTGGAAGCTGTAGCAATGACGAAGGTGCGCGACAAGTACACCGGAACGTTCTCGGGCGGTATGAAACGTCGCTTAGGTATAGCCCAGGCAATCCTTGCTGAACCCGAATTCCTGATCGTCGACGAGCCCACGGTGGGCTTAGATCCGGAAGAGCGGATCCGATTCCGCAAGATCCTTGGCCGATTGAGCCGCGATCGAGCCATCCTAATCTCGACTCACATCGTCGGCGACATCTCAAGCACTTGCGAAGATATTGCCGTGCTCAACTTTGGACGACTATTGTTTCATGGTTTGCCAGAGGACCTGGTAAGGCACGCCGAAAACAAAACCTGGACGCTGCACGTCGACGACGAAGGGTTCGCTAAGGTACAAAAAGACTGGGACGTTGTCACCGTTACCCCGGTAGGTGATGACCTGACAGTTCGAATTGTCGGAGATGGCACCCCCCCCACAGGGGCTGAGCCTGAGCCTCCGAACCTCGAAGACGCATACATCTATTTTATGGCGACAGATGAACACGCCCCCGATGAAAACGGGAGCTATTCATGAACATTCTACGCAACATCTTTGGCGTTGCCCGTTACGAGCGCATCATGTTGATGCGAACTACCAGGTTTCGTGCCCTCGGCTTCATTGGTATATCGATCCCAACGTTGCAAGGCATTGGGCTGGCAATCGCCGAGACTCAAGGCTGGCTGGCCGAAGGAGGTCAGATCTCGGCCCTAGGCCTCAGCGGGTTCATGCCGTTTTATATGTACACCTACTTCCAGACCATCCTGATTGCCTTCGTGGCTGGGAATTTCCGTGCCGTCGATGAACGCGCCGATGTCGAGGAAGTTATTGCTTCGCGACCGCTGACCACTGCTGAGTTGGTGACAGGCAAGTACGTCGGTGTCGTTCAAGCACTGACGACTCTAAGCCTCTGTGTTCTCACCCTCACTTTGGCGATCCAGGCAGCGAAAATGAGCATCACCGGCGACCCGTTCTTGCTTACACCTTACCTGGCCTACTTCGCTTTGATGACGTTCCCGGCATTGATCTTTATGTCGGCGTTGACGTTTTTCCTCGGAGCCACGCTGCGCAACACCACAGCGACTGCCCTCGTATCGATCGCGTACATTATCGCCGTGTTGTTTTTCCTCGGAACACGTTACGGGGGTATTTTCGACTTTGGTGCCTTTTTTGCGCCACTGTATTTCTCTGACATGGCGGGACTCGGAGACGTTGCTAGGGTACTTCAGATCCGGGTTTTTTACTTGACACTTTCGCTTGCCCTTCTGGGACTCGCAATCGCGAGTTACCCGCGTCTCCCAAAGCCAGGCATATGGTCGAAGATGGGCCATGTGATGGCTGTAGCCGGGATCGGTGGCGCGGCTATCTTGTACATCAGCATGGCGCAACAGGACATTGCTCGAGACCAGAACCGCACCGAGTTGTTCACGATCCAGCTTAGCTACGCTGACAAGCCGGTCGTCGAAGTGCTGACCTACGATCTCAACATCGAGGTCATGAAAAATAGAGTTCCGCTGGCTGCCACCGTCGAGATGCAGCTTGTCAACGACAACGAACTTCCACTTGAGACAATGATCTTCACGCTCAACCCGGGTCTCGTTGTATCAAAGGTTGTAGATGTGAATAACCGTGATCTGTTGTTTGAGACCAAGGGTTCGGTCATAGAGATCACTTCGCCGTCAAGTTTGGCTCCGGGCGATCAAACGACAATTCGGATGACGTACGCGGGAGATATCGATCGCAACGGATTCGACCTCTTGCGCACCGCGGCTCGCATCGAGAAATGGCAAGGCCCAATTCACAAAGGCGATCTAACCGCCTGGATTCGAGAAGATTCGGCTTATCTGCCACCACGAAGCCGATGGTATCCAGTCCCTGGCGTGGATTATGGGAATCATCAACAACGGCCGGTCTCATTTTCAACTGGACGTATCACGATCGATGCGCCAGTAGGTCTTAAGGCAATCACCCAAGGTGTACCAACCAAAGAGACCGACGGGGCAGGACGTAGCGTTAGCATTTGGGAAATCAACGTTCCGGTGCCTCAGTTGTCTCTGAATCTCAGTGCGTACGAGGTGTTCACCACCGACGCTGGCGGAACCGAGGTCGCCCTCTATGTTCATCCGTTGCATATGCGACAAGTCTCGTTTTTTTCGGATGCCGTAGAGGAAATCGACGGATTGGTAGAGCAGTTGCTAACCACTATGGCTCAGGAGACCGGCCTGCCTTATCCGTACGAGCGCCTGGCAGTGGTCGAGGTCCCGTTCCTTGTTCAGTGGTACTACGAAGGGTGGGAGGAAAGCGGAGGCCTTACCCAGCCTGGCATCCTGATGGTCGAGGAAGACACACTAGTCGGCCAGCTAAAGCGCATGGCCAATAGGGTTAACCGCACGATGGGATCGGAGCGCGGCCAAGGCCAGGAACCGGCACGGGTGAAGCGTGACCAGATCGCCGCTGCTGTCTTCTCCGTATTTCTGAGTCCCGAAGGATACTCAGGTGGACTCTTCCGCTCGCCGCTCGTGCAGCTATGGTCGTTTAACCGTGGATTCGAGGGTGAAAACTCTTCATTGCTAGCCCGCGGCATGCCCGTCTATATGCAAGAGGATCTGACACAAGAGATTCGTTCCTCTATGTTCCAGGACCGGCGAGGGGGCGGTCGCGGTGGTGGCGGGCGTAATTTCGCAACTATGTCGCGAAGCCGACCGCAGGACCATGGTGCGAGCATGCAGGTCAGGGTGGGCAGTGACGGGCAATCACGTCCCAGCAGCCCAGGTGGTGGCAACCAAACCGGTGGTGGAGCAACCTGGGACGAGATGCTCGAGGCAATGCAAACGCAGTCACTCTCAGAGCTTGACCCCGACGCCGACCCAGATCTTTACCGTTCTGTACTGGATGCTAAGGGCTTGACGATGTTTCGGATGATTGAAGCGGTGGTCGGATCTGACGAGTTCATCAACACGGTCGAGTCGTTCGGTGAATCATCGCAGTACCGCGACGTTTCCTTTGAAGAGTTCGAACGCGCCGTCGTTCCAGAAGGAACCGACGAGGAGGACGTCAGCCGCCAAGGGCTTGATCGCCTCATCAACGATTGGGTGAATGGGACCTATGTGCCCGGTTACACGTTGACTCGGAGTGAAGCAAAGAAGCTCGAGGATGACCAAGGCAAGGTCGTCTACCAGGTCATGGTGCGGATCCTCAATGGTGAGCCTGGTCGTGGCTTTGTTCAGGTCCAGGTGCAAGGCCGTGGCGATGAAATCACCAAGAACGTCGAAATCGCAGGCGGCCAGGAAATTGAGGTTTCGATGGTGATCGGTGTGCGCCCCTTCATCGTCACCGTGGAGCCCTTCCTGGCCAAGAACCGGCGCCCGCTGCGTTCGCCGTTGCGCGTTGGGGAAGAGGTGGAACCCGGACTTCCAGAGGAGTACGTCGCGTTGGTAACCGCCGAAGAGGCAGCGTACACCGAGATCATAGTCGACAACGAAGACGAAGGGTTCTCGATGCCCGTGCGCCGTGTGCAACGTTACATGCGCCCGGGTCTTGAGGGCGGCAACTGGAATGTCACAGCAAATCGTATAGCTTTTGGCCGCTACGAAACTAACTACCGGAGCAAAAGCGGTGGAGATGGGGCCCAACCAGCGGTCTGGAGTACAACCCTCCCCTACGCTGGTGAATACGACGTGTCTTACTATTTCTTGACGCGCCGTATCAATGGACGAGATCGAGAGGGTTTCCGGGGTGCTGCTGACTACTACTCGATGGCCATCAGCCACAGTGGGGGAAGCACCGAACTTACGGTCAACACTGATCAACTCGACCCCGGCTGGAATGCATTGGGCAGGTTCACTTTCGAGGCTGGGGAAGAGGCACGTGTCGAACTTTCTGACCTCGCGGAAGGCAACCTCTACGCCGATGCTGTTCGCTGGCGTTACGTTGATCCGAACAACCCCAACGCCGTTTACGACGAGGGGGTCATGCCCTGGGAGTGGGGCTTCGGTGGTGGCGGAAACCGTCGGGGTGGACGCTAGCCAAAACTAGCAGCGGGAAGCTTCACGGGCCACGACAAAAGGCCTTGGACCGGAACTTACCCGTGCACTTTCACAACAGAGAAACGGCGAATCTCCAGGTTGGTATCGCGAGGAATTTGCGCCTTTTGGCGCGCCAGTTCAATCTGCTGCCCGGCTTTCTCTACACCTGCAATCTCCGGTAACAAAACCCCCCGTCTTCCACGACCGTCGCTAACTTCGATGCCAAAGCACCCCGGATCGAGTTCTTCGGGAGAGTCAACGGTCTCAAGTGGGCCGAGGATGGAAACCTCAACGTCGGTTTGTTCGAGCTCCGAGAGAGTCAGAGGAGGAAACCGTGGATCCTCGAACGCTGCCGCGCAGGCTCGATCCATAGTCTCTTCGACGAGGTTGGCGCAAAGCGGCCTGAGACTTCCTATGCAACCACGCAGTTCACCCAAGATACACAGCGTTACGAAGACCGGTGATGGCACAGCAAGCAAGCCGCTAGCTTCAACGATCTCTCGGGGTTCGCAATGTTCGAGTTTGGCACGGATGGCTTCGCGACCGATGCTAGGTAAGAGCTTTGCGGCTTCAACTAATGCCCGCGTATCTGGGAGATCGGTCATGCCGGAAATAATACTCGGCGACAGCTCGCTTTCGGGCACTGGACGCGCCACGAATTCATATTGGTCAGCACACGGAACCGCATCAGGGTAGAGTGTGTCCCATGATGCCTATGGTGTTTTACACCCATTCAGGGGTGCGTTACCTAGTTCTAGTCGCTGCGGTCGCCGCGGTTGTTTATCTGCTCGTTGGCATGCTCCGCGGTGGGCAATTTGACAAGCTTGCCAAGATCCTTACAGCTGCTTACGTAGGCCTGCTTGATTTGCAGGTAGTCACCGGGATCGTCCTCTACTTGTTGATTCCGAGCTACCCTCAGCTTTTGGGGCACGTCGTGATGGCGCTCGCCGCGGTAACCGTTGCGCATGTGGCCAACATCATGAATAAGCGACGAGACGAGCCGTGTTTGGGTATCGCCCTGGCCGGCGTCGTCATTTCGTTGATTCTAATCGTTGGCGGAATCTGGGCAATCGGTCGAGAGATTCTCGGCACAAGCAGCCTCTAGTTAGCGCCCTTCGAACCAGGCTTGTCTTCTGGGCTTTTCGCTCAGTTGCCTGGCCCTGGATCAAACGCGCTAACCCGCTCTGTCCAGGCGTACATGTGAGGCAGGTCTTTAGGCAGGTCGAATAGTTCCAAATCCTGGACTCTTCGAATCACTCCCACGGCTGTGACATCAGCAGCAGTCATACGCGTATGAGCCAGCCACTCGTTGTTAGAAAGCACCGCCTCAAGCTCAGTGGTCGCTTCCGCAAAAAGCTTGTTCGCCCGTGCGGTCTCCGACTCGTCACTCACTCCAGTAATGCGCTGCTTCACCATCATCCATAGCGGCTCATGCAATGTGACCCGTCCAAAAGCTTCCCATTTCTCGATTTCGCGCATGGTGAAATAGTCCGTGCTGAACAGCTTCGGCGTATCGGGAAAATTCGCCTCGAGGTAGCGCAGGATGGCTGCTGAATCAAACATGATTGTTTCACCATGGACCATTACCGGCGTAAAAGGCTGGCCTGAGATACGTACGATCTCGCCACGGTCAGATGGGTCAATCGTCTCGAAACGATAGTCGATTCCTTTGAAACCAAGAGCAACACGAACTTTGAAGTTGTTCGATGTTTCGAAGCCGTGGATAACGACCTTCGACATTAGTAACCCTCTCAATCTTGTTCTAGCTTAATTGGCTGCAACAAAAACACGGTCGCACGCTTCTAGTTTGCCCGCGGTTGCTCTCATCTGGCCTCCTTCATTGGCCCGGCTCAACGTAGATCCCCGGTGCGTAGTCCATCGGGGACCAGACGTCGGTCGGAAAATAACGGGTAATGATCTCGTAGAGCATTGGGTCACGCTCGCGCATCTGCTGGCGTGTCTCGAGTTTGTATTCCGAGTTTTCGTGTACGACACCATAAAAACAGTCGAGGCCAACGGCGAAGTACTCCCCGTCGCGCAACGCCTCAATTTCCATTTGCAACTCGTCGGCCATTGAGGGATCGGCCAATCCGGGGCCATCGAGATACTGGGGAGGCCAGTAGGTACCTTCTCTGAGGGCATTAACGTAGGCAGCATTGATCTCAGCGATGACGTCGTGCTCGGGGTCGATGAACGGCAACCCGCTACGGTGAATCGAATGGCCAAATTCCTCCACCGCAACATGTCGATTTAATTGATACCAACCCTCATGGATTTCTCCATCCTCGTCGCGCCAGGCTACTCCTTCTTCCTCGATATAGGTCGTGGGCCTCTCAGGCCGCGCTCCCCCGGGACCAATATCACCGGGGTGATCGCTATTGTCACGTGCCTCGGCGACACCGCGTATAGCAACCCGAATGTTGTTTGAGCTCATCGCGACCCGAAGATCAGGGCGGGCACTCAACAGCTTGTTAACTGTCTGCTCAACCTTGCGAATTGCCCGATCCGGAACGGCATCTGAGGTGATGATCACGATTCCCTTCGTGTAGTCATCTTCGTAGGCGTTTGCGTACTTCCTGTAGAAAGGATGCACTCCTGGTGGTGGGGTAACGATTTTGTGGTTCGTCTCGATAAGCGGAATGGGCGGAATGTGTTGGTCATGGGGAGTGAAGAAATACTGCCAAGCCATAAGCTCGATAACCGAGTTCGAGATCAACTCTCCCTCTGTGCCCGTGTCGAGCAGTTCCTGTGCACTTTCAAGAGCGCGTCGAAACGACGGCATACCATTCTCGTCAATATCGAGTTTCTCAATAAGACGTTGGGAGTCACGGACCGCGCGCTCCAAATTGAAACTCGTGTATGACCCAACAACAGCCCCCATCTCTGTCGGAGTTGGTGCGGCGCACCCACCCGCCATAATTAAGGCGATTGCCACGCTGTTGGAAAACAAGGCTTTTTTCATCCTAGGTCTCCTCACTTCCTCACAAAAGAAGGTTCTTTGTCCAAGGAACACGTGCTCTGCCTATGCACGCTCTTGAATAGTGGTCTCGAACCATATCATTCACTAGAATGAAAACTCGACATGAACAGATCCCTATTTTGCTCCCTAGCCATTTTTGCTTCATTCCTGACCTGGTCGGCAACCGTACCTTCCTCATTCGCAACCATGGAGGGAAGGAGCACACAGTTTCCAACCGATCCCAGGGAGGCATACGAACTAGACGAAAGCAACGTTGGTACGTGGGTAGACGGCCCAACCCGCCTCATAATTCTTAAGGAAGAAAAAGAAATCTGGGACGGTCTCGAAACGGATGAGCAACGTCGAAGGTTTATCACCTGGTTCTGGGCCCGTCGTGACAACAACCCGAGGGATACTTCGCATCCCATCAAGGCCGCTTTCTATTTAGGGGTCGCCGAGGCGAATAAGCGGTTCAGTGAAATTCCCAGGGGATGGAAGACCGATCGCGGTCGAGTTTGGGTTATTTTTGGGAAGCCGACGCTTACACGAGAAAACTTCGGCGGAGACAAGCTCATATGGAACTACTTTGCCCCAGGAATGGAGAGCATCCTAGGTTTCGATAGCGCGGCGGGTGAATTCAACATCTATTTTTCACGCCTGCCCCGAAGAATTCGTGCCTATCGAATTGATGGCGGCCTTGCCCCAGGTGCATGGCCCGCCTATGTAGAACGAGCCATACAATTCGTGCGCGAGACCATGGTAGTAGACCGTACCCTGGAGTTTTCCCCCATCGGAAACTGAGGGGACCAAAGTTGCGGCTTTCCCCTGAATACCCCTACCCAAAAAGAAAACCGCACGGCATCCGGTAACAGCCGAATACCGTGCGGTCTCTTGACTCTGCGGGGTGCTCTCCTAGAAGTCGATCCGGATACCCATCCGGAAGTTCCTCGGGTACTTAATCCGTCGTGTCTGCCCGAAGGACCAGCTGCTGTTGACATCTTCGCGCGTGATCACTTGTCGGACAGTGGCCGAGTTAAAGACATTGAACAAGTCGGCGAGTACACCAAACCGTACATTACCGACGTCAAAGGACTTCTCTGCCCTCAGGTTGATGTTATTCCTCCACGCGTATCGACGCGAGGAACGTGGCTCAACCCACCTATCCTTGCGTCCCGATAACTCCACGTCGGTGGTTTCAGATCCGTCTCTGAAGCGCACTTGCTTCGTATACGGATACCCAGAGGCTCCTAAGTAGTCCCAACCGAAGTTAATGCCGAAGGGAAGAACATACGTACCTACGACTTTGATCTGATGGGGCACATCGTGGGCCAACGGTCCGGCAGCATAGAACCGAATGTTCGGGTCAGTCCACAGAGCCGAAGGTCCGAGAGACGAGCCACGACCGTTTTCAAAGTCTGTGTCGTCAGTACCCGTATTCTGGCTGTAGACATACGATCCCATCATCTGCCAGTTGTTACTGAACCGTTTCTCCAAAGCAAGGGCGAGGGACCAGAAATCCCTGGTCTGCTCGAAGCCATCAATATTGGGCCCAAGCCAGCTCTTACCTTCGATATCCTCGGTGTTCATAAAGGAATATACGGCCTCATCTCCATTCAGCAGGTTGTACACAATGAACGGATTGCCGGACGCGTCCTGCACTGGGACGGCTTCCCATTCACCGTTCAGACGTACCTTATCCATGAAGTCTTGGGTGTTTCGAACCACACCCGAAAGCTCGATAGAAAAGTCGGACCCAAGCTGACGCTCTATCCCGAGAGTCAGCTCTTGGAAATACGTCATCTTGATATCCGGGTCGATCTCCAAGCCCGCCGGGGCGAAATACGTCTCGAGGATTTCATAGTCACCGAGATCCGCGTTCCACTCCGAGAATTGCCATTCAACCGCCGAGAAGCTCTGAAAACCAGCGTACATACCCGCGATCATCTGCGGGAAGTACCTGCCAACATGGCCCTTTATAGCGGTCGTACCGTCGTTGAAGACATCGTAGGCAAAACCGAATCGCGGAGCGATTGCGAGCGGTGGTTGAAAATGATCACCAAGGTCTGCCATGTAAGAGGGATAGTTCGTGATCGCTCCTACACGTGCCTTCGCATTGCCCTTGTAGTCTGTGGCCCGGAAACCTGCGTTAACCGTCAGCTGGCCATTGGCCATCGTCCACGAATCTTGCACGAAGAACGAAGCCTGCTGGCCCAACGGGTCGATCTCAAGACTCTGCCACTCGTACCGGTATCCCGGCTCGCCGACCGCGAAATCGACAAAATAGGCGGCGCCGCCATTTGTTTCACCGGTGTAGCCAATGTTGGTTTTGGGCATCGTCCAGTCACCCTGGAAACCAACTTTGAAGTCGTGCGATCCGCCTAGGAAATCATCAGCGTAGTGAGTCAGCGCAAGGTTTACCTGATAGCGGTTACGGTAACCGTCGAAGAAAAAGCCGGGGCTCCCAGTAAGGATGTCATCTCCCGTGGGGCCACCACCCAGGATCAGTCGTGCCGGAGGTAAATCGAGAGCTTCCCTGTCAAAGTCTCCCCTTGCAGCAAAGTTTCCACCGAACTTGCCATCTAGGAAAGTGTTGTCAGAGAAGATGTTGATGTAGTCGAAGTTGAAGCTCCGAATGCGGTTGTAGTTAGGAAGGTTTGCCGCACTCTCGATCCAGAGTTCACCGGGGTTCTGTCCTTCATCCCTCTCCGTGTTGAGGTGCGCAGAGAGTTTCGAACCTTCGGTGATTTGCGCCGTCAGCTTAACGAGATAAAGAAGGTTCTTGTCAAAACCTGGCTGATCCGCAAAATCTTCGGATGCTTCTTCTGAAGTTTCCCGTCGAACCGACCCGTAGCCCCAAAGCTTGTCACGAACGAGGGGGCCGCCAAGATCGAAGTGATAGTTCTTGTTGTTACTCGTCGCCTGGCGAAAATTGGGGTCAGACGAGTTCTGGCTGTTCCATTCATCACCGCGGTAGAAGAAGTTCCCCGCAGCGTGCAGCTCGTTCGTTCCCGTCTTACTAATGAGGTTCACGACGATCCCGCTGAAACCACCAACCTCGGCAGCTCCGGCGACGCCTGTAAAGCTCGCCTCTTGGAGGTTGTCAAAGTCCATCTTGACTTCAACCTCTCCACCTTCGGGACTGTTCATCGCGACGCCGTCAAAGACAAACTGCGTGCCCTGTGTCGTACCGCCAAAGGCCGAGTGGTCTCTACCCGAACCGAGTGTACGACCGCCCGCCGGGCCGCCATCGGTGTTGCCGACGACACCAGGAATGTAGTTGATCAAGCCCGCAGCGCTCCTACCAGAAGGCAACGCTTGAGCAAAATCGGCCGTAACAACAGCGTTGGCGACTGAGGAGTTCTTCACATCCACCAACGGTGGCTCTCCGAGAACCGTTACTTCGTCAGTTGTACCAAGCTGCATCGTGAAGATAACTTGCAGCTTCTGGGATACGGAGACCGTAATGTCTCCCTGCGCCTGAGGAATAAAACCGCCCATGTTAACCGCGACCGCATACGTACCTGGCGGCAACGCCGGGAATCGGTAAGTGCCATCGGCGCCCGTGACTGAAACCTTGTCACCACCGATCAAGTTCGCGGAACTCAAGGTGATAGTTGCACCGGGAAGGACTGCGCCCTCGGCGTCATCAACACGTCCTTCAATCGAGCCAACCCTTGATGCCTGCGCAAAGGCGCTAACCGGAAACAACATCACCGCGAAAGCAGTGATGATCAGAAACATTCCGAGGTAACGATTAAGCATTTACTACTCTCCTTGGAAAAGTACGGAGGCACTCAGGGCTTATTCGAAAAGCCGGTTCCATGCCGTACCGCAGAGACCAAACTCTGAAACGTTATTCCTTGTGAATCTTACTCTCTTAGTTACAACCGTAACAAACTAACTGCACGGTGCATACCATAACACTAGTCGACCCAAAGGTAACTACTTTCTACCCAAAGGTAACTACTTTCTAAAGATCTTAAACAGGCTATGTCACCTAAAAAAAAGGTTTGCAACT
>Ga0209034_10000166_pt1 | contig 33776 bp, 33 predicted proteins | sample MarorgKNORR_S2LV_2_FD_188219 | JGI IMG/M metagenome (GOLD analysis project Ga0209034, IMG submission 188219) | Marine microbial communities from the Southern Atlantic Ocean, analyzing organic carbon cycling - 250m_A/KNORR_S2/LV (SPAdes) (version 2) | ecosystem: Environmental > Aquatic > Marine... | reverse complement strand
AGTGCCGCCATTCTGGTTAATGGATTGTCCATGAATCCATGAAGCGGCTTCAGTACAAAGATAGGCACAAAAGTCGCCAACTTCCTCGTCGGTGCCATTCCTGCCTATTGGAGTAGTATCGGCCATATTGCTCCAGGTATCCCCTCTCCCAAGAATATCCATCCTATGAGTATCAACTGCGCCTGGGCACACTGCATTCACATTAATATTGTGCGGGCCTAGCTCCTTTGCCATTGATTGTGTCATCCCAACAATCGCAAAATTCGCGCCGTTGTAGGCCAATGTATTTGCCGAACCGCGTTTGCCGGCAGTTGATGAAATATTTACTATTTTCCCACCTTCACCCTGATCAATCATGGGTTTAATTGCAGCTTTGGTACAAAGGAATGTACCTGTAACTTTAATATCCATTACTCTTTGAAAAGTATCTTCATTCAAATCCAAAATTGGAGTCCTATCTTCGGCCCTGGCATATGCTGCGTTATTGATCAAAATATCTACCCGGCCAAATTCCTTAATGGTTTCGTCTACCATCCTCTTTACATCATCCCGATTGGTAACATCCACAACCAATGGAAGTGCACGACGACCGAGATCCCTCACTCGTTCCGCAACGGTCTCAATGTCATTCCAGCCAATCGCTTTTTCATCATCTGGAAACGTGTCCGGATTCCTTCCGGTACCGGTGACAACGACATCCGCTCCTAATTTTGCCAAGGCCTCTGCTGCTGCTCTGCCTATTCCCCGTAACCTACCTGCCCCTGTAATTATTGCTACCTTTCCGTCAAGTTCTCCCATTTCAAAATTTCTCCCGTTAAATATGATCTCAATTAAAGTAATCCCGAGTATATCCCAACCACTTCAGTCATGCTATTGGGGAATATCACCAGGCAGGTACAAGTGCTCAACTATCCAAGTTTTAACCTTATCTGTAACTTCATTAGATGTTTCCCTCAACCCATGCCCTGTACCAGGCATAAAAATCGCCTCTTTTGGCTCTTCTGCCCAGTCAAATATGGTCTGGGAGCACTGAGGAGACAAAACAATGTCATCTTCTCCATGAATGAGAAGAAGCGGTCTCGGTGAAACATCTGACACTTCAGTGGCACCAAAGGTCTGGCTAGATAAAGCTATAACGCCTTTAACATATTCTGAAAAAGGAGCTGATTTTATTACCACCGCTCCTCCGAAGGAATGTCCTACCAGCAATATATCGGTGTGTCCGGTGCCTGACAGAAAAGAAACTCCAGCTAGTGTATCCATGACACATTCTGTTAGCTCACCAGCATCTCGGTAATCTATCCTTAAGGAAGTGATCCCTGGTGCCAAATCTTTGCCTAGAGCCTTATATAGTCCTCCTGCTGGACCATCAAGCCCTCCCCTTGCTCCCCCAACCCATATAACGCCACGGTGAGCGGGTTTTTCAGGGTCATGATGAACAATAGTATTTATTGGTCCTCTGGTGGTCTGTAATGTTAACCCTCTGCCAACCTGATCAGACGGCACTTCCCATTCTCCAAGACCAACGATTCCAATTGATATGTCATCTGACTCTTGCATTAGGAATTATCCTAAAGACGGTGTCTGCTTATGCCATTCTGTAGCCTGTTCATAAGCGTAGGCAGCTTTAAACAAGTTGGCTTCCTGTAGTGCCCCTGACATGAATTGAAGACCTACTGGCAAACCTTCGACCAATCCGGCTGGTACAGAGATGCCAGGAATACCTGCTATGTTTGCAGGTATCGTGAATATGTCATTCAAATACATTTGCAAAGGATCATCAATTTTATCTCCGATACTGAAAGCGGTGGTAGGCGAAGTAGGCATTGCCAGAACATCAACCTCTTTAAACACTGTTTCAAATTCCTGTCTTATTAAAGTTCTAACTTTCTGTGCTTTCAAATAAAAAGCATCATAATAGCCAGCAGATAAGGCATATGCTCCCAGCATAATCCTTCTTTTTACCTCAGGCCCGAAGCCATTGGAGCGGGTATTCTCCAATCCTGCCCACATGGTATCGGCATCCTTCTCCGAAAACCCATACTTAACCCCATCATATCTAGATAGATTAGCCGAGGCTTCGGAAGGTGCAATTATGTAATAAACAGCGAGGGCATATTTAGTATGAGGAAGCGAAACTTCCTTGACCTCTGCGCCTAAATCCTTCAGAACATCTATCGCATCAAGGACCGATTTTTCAACTCCCGAATTAATACCTTCAACAAAATATTCCTTGGGAACTCCGATTCTAAAACCTTTCAAACCTGTAGAAAGGTTAGCCCTATAGTCAGGTATTTCCACATTCAAAGATGTAGAATCCCTAGGATCGTGTCCAGCTATTGACTGTAGTATCAATGCACTATCTTCCACGCTTTTTGTAAGTGGCCCAATTTGATCCAATGAACTCGCAAAAGCTACTAATCCGAACCTACTCACCAGACCATAGGTTGGTTTCATTCCAACCACCCCACATAAAGATGCTGGCTGTCTGATACTACCTCCTGTATCTGAACCTAGTGAAAACACACATTCTGAAGCCGCAACTGCTGCTGCAGGCCCTCCACTACTACCACCAGGAACCCGACTGGTATCCCAGGGGTTTTTTGTTGACTTCAGTGCCGAATTTTCTGTGGAAGATCCCATTGCAAATTCATCAAGATTTCCTTTACCCAGTAAAACAGAATTTTCCCCTTTCAATAGGGTGGAAACAGACGCATCAAATGGAGGAATAAAATTCTCCAGCATTTTCGAAGAACAAGTCGTGGGAATACCCGAATAGCAAATATTGTCTTTTAATTGCATTGGAATGCCAGTTAGATTTGCTTGTGTCCCAGCAGCAATCCTTTCATCTGCTAATCTAGCGTCTTCTAAGGCTATAGCCTCAGTGACGGTTACATATGCATCAATGTCTTTTTCTAGGTTATTGATTCTTTCAAGATGATCTCTCGTGAGTTCAACAGAGGAAATCTCTTTATTATCCAGAAGGCGACGGGCTTCCGATGCAGTAATAGATGTGAGGTCTGACAATCCCATATTAAAAAAGCATGTCCTTATTCCAAAACAGCCCTGATTCTAATAAATGAACCTTCCCTTTGTGGTGCATTTAAAAGGGTTTCTTCCTGAGTCAATGAATCTTGTTTCTCGTCGTCTCTCATAACCGATTTAACATCCACAGAATGACCAGTCGGCTCTACGTTTTCCGTATCGACTTCATTAAGAATTGCTACGCTGTCTAATATGGCACTCATCTGTGTTCGCATTAAATCCAACTCATTGTCGGTCATTGCGATCCTAGTAAGCACGGATATCTGTTTGATTTCTTCGATGGTTAGATCTGCCGATTCTTCCAATCTATATAACCCCCTCTCCTTCAAAAACTCCCGCCAAAACAGCTATTCCTTCCTCTATTTCTTCAGGAGTGTGATGACTAAAGGTGAGCCGTAAGTGGTTACCTCCACTCCTATCTGCTCTGAATATTGGTCCTGGATTGTATTTGACACCTTTCTCGACAGATTTCTCCAAAATATCCCAAGTATTGGTGCCTTCCGGAAGTTTCATCCAAATCATCATCCCGCCTTGAGGTTCGGTCCAAGTACAAGTTGGTGGGAAATATTCTCCCAATGATCTCAACATAGCATCTCGTTTCCGTCCCAAAGATGCTGCTACACCAGCGACGTATGCTGACTTATTATCTTTCAGGTACTCATGTACAGCCATAGATGTTAGGTGACTCGGTGCCAGACCAAATCCAACCTTTGCCAGTGACTCTCTGGCCGATTCAGGAAAAGCCCCAAATCCCAACCGCAATCCGCAACCCATCAATTTTGTGAAAGCTGAAATATGCATAACCCCGCCCTCAGAATCCAGACCGATCATTGCTGGAGGTAACTCAGGGCCATCAATATGAAAATCTGCATAGGATTCATTCTCCACTATAGGAATTTCATATTTATTGGATATTTCCACAATTTTCTTTCTTCTCTCTAGACTAATCGTGGCCCCAGTAGGGTTGTGGTAGACAGAAATTGTGTAGATAAGTTTTGGCCTATGTCCATTCTGGATATTTTCTTTTATAGCTGCCTCTAGCTTTTCGGGAATAATCCCGTCCTGATCCATCGCTACATGGCAAGGACGAGCTCCTTTCTTTAAGAACATATTAAGGCTACCGTGATAACAAAACTCATCCATCATTACCACATCACCAGGATTTATAAACGAATCCACAAACACCTGGCACGCTCCGCCTGCTCCACTTGTCAGGAATATATTCTCCGGGGAAATCTCTGATCCCCGTTTGGCAGATAATTCCGAAGAAATAAATTCCCTAAGTGCTATATGACCTTGGGGAGGAGGATAGGTCCCCAGATCTTTTCCATCTCTTTCAATTGCAGTTGCCGCTGCTTCAGCAAATTCTTTTAAAGCCATAGCATCTGGATCCGTATAGGTCACCGAGAATACATAATTTGCATCCTCTCTTAAACCTGGAGGCATTTCTATTTCAGGCGGCAGTGTCGTTGAGGCTAGGTCCTGATAGTTATACGGCATATTCAAATACTCCCAAATAATAACTAAAGCGGAAGATATATTTTCTCTCCGGATTGAGAACTACGGGTAACGGCTTCCGTAAATTCCATGTATCGAACTCCATCCTGAAAAGATGTATGCGTTATCTCTTCAACCCCTCTGATTGCATTGATAAATTCCTCTTCTACTCTCCATGCTCCTCCCAATTCCGGCTTTATTGATATCTCTGACAAACCAGAATCTGATTTTCTACCACCGAACAGTTTTATATCTGTTTGGTTTGAAGCATCCACATGTAATGTACCTTCTGTTCCGTAAATCCACACGCCATTCCCTGGAGCATGTCCTAGCACATCACTGAACCTTACGTGCAAGACAGGACCACTAAACATTTCACAAAGTATTTCTACATGATCAGGAATAGATAAAACCTGCAAATTGCCGCTATCATCAGGTCTCTGAGGAACTGTTATTCTGGTAATAGCCTGAACTGTGGCTGCTGGCCCGATCCATCGCATTAAGGCTTCGTACCAAATTCCTAAGCCCATGATATTGTAACCGCTGAAATCCCGGCTCTGACGCCAATGATATGGCTTATCTTTATCTACAAATCCCCCTTGAGTTATAGCGGCATCTACTGACAAAATATCCCCTAAATACCCATCGGCAATTAAACCTTTTATAGTTTTATCAACGTTCAATGTGTGTGGTGCCGGAACTATTTGCGTGACGAGATCCGGAAAATTCTTTGAGGCCTCCAGCATAATATGTGCCTCTGCAGCATTTGTGGCCATCCTAGCCTCAGTCTGTACATGTTTTCCGTTCTCTAAAGCAGCTAAAACTAAGGTGCAATGCATATATGGCCATGTACCGATACATACAGCATCGTTGTCGGGATCTTCCATTACATCTACCCAGTTGTCATAAACCTTTTCAATGCCAAATTCGTCAGCCACTCTCTGCCCAGAAGCCATACTTCTATTGCAGACACTGTCTATTACAACGTTATCCATCTCATTAAGACCAGGAATGTGCCTAAGCCTTGTATTCCCACCAGCACCTATAAGTCCAATTTTTATGGTTTCATTAGCCATGAATAACACCTCTTTAGTTTTAAACATTATCAAATTGAATATGAATTATATTTGAGTATTGACTATACAGTCTAGGAATCAAACCTAGCTGGATCTGACTCCGCCAAAACAGGATGTGATTCAGATCGAATTACTAAGTCAGCAACCAACATTCCGGCGCCTGGTCCTCGACCAAAGCCAGAGGAGCATAAACCTGTTACCACATATAAATTATCATTCTCAGGTATACGACCGATTACAGGCTTCCCATCCTTTGAAAATGGCATTAATCCCGACCATGTGGTTGAAATCGGTAGTCCAGACAGTAATGGAAGGACTTCAGTGGCATGACCTTTGTTAACTTCCAACCCGGAGGCATCTAAGGTCTTATTAAAGCCAGCGTTTCTACGATCTCCGCCAAAGATAATTTCCCCACTTTTTCGCTGCCTGCCATAAAGATGTCTTGTTACTCTTTCTTCTCCAAAATGCGTCAACTCCGGTGGAGATTTGTCATCCACATATAGATTCTCACTCCAATGAAAACTAGATTCAAAAGAAGATATCGTGCTGAAAACACGTGGCGGCAATGGATCTGTGGACCACATCTGACCAACTACCGGTTCTATCGGAATATTTGCCCCTACCATTTCACCAATGTTTTTTGACCAAGCTCCAGCGGCAATCACAACGGATTGCCCTTGATAAACACCCCTATTTGTCTCCACCTCCCATATCCCTTGGTTCGATCTGAGGCCCGTAACCATTGTGTTTGTCTGAATATTTGTGCCTGCTTGTGAAGCAGCCTGTCCGAATGCTCGGGTCGTTTTCAAAGGGTCAGCTTGGCCCCTTGTTGGAGAATAAACATATCCGAGCAAGTCGATATTCAATTCAGGTTCTATAGCCTTTGCCTCATATGAGCTGAGCAGTTGAAGATTAAAACCGTTTTTTTGAGATTCGAGCACTCGGTTTTTAGCATAGAGATATTGGTCTTCGTTATGTATCGCTGTAAAAGATCCAGACTGCCTAAATTCTAAATCGAAACCTAATTCCATCTGGAGTCGTTTAAAAATATTTAAGCTACCCATAGTTAGATATTCCTGTAACCCTGGAGATGTGCCCCATCCGGTTCCTCCAAGACCTCCCATATTTACTCCCGAAGCTTCTCCTGATACTTCACCCATTTCCAAAAGTAAGGTTTCTATTCCTGCTTCTGACAGATGAAGGGCAGCAGAACAACCTGCTATCCCGGCACCTATGACAATCGCGTCGGCTTTCAAGTTATCAAACTCCTTTCTTATTCACAGAAGAATTAGTTTGGGAAAGCAAGGCGACCCTGCTTTTCCGTGAACGCTCGCAGCAAGAACCCATCAATGGTAGTAACGTATAAAGTTGATAAATCTTCCCCGCCAAAGGAACAATTTGTAGGACGATCAAATGGGGTGGGATGGGTTTCCAATACCTCTCCTGAGGCTGAGAAAACATATATCATCGGGCCTGGTCCACCTGCTTTGTATCCAGCCGTTGCAACAATATTTCCTTCAACATCCAGAACCATACCATCTATACCTCTGTGCTCCCCAAAATCATGTATCACTTCGTGGGTCCCCAAGGAACCATCCGAATTGACTGGATATGCTCTCAGCTGTCTTTTTTCTTCTGGCAAACGCCCACTTTGAGCAACGTATAAGGTCTTAAAATCCAATGAGAAAAGTAGCCCATTTGGCCGTGTGGTGTCTTCCGTGACCCTAGTCACACCAGTTGATTTTCCATCCTTCATATCTATCCGATAAACGGAGTCGTGATCTAGTTCCTTATTAGATCTGTCTTCGCTCCAGGGCCCACCTGCTCCTTCATAAAATGGATCTGTAAACCAAATCCTCCCTTCAGGGTCTATTGCCAAATCATTGGGGACGTTCAATTTATTGCCTTCATAGGAATCTGCGAGTACTTCAGTGGATTCATCGTCATATCTAACAACTCTTCGTCCTCCACCTTCACACCCATATAGATTTCCATGCCCATCAAACATTAATCCATTTGCGCAATTAGTATTTTCCCGAAATACCTTAGTTGTACTGGTATTCGGATCATATTTATAAATCTTGCTTTCAGGAATGTGGGTGAATAAAAGGGAATCCCCATCCCAAGCAGGACCTTCACTGGTCCCACCAAACGGTCCTTGTACAGCTATAAAATCCCAACTCATTATTGTTATCTCCTATATTACTTCGTCTGATTCACCAATATCATCTGAGGAGTCTCCCCCGAGCTCCAGCCCTACAGATTTGATCTCCCCAAATTCTTCCCGATAACCGTTATGCATAGTCCGAGCATCACTGGAATAAAGAACAAACCTCGCACCCTCTCTAAGCCATTTTTGAGTCAATGGAACTGTTTGATGGTGAATTAGAACAGGTTTACCCGCGGCCTGACTTTTTGAAATGATTTCACGCAAAGCAGCCTCGTAATCGGGATGATCATATTGGTCTGGTATCCCCAAAGTTATTGTGAGATCGTTAGGGCCGACAAATATGGCATCAATCCCGTCTACCTTTAGTATATTTTCTAAATTTTCGATACCTGGGACGCTCTCAATCCCTATGATGCATACATTGTTCTTATTTCGATTCTCAAGATATGACTTTGTGGCTTCACTTGGTAACTGGCCTGTCTCAACTGCTCTTTCCGCCAAGGCTCCTTTCAGAGGCCTCCACCTAGCAGCAGCTACGACTTCTTTTACCTGATCGACTGTTTCGCAGTAAGGAGCGAGGATTCCCTGCGCCCCGGCATCAATGTACATAGTGACGTAGTGAGAAGCAGGAATCGGGATTCTTACAATCGGAACAACCCCACTGTAATTAAAGGCCGCTAAAAAATCTGCAACTTCAGCTCGGCTTCTCGGTGCATGTTCAGTATCTATTATCACGTAATCCAAGCCAAAGGCAGAAATCGTCTGAGTCCACCTTGGGTTACGACCCATACTAATCATGGTTCCGTAAACAATACCTCCGACACTAGTTTTCTGTCTTAATTGCTCTCCATTCATTAGTTCACTCCTAAAGGCTGATATTCGACCTCAAGTCAGCTATCGAAATTTGTTTGTGCATTGTACTTAGTCGTTTTCGGCAGGTCTATTAAGATGATTTTGACTTTCGATTTCCAGTGACAAACCCAATCATTCCCGTCGCTGCCCCTGCTCCAACAATGACAAAACCTGAACCAACCCCTAAAGCTCCTATTATTGGACCAACTATAAAATTACCTCCTGAGGCCCCTATATCCCAGGCTTGCTGCAAAGTTCCTATCGCCGAACCTCTCTCATTAGGTTTGACACGGTCCACTACTAAAGAATTTATTCCCGGGTAGATAAGCCCGTAACCAATACCATGAAGGAAGGCAGCCCCAAAAAACAAACTTGAGTCGAAGGCTCCCGAGAGCATAAACATAGCCATAGATACCAAAATAAGGCCTGGAACGATTACTGCAGATCTCCCAAACCTATCAGCTATACGTCCACTTATTAATGTGGTTAACATGGTCATACCGGACAATATGGTGAAGTAGAACCCCGGGTTGACCCCTAGTTCCCTTACATCGGACAGCATCGGTAGAAATGTACTTACCGGGGCCATAGTAAAGGCATATGTGAGGAAAATCAGAGTAGGAAAAATAGCCGCCCTACTGATCAGAGGAGCATCAGAAGTTTGATTCTCTTCTTCTGATACGATCGGCATTCTAGTTTTGGAATCAGACATAGCTAGACATACAAAAAAAGCTGCCAAAGCAACGGCAGATGCCACAATAAAAGCAAGAGAGAAGCTAAAACTATCTGCTATAAAAAAACCAATCGGCGGCGCATACAACTGGGCGATTGAGATTGAGTTACCCATGTAAGACATCCCTTCGCCTCTCCTGGATTCTGGTGCTAAATTTGCCACAACCGTACTGGTGGCTACCGGTGCTATCGCAAGACCTACTCCTTGAACCATACGAACCGGAACGATCCACCATTCGCTTGGAAGAGGTATATAGAGAACAGTAGTACCAACAAATATTAGGATTCCACAAATTATTACTCTCTTTGGGCCAGATTTTAGTATCCATTTACCCGCCATGGGCCGAATAATTACCCCTGCCAACCCGAAAGTCGCAATAATTACGCCAATTTCCCATTCTTTACCTCCCAATTTATCAATGAAACCAGGAACCACCATAAAGAGAGAGAAAAAACCAGCTAATAGTAGATGCGCTACCAAAAGATTTAAAACAAAATCTTTCGACCATAAAGATGGAGACGATGTTGAAACCAAAATAAAACCCCTATGTAAGGATTGAAAAAATCGTGAAATTATAGAACGAAAATACATGAAATAATTGACATGTATAAAGGCGAATGATACCTTCTGACACATTCCATTCGGAACATTGTAACTCTTAATGACACAACCTACCGAGAAACCTAATATAGCCAGCGGAGTCGAAACGAACTCCGGACCTGCTGCGAAACTTAAATTCGCAAATATGCTAGAGACTCTCTCCTACAGAGATTTCAGGTGGGTATGGATAGGATCATTTGTATCTTTCATGGCAATGAATATGCAAATGATAACCAGAAGTTGGCTAGTTTTGAGAGTTACAGACGATTCTCCATTGGCGCTCACGTTGGTCACTTTAACCTTCGCTCTGCCCATGACCGTAGTAGCACCATTAGCAGGAGCTTTGGCAGATCGTTTTTCAAGAAAAAAATTGATAATTTTCAGTCAAATAGGCAGCGGTATATTCACTCTATTCCTAGGAACTCTCGATTTCATTGGAATAGTAAATTTTTGGCACATCATGATCATTGGAATTTTTAATGGCTCCTTGATGGCCATAAATATGCCAAGTCGGCAAGCAATCATTTCTGACATTGTTCCAGACTCGAAATTGATGAATGCCATTTCTCTTAATTTTTCCAGCATGAATTTAACCAGAGTTGCCGGCCCTGCCTTGGCCGGGTTTTTAATTTTGCTATTGGATACGTCAGGTGTATTTTTTGTAATCGCTGTGATTTATGCTTTCGCCGCAATCACAATTGGTATGGTTCACTACGCGCCGGATAGAGAAATCAAAACTGGAAAGAATGTCGGAGGCGATGTACTTGACGGATTACGCTACGTATTTAGAACACCTTCCCTGAGGGGGTTGTTCATCATGTCATTTATACCCGTAATATTCGGATTCTCATTCATGGCTCTAGTCCCAGCGTGGGCAAGAGAGGCATTGGCCATAGAATCCGACGGCTTAGGAATCTTGTTAATGCTAATGGGCATCGGTGCAACTATTGGAACACTTCTCCTAGCCTCTATAGGAAACATACCAAGGAGAGGGATGGTCATGCTCGGGGCTTCATTAGCCTGGGGAATCAGCTTGGCTATATTTGCACAACTAACCTCTTTTGCAATAGCAGTTCCATTCCTTATATTTATCGGTTTAACCAGTTCAATGTATATGTCACTGAACATGACTATGGTGCAAACCAAGGCAGATCCGGAGATGCGCGGCCGAACTATGAGCATCGCCATGATGACCTTTGGTATGATGCCGTTAAGTGCTGTTCCCTTTGGCACTTTAGCGGAAAAAATAGGTACCGGCGATTCTTTGACGATAAGCGGAATTTTACTTGCTGTATTTACCATTGGCTTTGCTATAACCAACAAAAATTTTAGAAAAATGGATTAAGTAACTATGAGTAAGCAAGACCAGAAAGGCAAAATCCAAACAGTCCTAGGATTGATAGATCCACAAGACCTAGGGTTAACAATGACTCATGAACATCTGCTTATCGACTTCTCTGTCATGTTTAACCCCACACCAGATGTAACAACACAAAGAATGGCACACGCACCCGTTTCCATGGAGAATCTGGGATGGATAAGACAATATTGCTACAGCAATCTAGACAATCTCCTTGTTCTTGATGAAGACACAGCAATAGAAGAAGCTACGCTGTACCAAAGGCATGGAGGTGGAGCAATCGTTGATGCCACGACCATTGGAATCGGCAGAGACCCTTTAGCCCTCGCAAGAATTTCTAGAGGTGCTGGTGTCCATGTCGTAATGGGGGCCGGCTACTATGTCGATGCAGCTCAGCCCAATCAAATAAATCAAAAAGATGAAAATGATATCTTCCGGGAAATAACAAAAGATATTCAAATTGGCGTAGGTAATACTGGAATTAAAGCTGGAATAATTGGGGAAATCGGTTGCACCTGGCCACTGATGCCAAACGAGATAAAAGTATTAAAGGCCTCTGCCCGAGCACAGTTAGAAACTGGAGCTTCAATCCTAATTCATCCCGGCCGTGACGAAAAAGCGCCCATTGAAATATTGAGTATACTCGCAGATTCAGGTGCTGACCTTTCCAGAGTAATAATGGGTCATTTAGACCGTACAGTATCCTCAATAGATATATTGGAGGAGTTGGCTGATACGGGATGTGTTCTTGAATGGGACCTATTTGGAAACGAAGTTTCTTTCTACCAGCCTTCTGATTTTGACATGCCTAGTGACGCTGAAAGGTTAAATTTCATCAGGCAAATGATAGATATCGGTCTGGGTGAACGCATTGTCATATCCCACGACATTTGCACCAAACACCGTCTAGTGAGATATGGTGGCCACGGGTACGGTTACATACCTGAACACATCATCCCCAGAATGCGAAACAAAAACTTCCAGGAATCCGAAATACAAGCTATAACCAAAGATACTCCAGCTCGTCTACTAACAATTGATTAGGAATTAAACCAAAACTCCAAATCCTGACTTGGTACAAATTTCAATTCGGTTACCTTCTGGGTCGTTCAGAAAAAAAACTCTCTGACCATCATTTCGGGTTGTGATATCAGTGGTCTCAATCCCTTTTTTATGAACTTGATCAGCCGCAGCCTCTATATCGTCTACTTCAAAAGCCCCATGGTGCGACGGGGTCGAAGGTCCATCTGGAGTTTCCACAATGTGAACCATGGCCCCACTTGGTAGTTGCAGCCAAATGATATGTTCAGCATCAACCTGCTTAGGTATTTGTTTGACTCCAAGAACATCTATCCAAAACTTTGTTGCTTTCTCTTTATCCACGACGTTATAAGTCACATGGTTAACTGCCTTCAATCTGACATGATCTTCTGTTAGGCTCATTTCAACCCTCTCTGATATTATGCTCTGTGGCTATATGTACTAAATACAAGCGAACCATATTAGCAACAACAAAAAAAGTCCAACTAGGAGAACCTAATGGGAACAATAGAAAATAGAATCAAGGAATTAGGAATTGAATTACCAGATTCACCGGCTCCTATGGCAAATTATGTGCCCGTTGTGAGAACGGGAAACCTAATTTATCTGTCAGGGGTTGGACCGGCACCAAAAGCAGACGGAAGTGAATATAAAGGAAAACTGGGAGGTACTCTAGGGGTAGAAGAAGGATATGATGCCGCCAGACTTACCGCTGTCAATCTTGTCGCTCGGCTCAAAGGATATTTAGGCGAATTAGACAGAGTGAACCAAATTGTGAAACTCCTTTCGATGGTAAATTCAGTGCCTGATTTCACCGAACCTCCGGCCGTCACAAATGGGTGTTCTGACCTTCTAGTTGAAATTTTTGGTGATAAAGGTCGCCATGCTAGGTCAGCGGTTGGGGTAGCCACGTTACCCGGAGGAATGCCAATAGAAATCGAGATGATTGCAGAAATATCTGATTAGCTGACTGGCTGTTAAACACATGGACAACGTCATCCTTGTAGGGGGCGATGAATTCAGAGAAGGATGCGTCTCAATGGACACCTACCTTCTTGATAAGCTGGATAAACCAAACCCTAGAGTTGCAATTATTCCTACCGCCGCCGCAAATCACCAACCTCAAAAGGCTGCAGAAAATGGCGTCAGGTACTTCAACGATCTTGGAGCAAATGCAGAATCAATAATGGTTCTTAACAGGGAAGAAGCACAGAAAAATAGCCATCTCAAAAAAATCTCTGAAATGGATCTCATTTACTTTGCTGGTGGAGATCCCGAGTACCTACTAAACACTTTGAATAAAACAAAATTCATGAAGGATGTAGTTTCTTCAGTATCCAAAGGTACATTTTTGGTAGGGTCAAGTGCCGGGGCAATGATATTAGGTAGCAGGATGAGATACAGGAATTGGATGCCCGGCACTGGCTTGATTCCGAATACTGCCATACTACCCCACCACGAAAAAAGTGATCCAGATAGAGTTTTATCTGAAATTCAAGCAGAACTGGCAATGGGAACAAAAATAATAGGTATTGACTCCGCCACTGGTATTTTTTTTCAGCGTGGCGAAGTCGAAATTCTGGGTGAAGGCAAAGCAGTCTTTTATAGTGAAAATAACTATAAAATAATTAGATCAAATTCCTAGTTATTCAAATCATGAATCTAAATTAATCTTCATACCATCATTCACCAGGGAGTCTACCGTATTCCCATCAACAAGATGCTCTTTCACAATGGTCTCCACGTCCTCAGGATTTGCAATATACCAAGTGCCTTCGTTTCCCGGCCCGTAAACAATCATGCTGCACTGATCTGTTTCACATTTCCGATGTTGACTCGTACACCCAACACTAGAAACATAAACACTGCTACGCAGACCGTACTTAGACAACATTTCAACAACTTTTTGTTTTACTTCCGCGCCACCTTTGTTTCCACAATGAATTCCATCGTCTCTCTCAACATCGCAGACCAATACGTGATTCTTAAATTCAGGCATTTTTTTCTCCTAGTGACGATATTTCTAATTATGACAAGATTCTAACAGCCTTATTTTTCAGTAACAAATTAACTTAAAAGTGAATGCATGTTAATGTAGTCAAAAAGTAGCATAGGGAAGTGGATATGTGTGCAAATAAAAATACCGGAAGATTATCTGGAAAAGTAGCTCTTATAACAGGCGCAAAATCCGGTATCGGAGAGGCTTGTGTAGAAAAGTTTCTGGAAGAGGGGGCCAATGTTGTCGCAGCCGATATAACAGTACCTAAAACAACCTCATCAGAAAACAACAAGATTTTGCAAATATCGGGTGACGTGACCAAGACAGGTGATGCTGCTGAGATGGTAAACAAAACCAAGGAAGCATATGGAAAACTTGATATTTTGGTAAATAGTGCTGGTATAAGTAGTAGGAACGCATACGAGGAAGAAGAAGATCCTGAAAAAATATGGGACAGAGTAATAGAGGTAAACTTAAAAGGAACCTATTTGGTTTCCAAACATGCAGTACCCGAGATGGAACGAAATGGAAGCGGTTCTATTGTAAATTTGGCCTCTATAAACGGTCTAGTTGGATATCCGGTCGGTATTGGAGGTGGGTTTAATGCATATCCGCCATCCAAAGGTGGGGTAATTCAATTTACTAAAACCTTGGCTAATGATATGGCATCGAAAAATATAAGAGTTAACTGTCTTTGCCCTGGATATGTTGAAACCAACCTTACCGAATCTCTGACTAGCAATGAACCAATTTATCAACAACTGAAAGATTTACATCCAATGGGACGTCTTGGAAGACCAGAAGAAATAGCAAACGCTGCCTTATTTCTCGCTTCCGATGAGGCATCGTTTATTACGGGATCATCTCTCGTTATTGACGGGGGGTATACCTCACAGTAAATAACAGTCGGCCCGGTTCATCTAACTGTTTTGAATACCCTAACTCTACTTTTGTAAATTTCCCCGCTCAACAATTTCAATGCTTCACTATTGGGCTCATCTACATTAATCAACCTAGACATAACTTTTCCGTCAAATTTTTCAATAAATCCACACCTTTTTTTAAAGCCATTTAGTGTGTGCTTTTCTCCTCCAAGGAAAAGATAATCTATATCTTGAATTCTGGGTTCTAATATTCGCCTGGACACTTCACAGACCTTGTCATACAACTCCCGAATCAATCTTTCCCGACTTCTTTCAAATCTTCTCTGGGAAGAACCTCCAGCCTTATGCCGATTTTTCATTTGACGGCCTTCCGTCTTTGTATCGATTAACTCCTGCCCTTCCATCAAAGCAACTGCATATCGTCCCAACCTCACTAAAATAACCGCTACCGTTTTGGGCACTTCAAATACATCCTCCAAAAGTAAGGTGTCCTGATCTTGCATAATTGCATCCATTGTAAAAGGAAGTGGGGGCTCAATTACCGTCAATTCCTCTTCTCGTCTGAACAAAACCATACCTGTGTCACTGGAGCCTACCTCATTTACAACAGCCTCTATGACTGGTCCAGCAATCTTAGGAGTTACAGAGTTATTTTCCCTAAAATTAGCCGCGAGATAAACAGTACGATCCGTGTAGGTATTTTCAGCCAACTCATCTAAATGTTTGAAAATTGCTTCCTTTGAAAGCCAATTATCACTCGTTTGAACTATCTGCATTTAAATTTTCCAGGTGTTTTTTTATTTACCGGTACTATACTCATCGTACTTTTGTTCACAGATATCAACAATATTTTCAAAATCTTCTTCTAGAATATATCTTTGCTCAATTAATGCTCGAGTCGACTCTTGTACTTTACGTATATAAGTCTCTTTGCTGTCGTAGAGACTCTCAATGGAAGGCCTTGGGTCTCCTTTCTTTTCCTTTTCAGAATCTGTTGCAGGGAGCGGTACAGTCCATCCAGCCAATCCACCTGTTATACCGATAAGAAGACCTTCATTCCCAATTAACGGATGCCTCGTATTCCACCCCGTATTAGTGGTGACAGGGACACTAACATCAGGAAGGCGGATACCTGATATTTCATTCAAAGTCTCGTCGACATCAGAAACGAATGCCGGATATGTTTCACCTTGATCGGGAGGCAGTTTAATTGTCCTACCCAAATGCTGTTCATTTCCATAATCAAGTCTCATCGGATTCAATACTCGATCTGGAAGTCTTACCCCAGGAATTTCTGCAAATTTCCCTATCACATCTTTTGTTTCAATCGCAGTTCCGTCATCCTGCCTAGGGTGATTACTTGGAGGGGGATCATTTTTCTCTTTAACCCAATCATTCATACTGGATAAACATCCTCTCAATATAGGAGTGTAGTTGACTCCATTAAAAGGGAGATTCCCCCTGACGGAATCTGAGTCTCTAACCGTCTCTAGTGGGTATTTCCCTGAACCATGCTGGGTACCTGCAAAATGATACCTCCTCACATTTTTATGTTCCGGAGCATCACTGATTTCATCAATATTAGTGTGAATTAAAGCAGCATCTCCTCGCCAATACTCAGCTGAACTATTTGTAAACATTATTTTGGGAACATTTTCTTGTTCAATCATCCGATCAAGCAAAGCACCCTCTCTTCCAGTCACTCCATCTTTCTGTTTGGTGTCGGTAAAAGGAAAAAGCTCTGGAATAATGTAACAAACGTCCTTGGAAGGTTGTCCAAAGCGTAGATTAAATTCTCCGCGCATCCCACCGCCAACGTGGGCGATTATCCCATCCATGGCTGGTCGAGATGATTCATCAAGATTCATTCCGGTGTGTATGTATTGTCTGAGAAATCTACCAGTCTGAGATACTCCATAAGATATTGCATGGTCTATGTTCCCTTCGAGTAAGTTCCCATCTTCCTCCGAAGCATATTTAATAAAGGAGCAAATATCTCTGACTGCGGCGAACCCGAGACCAACAAGACGACTTCCTTTCGCCGTATATACCAATTTATATATACGACCTAATTCAAATCCCCCCTGAAGATGCACGTGAGAGGCATCTGGCTCAATTTCAGAATCCTCGACTCGAACAAGGGACCACTTCTCTCTTTCAATAAATTCAGGCGTCCCATTTGGCTGATCCTGAACCATTAACTGTGCTTCAAGTTCGCTCTCATCAACGGCAGAATTTTTCAAATGATATCTATCGGCCAGAGGAAACACGGAAGTATCAACATTTGCTTGATACTGGTTCATAACTTTTCCGCTTAGCTGTTCTCCATCTAGATATGCCTCCGGCACTGAAAGGCCTATCAATCCTGGAATGTCTGGCACGTCCGCCTGCCATCCACAAAACATTACCGTATAGCCTTCCCTCATTAAAAACCCATTACCAGATTCAATGGGTGAAGTAGGGTCAGGAGGCCTATCCGCACTATTAAAACCGTATAGTACCGTTTTATTACCTCGATTCACGACATCCAAAAACATCGTCCGATTTCCCTTATTAGAATTGGACGGTGTCAACATCACAAAATCCGCAGAAAACTCAACTTTTCCATCGGTATTTCGAGGGGCTAATTGGATGTCCACTATCCTCTCGTTGTGCTTTGATAATGGATCTACCTCAAAATAAACTGTTCCTTTAATTTGGTCATAAGTACCAACCTCCCCATACTCCTTTCCATTTTCGAGTAGCTCTTTACTTTCTATTTCGAAACGACTAACAGTCATATTTAACCTCCCAAAACTTGAAAGTGATTCTAACATTACAAATTTCTCGATAGCACGTTGACTACAATGCGGATCAAATCCTAAACTCTTTACATAAAGAAATAAGAGAATATTGCAACCGGAGATAATGTTGATGAGAATTTCAGTTGCTGCTGACCACAATGGATACGAATTAAAAAATGAAATAGCCGAAATTTTGAAACAAAACGGTCATGAAGTGATTGATATAGGACCTCATTCCATGGACCCTTTGGATGACTATCCCGATTACGCAAAACCCTTAGCAAATAGCGTGTCTACAGGAGATACAGAGCGAGGAATTATGGTTTGCGGTAGTGGAGTTGGAGCCTCGGTGGCTGCTAACAAAGTAAAAGGTGTCCGAGCGGCAGTATGTCACGATGTATATTCTGCTCACCAAGGGGTTGAACACGATGATATGAACGTACTTTGTTTAGGTTCTCGAATTGTCGGGAGTGAAGTTGTCCGAGAGTTGGTTTCCGCATTTATATCTGCCGAATATACAAACGAAGAAAGACACGCCAGAAGATTGAGCAAAGTAATAGAAATGGAAAACGACTTTAGCTAAAAGTCTTTTTAGCTATATTCAGCTCCCAATAGACAGGCCACTGGTTTTCTGGTCCTTTCAGCTTCTTCAAAAGCGTCGCTTATCCGGCCCACATCATCATTGGACTCAATCAAATAGTAGTTTATGCCGTAAGCATGCAATATCGGCTCAGTAAATCGGGCAGCAGAGTCTTTGGTGATGCCGTGTCTTGTCCAACCTCTATAACCAATCATCATCACAAGAGGAAACTCCAAATCTATCCCTAAACCACGAATTGAATCGCCTGCCTCAAACATCCCCGTGTTTTGAATTAAAACCACGGGTTTCTGGCCACCTACCCATACGCCCGCCGCTATTGCCATCGATTCCCCCTCTCGACATACTGGAACTATTTTTAATCCCTCTTCTCTAGTCATTAATTCATACATAAAATTAGTTTCGCTATCTGGCAACCAGATGACATGAGTGACGCCGTTTTGCTTAAATTGTTCAATTATTGGTGGAGGAGTTAAAACCTGTTCCATCGGGTACTCGTTTCCTTTAAAAATCTTAATTTGTAGCGGATTGAATTATATTGACCTCATTAATTGCCGGTCAATGAGCCTTCGCGCCACATCTCCGCGTTGTCGTTTGGCCTGTATCCTATTTCCGCCTCAGAGTTACTTATATCCCAGAATCTCCATTTATTATTTGATACTCCGTAATAAATACCAAATTTCAATTCACTGGGAGCGTCAATGCATTTACTGAACAAATTGACCAAATCAGAATGGGTAAGAAGGGTGGCAAATTGCCTTTGGTTAGTTGGTCTTCCCTCACTATTAAGGGTTCCTATACGAACTGACAGTGAACTCAAACCATACCTATCTGAGTAAAATCTGCCTGCTGCCTCACCAAATGCCTTGGCAATTCCGTAAGGACCATCAGGTCTAACTGGCATATCCGTACTTACCAACGGGATAGAGTCAGGTTCAATGCCACTATAATCACCTTCTACAATTCTCCTGTATGGGATATCGGTTTCGTACATACCTGTCGCATGATTCGAACTCGCAAATATAACCCTTTGCACTCCACAAATTTTTGCTGCTTCCAACGCATTGGAAGTACATTTCAAATTAACATCATGAATAATATCCCACTCGCTATACTGACTAGGATTGCTAGCGAGATCTATGACTGTATCAACACCTGAGAAGGCAGGTAGCATTTCCTCAAGATTAGAGCAATCTGCCTGTAGGGTCGGTACCTCCGAAGATTCTTTTAAATCCACACCTGACACCTCATAGGTCTCCTTCAAAGACTCTGCCAATACAGTACCGACTAATCCTGACACACCTGTAATTAAGATTTTCTTTTTGAACATTTCTCACGGCCTCCTGAAAGTGATTGTAAAAAAGAAAATTTGAAATCACCAATATAAGCTCTCAATGTAGCTAATTTCATGCACAGAATTGAGGACAATCCCCTGTTTTGATAGAGACAAATTTTCAAACTACCGTTTTAGGGCTGTTCGTACAACTCAATGATATATATAATTCCGAAACTTTCTACATTTAGTTTGTCCCCGTATGTACTAGGGCATAGTCTAAAAGATAGGAAATTACCGAAATCTACGAGGTGCAACGTTTTGGAAGCCTACTGCCTTAAGTGTAAAGGACCCCATGAAATCAAAGACCCGAAAGAAATAACCCTTAAAAATGGAAGAGCAGCCACCCAAGGAAAATGTGGGGCGTGTGGATCGAAAGTCTTCAGGATAGGAAAAGCTACTTAGAGTTTTATAGGAACAATGCGAAAAGAGGTGAAATGATGGCGACGACGACTACTTTATCGGGAGAGGTCATTGAGGAGCTAAAACAACAGGCTACCGAGCATTTTTGGCCTCATGCCCGTCAAACTAATGACATGTTCGGCGATAATGGTCTCAAACTAGTAAGTGACTCCAAAGGTGTTTGGGTCTACGACGTTGAAGGGAAAGAATGGTTTGACACCTTATCCGGTATGTGGCTTGTCAACATAGGTCACGGCAGAAAGGAAATTGCTGACGCAGTTTACGAACAAATGCAAGGTATTTCTTACTCCCCAGGAGGAACTGTTACCCCTGTTACTGCAGAACTTGCAGGAAGGGTTGCTGCCTTAGCGCCAGACAAACAAGCGAGAATTTATTTTGTTAGTGGCGGGTCCGAAGCGGTAGAAACCGCATTAAAAATGGCTAAAAATTACCAGAAAAATATCGGAGAGCCCACTAGATATAAAGTTATAAGTAGAAAAGGCTCCTACCATGGAGCGACACATGCGTGCATGAGTCTCGGCGGTGGAGGAATTGCGGCTCCTATAAATTATGGTCCGCTAATGCCTGGCAACATCCATATTGAACAGCCTGATGCCTATCGTGGCCGATGTTGTAGCGCGGATGGGGGATGCACTTTGGAATGCGCAAGGGATCTGGAACGGGCGATACTCCATGAAGGACCTTCAACTGTAGCTGCTTTTATAGGTGAACCAATTTCAGCAGCTTCCGGCATCCACATACCTCACCCAGACTATTGGCCGACGGTACGAGAAATTTGCGACAAATACGGAGTCGTAATGATATGTGATGAGGTGATAAATGCGTTTGGCAGAACCGGAAAGATGTTCGCCACAGAGCATTGGAACGTCAAACCAGATATCACTACTGTCGCTAAAGCACTTACCAGCGGTTATCTTCCAATTGGTGCCGCCATTGCCAGCAAAAAAATTGCTTCAGCTTTTGAGGGAGATGACAACGATACATTTAGACATCTCATTACCTTCGGAGGCAACCCTGCCTCATGTGCAGCAGCGATAGCGAACCTGGACATTATGGAAAATGAAAACATTGTAGATAACGCAGCGGTGATGGGAGATTACATGTATGACCGTCTACAGACGTTGTACGATCACAAAATAGTCGGAGATGTACGCGGCGGCAAAGGACTTTTAAGTGCAGTTGAGCTAGTAAAAGATCGAGATACAAAAGAAAAATTCCCAACTGAGTTGAAATTAGCAGACAAAGCTACTGCAGCGTTGCAAAGGCATATGATATTGGGTCGAGCAGGAGATTCTATCCCAATCGCACCGCCATTATGCATAACAAAAAATGAAGTAGATCATTTTGTCAGTCAGCTCGACTCAGCGTTGACGGAAATAGAAACTACTTTATAAATTTTGAAGATGCCATATGATGTTTGCATTGTAGGCGGAGGGGTCGTTGGACTGTCATCCGCCTATTTCCTAGCCAAATTGGGTTTATCTGTCAATGTCATAGAAAAAGATTCGATTGGCAGCCATGCCTCAGGATTTGCCTACGGTAGCCTAAGCCCATTGGGCGAAGCAGGTCACGCTGAAGATATATTGCCTGAGCTCGAAATTGCCCGCATGGGTATGGATATACACGCTCTATTTGCAGAAGAACTGGTAGAAAACACAGGAATCCAAACAGACCACCGGTTTCGTCCTGCCTTGGATTTAATTTTCACCGAAGGTGAGGTTGTAAATGCGAAGGAACAAGTAGAATGGCGAACAGATGAAAAAGGATACAAGGTGGAGTGGCTCACTAGGGAAGAGGCCTTAAAAACTATCCCTCACATCTCAAAAGAAATCTTAGGAGCCGTATACACAGAAGGCGTAGCAGACGTAGAACCATACAAATTGATGCTGGCATTAACTCAGGGATGTGAATTGCTCGGAGTCGATATCAATCATGGAAACGTCGTAAATGTGGGACGTGAAGGATCTGACATCCAAATAAAAACAGAAAGTGGGGTGACCACTTGCAAAAATGTCGTCTTGGCAATGGGCCCTTGGATGGGTGGCACGTCAGATTGGCTGGGTTTTAATGTGCCAATAAAACCCCTGAAAGGCCAAATAATACGACTTAATGCGCCTAATGTTGAAATTAACTGCTCAGTTGGATGGAAAGGCAATTACGCATGCACAAAACCAGACGGACTTCTCTGGGCAGGAACTACAGAAGAAGATGTGGGGTTCAATGATATACCGACACCGTCAGGAAGGGATCAAGTAATAGAAGCATTAGACAAAATGATACCTAACTTAGATGAGGCTACGCTTGTGCAACACACAGCGTGTCTAAGGCCACTGCCTCTCGACGGAAAGATCATTTTAGGACCAATTTCCACAGATCAAAATATATTTTTAGCTACTGGCACAGGGAGGAAAGGTATCCTACTTGGTCCGGCTATGGGGAATATTATTTCACAACTCATAACGGGACAGAAGCTTGAGGTCGATATAACCTCCTTTAGCCCTAACAGATTCAACTAACCAGCACGTTATTTACTGAAGTGGTGAGAAATCGAACGGTAAAAGTATTTTATTTTCTTGCTTTAAAGGAGCAACCCCTGCCTTAGGAGGCCATACTCCTTGAGCCCTGGTTTCCGTCCTGACCTTATTGCGACTCTCAAAGGAATCATATGCCCAAAGATGTATGAATTTATTAAGCCCACCGACGTCTGAATACCAGCAGCCTACCAATGGGGAGTATTCTTCCCTTTTTTCGATCGCGTCTCCCCACGCATCCAGTACTTTAGGAATATCGCCTGGCTTATAGGTATAAATCCTCATTTCGTATACGGGCCCAATATCCATCGGTGCCAAAGGCCTCATGAAAGGAGCTGGAAGCATGATTTCGCTATCCATATTTAAAATAATGTCATTATTGTCCGGTGGCCAATCTCCTTCTGTAACAGCTTTTGATCTAATATCAGATCTGTGATTAGCATCCTCATATGGCCATATATGCACTACTTGGTTGAGAGGCCCCATTTCCGTATACCAAAACCCTCCTAAGGGGGAAAGTTTTAGTCTCCCATCCAATTTGGCCTTGGTGTTTTCACCAAACTGTTCCACACTTCTAGGTTCAAGGTCATAGGTCCGAAATTCGTATATCATCCAAAAACTCCTACCCAAAACAAGTCAAAATAATATTTCAGCACAAGCCTAACATAATAGGATGGAATAGAATATTTAGAATCGGGTCTTGGAATTTTGTGGGACGTGAAAACTCTGAAAAATTGAAGAAGGAATAAAGTTGAAGGTACTTATAACAGGGGGAGCCGGATATATTGGGAGCATGGTTTGTCATTCCCTAAATGATCACGGACATGAACCAGTGATATTGGATTCAATGACGGTAGGTTCTGAACAAAATGTGCCTCAATTCCCCTTATACATTGGCGATATCGCTGACAAAAATCTAATAGGGAAAGTTATTCAAGAACATCCAGAGATTGAATGCGTGGTGCACTGTGCCGGAAAAATACTAGTACCGGAATCGGTGATCCATCCCGACCAGTACTATTACGAAAATGTCAGTAAATCACTTGAATTATTCAATAATTTAAGAGCAATTGGAGTCAATAAAATACTTCTCAGCTCAAGTGCATCTGTATATGAGGCTAAAAATGGAGAAAGTGTCGATGAAAATTCTCCTATTAGTCCACTAAGCCCTTACGCTAAAAACAAACTCATGATCGAAATGATTTTGGAAGATTTTTGCAATGCTTTTGAAATGAAGGGTATTGCCTTAAGGTACTTTAATCCAATTGGGGCCGACCCTAAGATGAGATGTGGTCCTAGCTTGAACAACAAATCACACTTATTATCAAATTTAATCCGAGCAGCTGAAGATGCCACATTCAGCATGAACATCACAGGTTTTGAATGGCCTACTAAGGACGGTACAGGTGTAAGGGACTACATCCACGTTTGGGATTTAGCTGAGGCTCACGTGGCAGCTCTGGAAGCATCTGATTCCATATGCAAATCTGAATCAAAGTTCCAGAAAATAAATGTTGGGGGAGGTACTCCTACCACCGTTATGGAATTCATCGAGATATTCGAAGAGGTATATGGAAGTCAAATAACTACTATTAAAAGCCCCCCACGAGACGGGGACACTGCTGGTGCATTCGCGAATATAGAAAAAGCAGAACGACTAATGAATTGGGCACCTCGCATGTCGGTCGAACAGGGAATAGCGGACGCTATCAAATGGAATAAGAAAAAGAATACTTAGGCAAAGTTGCGGTATTCATTTCATTCAGTACAATTCTGTTAACTAGTTCCTAAGGAGGGATTAATTTGTCTACACTAGCGGACCTAATAGCAAACCACCCATCGGACAAAAATGCAATTTTAATACCAGGTGGACCGACAACGACTTACGGAGAATTCGGAGAACAAATAGAGCAAACAGCCGAAATACTTGCTGCCGCAGGGGTAGAAAAGGGTCGCACCGTTTCGATAGTACTAGGAAATGGTCTCGATTTTATGATTACATTCCTGGCAGTCACAAGAAGTGGGGCAATAGCGGCTCCTCTTAATCCGGCCTATACAAATGAAGAATTCAAATTCTATATGGAAGATACTGAATCTCAGCTCGTCATCATTTCTCCGGAAGCTGATATCGCTAGAAACGCGGCCACCGAATTAAATATACCCATTGCCATCGCGAATTTGGACAACAATGGCGAATTATCAATATCTAAATCTGGATCCGTACTAACTGAACGATCCTCGGTAATAGCCCCATCGGAAGATGATATTGCCCTTTTCTTACATACCTCAGGAACCACAAGTAGACCAAAAGGCGTTCCTTTAACTCACGGCAATCTCATGGCTTCTTTAGAAAATATAGTAAACACATACACCCTCACTCAAGATGACTTGGCTATGGTAGTTATGCCTTTGTTCCATGTACATGGACTGATAGGGGTTTCATTGTCCGCCATGAAAAGCGGCGGGAGCATGGTCATACCACCTAGGTTCAGTGCAAGCAATTTTTGGCAAATACAAGCAGATACGAATGCGACCTGGTACTCAGCCGTCCCAACAATTCATCAGATTCTTTTAATGAGAGCAGATGAAGATAATGCTCCAAATCAATCATTTCGCTTCATACGATCTTGTTCGGCAGCATTGGCACCCACGGTTTTCAGTGACCTTGAAAATAGGTTTGGAGCACCCGTGCTTGAAGCATATGGAATGACCGAAGCCTCCCACCAAATGTCCTCAAACCTCTTACCTCCTGGGCCTAGAAATCCTGGCACCGTTGGAATGGGAACCGGCGTTGAAATCGGTATCATGGATGAAAAAGGAGCACTTTTAGCTACAGACCAGACAGGAGAAGTAGTTATTAAGGGTCCAAATGTAACTCATGGCTACCATAACAACCCTTCCGCCAATGCAGAGGCATTCACTAACGGTTGGTTCCGTACCGGGGATCAAGGAATATTATCTGGTGATTCAATCCTAACTTTGACCGGAAGACTGAAGGAACTAATCAACAGAGGTGGTGAAAAAATCTCCCCTCTAGAAGTGGACGCAGCCATCCTGCAACACCCAAATGTCTCTGAGGCTGTTTGTTTCGGAGTACCAGACGAAAAATACGGAGAAGCTGTTCAGGCCGCTGTCGTAATATCTTCAAACACATCCGAGGGAGACATCCGATCTTTTTGCAGTCAGCACCTAGCCGATTTCAAAATTCCGGACCGTGTTTACATTGTGGAAGAACTTCCACGGACAGCCACGGGTAAAATCCAACGACGTCATGTCGCGGCCAAATTTGCGGAATAAACAAGCCGTTTAAGGAAATTCTATGAACAATAATCTGTCCCAAGTAAAAGCCATGACATTTGATGTGTTTGGTACCGTGGTTGATTGGCGAAGCAGTATCGCAAGAGAAATAAAAGAAATGGGTCAGAGAAAAGGATTCGTTTTAGATTGGGACTCATTTGCAGACGAGTGGCGATCCGGGTACAAACCTGCAATGGATAAAGTCCGAAACGGTGAACTTCCATGGACAAAAATCGATACTCTTCACAGGATGATCCTAGACGAAATGTTAACAAGGCATCAGATTTCCAATATGTCAGAAGACGAGAAAGACTATCTCAACAGGGCTTGGCATAGACTTGATCCATGGCCCGACTCTGTTAAAGGTCTTACTCTCCTAAAAAAAGATCACATAATAAGTTCCCTATCCAATGGCAATGTGGCCTTATTAGTCAATATGGCCAAGTATGGCGGGTTGCCCTGGGATACTGTCCTTTCCGCTGAAATTGCCCGGCACTATAAACCAGACGCCGAGGCCTATTTGAGCACAGGCGAATATCTGGGCCTTCCAATACATCAAGTTATGATGGTCGCCGCGCACAAAAACGATTTGGAATCAGCAAAAAGTAACGGAATGATGACCGGATACGTCCCGAGGCCAAAAGAACATGGGATAAACACTGTCACTGACTACGGCGATGAGGATTATATAGATATCATCGCTGACGATTTCATAGATTTGTCTAGAAAGATGTCGTCCATTAAAAAATCTAGTCAATAACTACTAAGTAAAGTGACAACCTCTTCTGGAAATATTCTGGTCCTGCAATCTGGAGGATGTACACCTGTAATAAATAGTAGCCTTGCTGGTCTTATTAAAAAGGGGCAAACGGTTTATCCGAAAAGTCGTATTTACGGCAGTTTACATGGAATAGAAGGTGCCATTGCTGGCAAAATACCAGATATTACAGATACTTCTGATACTCATTTAGAATCTTTGGCGAGGATCCCCGGTGCTGCTTTGGGCAGCAGCAGGTACAGATTAATGCCCAATGATTTAGATCCTTTGCTAAAAACTCTGCAATCTCACGACATAAGAATCCTACACATAATAGGTGGTAATGACTCGGCTGAAACTGGGTTGACCGTTTCGAAGGCATCTAGAGAAATCAATTATGATTTAAAAGTAATTAACCTTCCCAAAACGATCGACAACGACATAGTTCTTACCGATCATTCTCCAGGTTATGGAAGTGCTGCTAGGTTTATAAGTCAAGCGACCTTTGGAGCTGGTAAAGATGCTGAAGCAATGGGGATAAACTCTCCAATTTGCATTATAGAGGTCATGGGCAGGGATTCAGGCTGGTTAGCGGCAGCCAGTTCTTTCTATAAGGAAAATAGTCACGATGCCCCTCATTTCATAGGGATACCGGAGATTCCATTCTCAGAAGAAGATTTTCTGATTTCAATTGAAACCTCTTATAGGAATAACGGTTATGCTGTAGCTGTGATCTCAGAAAAGATCAGGTCCAAGGAAGGTGTCCTAGGAAACAAACAACCCCCAACATTTACTGATAATTTTGGTCATAGTTATTATGAAAGCCCTAGCCAATACTTGTCATCACTTGTTGAACGAAAATTAGGCGTTAGATGTAGATGGGAAAAACCTGGCACAATCCAGCGTTCTCTAATGGATTCAATTTCCTCTACAGATCGCGAAGAAGCGTATGCCATAGGCTTAAAAGCTATTGAAATGTCTCAATTTGACATGAGCGAAATTATCTTAACGATTGTTAGATCGGAGCAACCGACGTACGAATATTCAATAGAATCTGCGGAGCTAAAAGACGTGGCTGGCAAAACCAAATATTTGCCAGAAGAATACAGGCCCGATAAGCAAGGTAATACCAGCGATTTATTTAAATCTTATCTTCAGCCTTTGCTAGGATATCCGATGTACAATACTGAACCTATCCTTAACCTGCATTGAAATTGACTCAATTACCGCTCTAATGTACGATTTTTCCACAAACTAAATAGCCAAAGCTTATCTAGAGTGGCTGAGGGACTGGCCCTTAGACGCCCGGCAACCGACTTGAATAGATGTGCAAATATTTATGAAAATACGGTGCCAATTCCAGCGGGATTTAAAAGTACCCGAAAGATGAGAGAACAACCAATAACTTATTTCAGTAACTTCTCTCTTTGGGAAGTTTTTTTTTGGTGAAAAATATCGGAACTCAAATTAATAATCTGATAGAAACCGGCTTCATAGGGGGGTCCGGTGTTTATGAATTGGAAGGCCTTAAAGGGGTTGAGACTATCGAAATCGAAACACCTTTTGGTAAACCTAGTTCGGCAGTTACTATAGGATCGTTGGGAAATATTAAAATGGCTTTTATCCCAAGGCATGGCCCCGAACATTCTTTATTACCAACAGAAGTACCCTATAGAGCTAATATCTACGCGCTAAAAACCTTGGGAGTAGAAAGGGTGGTATCGGTGTCGGCAGTTGGAAGCCTTAATGAAAAAATCAAACCACTAGAAGTAGTCGTACCAGATCAATTAATAGATAGAACAAAAGCTCGAGAAAATTCTTTCTTTGGCGATGGACTTGTTGCTCACATAAGTTTTGCAAATCCATTTTGCCAAAATCTTTCTAAAATGATTGCCTCTTTTTTTAAAGATCTAGAAATAGAAGGGCATGACTCTGGTACTTATGTTGCAATTGAAGGGCCTCAATTCTCTACAAAAGCGGAATCTAATTTATACCGAATGTGGGGTTGCGACATCATTGGAATGACAGCCATTCCAGAGGCGAAATTAGCCCGAGAAGCTGAGATGTGCTATGCGACCATAGCTCTTGTCACAGATTATGACTGTTGGAAAGATGACCAAGAAAATGTAACCGCCAATATGGTTATCAATAACTTAAAACAAAATGTAAAGACATCAAAAAAACTTATCAATAAAATAGCTGAGAATATTGATTCAATAACTAAAGAATGTGAATGCCATGAATCTTTGCGTGAATCATTAGTTACACAAAGAATTCTTAATAATCAAGAAACCGCAAAAAAGTTAAACTTATTGTTAAAAAAATATATACCAGGCTGAAATTGGAGGAATGCGAAATGCCTAACCAAATTGAAGGTGAACCTTACGTAAGGATTTCGGTGGATGAAGCCGCTGAACTACACGGAAACGAAGATGTAGTTTTTGTAGATGTCCGAAGGACTGACGAATATATTGAAGGGCATGTAGAAGGTGCCCTGTTTATAACCGTCGATGACGTTCTAGCACGAATAGATGAACTACCTAGAGATAAAGACCTTATGTTCATATGTGCTGCGGGCGTAAGAAGTGGACTAGCCTGTGAAATGGCAGCGGCCATGGGATATGACTCATCTAAGCTGTTTAACATAGAAGAAGGAACTCCAACTTGGATTGAACGTGGTCATCCTACCAGCCAAGGTACCGATTTATAGCATATGTCTTTATTAGTTGTAGGCTCAGTGGCCTTTGATTCTGTCAAGACCGCAGCAGGGTCAAGAACAGACTCTCTAGGAGGATCTGCTCTATATTTCAGTGCTTCAGCCAGCTATTTTACAAAGGTTAGTTTAGTTGCTGTGGTAGGCGAAGATTTTTCAGAAGCTAATAGGGAAACTTTGAGTGCTCGGTCCATCAATATAAGTGGACTTGAAACCGCAAAGGGCAAGACTTTCCGTTGGGAGGGAGTTTATGACACGCAGAACTTAAACTCTCGCGAAACTATAGACACTCAACTAAACGTTTTTGCTGATTTTTCTCCATCACTGGGAGAAGACAACACTTCCCATCCTTTGTTATTTTTAGCCAATATAGATCCAGTGTTACAACTCCAAGTTCTAAAACAGATGAATCCAAAGCCAAAGATTGTAGCTCTAGACACGATGGACTATTGGATCAACGACCATAGGAATAATTTGAAGAATACAATTGAGAATGTAGACGTTCTTTTCATGGATGAAAAAGAAATAAAATCATTCACTTCCAAATCAACAATATTCGCCGCTGCTCAAGCAGTACGAGATATGGGACCAAGAATTGTCCTTGTAAAAAGAGGGGAATACGGAGTGGTGATGTTCAATGAAGGCGACATATTTTCCGTCCCTGCATTTCCTGTAGAAAACGTTATAGACCCTACAGGGGCCGGTGATTCGTTTGCCGGCGGATTTATGGGCTATTTGTCCAGAACAAAGGATTTTTCCCATGAATCATTACGCAGAGCCACTGTTATTGCCTCTGTCATGGGATCTTTTGCAGTTGAAGGATTTAGTACAGAGCGAGTGGGAAACCTCGCTGAGCTAGAAATTGAAGATCGATTTCGAGGGATTGCGGGAATGACTTATTTTGAGCCTCTAGGAAACAACGAAGAATTATTTATTTGAAAAAGACGACAACAGGAGAAAAAATTGGGAACTAAAAACTTTCCAGGAGACGTGAAAGACATTTCTCTGGCATCTGAAGGAGTCAGACGAATCAATTGGGCTGAACGTGAAATGCCGGTTCTAAGGCAAATTAAAGAGCGTTTCACCAAAGAAAAACCATTAACAGGACTCAGGGTAGCAGGCTGCCTTCATGTAACTACCGAAACCGCTAATTTAGCTATCACATTACGTGACGGCGGCGCTGACGTCTTCTTGTGTGCAAGCAACCCACTTAGCACACAAGATGATGTTGCAGCAGCACTGGTGTCTGAATATGGAATCCCTACTTTTGCAATAAAAGGCGAAGATACAGAGACTTACTACAATCACATTATCTCAGTACTTGGTACCAAACCACACATAACTATGGATGACGGCGCTGATTTAGTTGCAACATTACACGGTGAACGAACGGATTTGATGGAAAACATCATAGGTGGAACCGAAGAAACGACTACCGGAGTCATAAGATTAAAAAGTTTAGCTGATGAGGGAAACCTTAAGTACCCGGTTATCGCAGTCAACGATGCCGATACTAAACATTTTTTCGATAATAGATATGGCACAGGTCAAAGCACTCTGGATGGTATAACTAGAGCCACAAACGTTCTGTGGGCAGGTAAAACAGTGGTAATCATAGGTTATGGGTGGTGCGGACGGGGTGTAGCAATGAGAGCCAGAGGAATGGGGGCTAACACTATCGTTTGTGAGGTAGATTCGATCAGAGCTCTGGAAGCGGCAATGGATGGTCACCAGGTTATGAAAATGGAGGATGCCTGTAAAGTGGGAGACATATTCATAACAGTGACCGGGGGTATGAAAGCGATAGATGGAAAACATGTTGCTGATATGAAAGATGGGGCTTTATTAGCAAATAGCGGTCATTTCAATGTTGAGATAGATATTGAAGGAATCGATGAAATTGCGGATAGCAAAAGTGAAGTAAAGCCCTTCGTAGAGCAATACATTTTGACAAACGGTCGCCGCATAAATTTGCTAGGAGAAGGACGGTTGATAAATTTGGCCGCTGCCGAAGGACATCCTTCTGCCGTGATGGACATGAGTTTCGCAGACCAGTCACTATCAGCCGAATTTGTGGCTAAGGAATATAAAAATCTGGAGAATCAGGTTTATGTTGTCCCGAGAGAAATAGACAACGAGGTAGGTAGATTGAAATTGGTATCTATGGGAATAGAGATAGACGAACTAACTGCCGAACAAGAAAAATACCTAAATAGCTGGGATGTAGGTACCTAATCAAAAATAAATTCGTCGCTTTATAACTTGGAGACTTGATAATGACTTTAAATTTTATGGAATCTGAATCCTATTTATTCACTTCAGAATCAGTAACTGAAGGTCACCCTGACAAGATATGCGATCAGATTTCTGATGGTGTGCTCGATGCAATGCTTAAATTAGATCCAAGAGCAAGGGTCGCATGCGAAGTATCTTGTACCACTGGGTTAGTGATTGTAATGGGGGAAATAAGCATATCGGAGGGCTATGTGGATATTCCCGGTTTAGTTAGAAACACTTTAAAAAATATCGGCTATACTGACCCATCATATGGGTTTGATTATCAATCCTGCGGCGTTATGGTCGCTATTGATGAGCAATCATCCGATATATCTGCAGGTGTCAGTAATGCTTTGGAAACCAGATCTTCTGCTATGTCAGAGGATGAGGTGGAATCTCTAGGGGCTGGAGACCAAGGAATGATGGTCGGATACGCATGCGATGAAACTCCGGAGCTAATGCCCCTGCCGATGGCACTTTCCCATCAACTAACTAAAAAATTATCTGAGGTTAGAAAAAGTGGGGAACTTAAATATCTAAGACCCGACGGTAAATCTCAAGTAACGGTGGAATATTCGAAAGGGATACCAAAACGCGTTCACACTGTCCTGCTTAGTAATCAGCATGATCCGGACGTCGAAAATGCAATTATTGAAAAAGATCTTATTGAAAAGGTCGCGAAGGATATTATTCCTCACGATCTACTTATAGATACCAGGTTCATTGTGAATCCATCTGGAAGATTCGTCATAGGTGGACCAGTAGGAGATACAGGATTGACAGGCAGGAAAATATTAGTTGATACCTACGGTGGAATGGCAAGGCATGGTGGTGGCGCATTTTCAGGAAAAGATCCAACAAAGGTTGATAGATCTGCAGCTTATGCCGCCAGATGGGTCGCTAAAAATCTGGTAGCGGCAGGAGTTGCGTCTCGAGCTGAAGTACAAGTATCTTACGCAATCGGAGTATCTGCTCCTATATCGGTGTCAGTGGAGACTTTCGGAACGAATAAGATTTCAAACCAGGAAATCGATCAAATAGTGGAAACCCATTTTGACCTAAGGCCGGGCGCAATAATAAGAGATTTGGATCTAAGAAGGCCGATATATTATCAGACGGCTTCCTATGGACATTTTGGGAGAACAGATGTGGAATTGCCTTGGGAGCAAACCAATAAGGTTGAAGATATAAAAAAGTCCCTAAATACTTAATTACTGGAGAGCACTTTTTGACTATACAATTTGGCACAGATGGCTGGAGAGCCCTGATGTCAGAGGAGTTCACAGTAGAAAATGTCAAGATATGTGCTCAGGCTGTTTGTGATTTCATGTCGGATCGTGACATGGGACAAAATGGGTTAATTATTGGATATGACACGAGATTTAATTCTGAAGTTTTCGCCAAAACTGTGGCGGAAGTAGCATCTGGCAATCATATACCAGTTATCTTGTGCGATAGACCTTGTCCTACCCCAGTTTTAAGTTACAACTTGGTATCCAGAGAATGTGGGGCAGGTGTAGTTATAACAGCCAGTCACAACTCCAAGGAGTGGAATGGTTTTAAATTTAAACCACCATACGGAGGCAGTGCCTCCCCAGAAATAATTTCAGAGATTGAAGCCTACATAGCTAATATTGGACCCGCTGAAAAAATCCCGACAATGCCAATTGATCATGCGGAAGAGATAGGACTACTGGAAAAAATCGATCCTGAACCTACATATCTAAACCATATAGCTCAAATGGTTAACCTAAATCGAATAAGGAATGCAGGTCTAAACATAGCCGTGGATTCAATGCATGGAGCA
>Ga0209034_10000164_pt1 | contig 33838 bp, 31 predicted proteins | sample MarorgKNORR_S2LV_2_FD_188219 | JGI IMG/M metagenome (GOLD analysis project Ga0209034, IMG submission 188219) | Marine microbial communities from the Southern Atlantic Ocean, analyzing organic carbon cycling - 250m_A/KNORR_S2/LV (SPAdes) (version 2) | ecosystem: Environmental > Aquatic > Marine... | reverse complement strand
CATCATTTCAGTGACAACAAGAGGACCCTCGACGTTGTCGGGAGCGTCCTCATAACCGGGGAGCACGCGGGCCGTCACATACAGTCCATCGAGGTGTTCCCACCCCTGATTGATCAATTTGTCTTCGCTCATGTCCCTAACTTTAGGGGGAGGGTGGGACACTCAAAATGGGAGCAGAGCCCAGAAATCAGGGCTTTCGCCATTGAGTTTTCAAGTGGTTTTCGTTCGTGTGGCGTGAACGAACTTGAGCACTAACCGTTGTGTCAAATTGGGGTAGTCGGATGCCCGTCTCGGACAGCCTTTATTGTCCGTGTCCACAACAGAAGGGACACGGATATGGATTGGGATCAGTTGGCGACGGTGTCGCAGCTATTGACGGGTGCAGCGACGCTGGCGGTGGCCGTGTTTCTGTGGAGTCAGCTAAAGGTTCAGCATCGAGATTCTGAAAGAGACTTTGCGTTTGCGAACGAAAACCGGCTGCAAGACGTATTTATTTCGTATTACTCGAATGAATCGGCCTCTAGCCTTTTTTGGAAGGGCCACAGTGATTTTGAGGGGCTTTTGCCGGCGGAGGAAAACCGCTACAGGATGATGTGTCTCGCGATGTATTTCCATATGGTGAATGCTTGGCGCCTAGAACGCGACGGTGATGATCTCGCGAGGTTCCGTGTGCAGTGGGAAAATATCTTGCGACATCCAGGTCAACGTCGGGTCTACGAAAACTGGGGTCGACGTACCCTGGGGCTGCAGCCTTCGTTGCTTGAGTTCACGGAAGAGATTTATCGGGAGATGGAGACCCAAGCGGCCTAGGTAATTACCAAACCGATGATTCCTGCTGCCGCCGCCTCAATTGGGGCTAGTACTTGGTCTACCTCCGCGGCGGAGAAACCCAGGTCCAACATTATTTCCGACGTGTGCTCGCCAAGATATGGCGGCGGACGTCTCGCGCCCAAACCAGGCGTTTCACTTAACTGAACGACATTACTAACGACTTGAGTTGTGCCGTAGTTCGGGACTGTGACCTCAGCAAGATAATTGTTTGCGTCGGCTTGAGGGTCAACCAGGATCTCCTTATAGCTCTGCACTCGTTCATAAATAATCTCTGGCTGCTCACCGAAAAAGGCTTCCCACTCAGCTGTTGTATGGGACGCGAACGCTTCTTGAAGTTCAGCTCGGACTTCAGTGACCCCATCGCCATCTCCGAGAATTCCGATTCGTTTCGCCGCGGTATTCCATCTGGTGTCAAGAGCTAGGTCAGGTTTCCCGCCGTAAACGAGAAATTCGTCCCATGACTCATTTGACATCGCGACTGCCAAGAGAAACGAACCGCCATCGGATGCTTGGTATACCCCATAGGGACTGGCGATACTGGGGTTGTATTGACCGTCGCGTGTCAAAGAGACTCCAGTCATAGCTGTGTGAGTCAACTCCCAAGATTGCAACCACATCATGGTTCCCAGAGCCGAAGTATTTACCTCCTGCCCCTGTCCGGTTTGTTCACGGGCAAATAGCGCGGTCATGATTCCTAAGCTCAGTTGCATAGCGCCTGAATGGTCGGCGATTGCTGCACCAGGTGGCATCGGGGGTCCATCGACGGGACCCGATACTGCTGCTAATCCCCCACGCGCTTGGGCCGCGCCATCCAACATTGCTTTATCGGCGTCTTTCCCTTTTGGCCCAAACCCCGAAACTCTGCCATAGATAAGGCGCTCATTTGTTTTCCGCAGGTGGTCATAACTCAGACTCATTCGATCCAGAGCTTCCGCCCGATAATTTGTTACGAACACATCGGATTGTTTTATGAGTTCGTGAAGAACTCTTTTTCCGAGGTCTGTATGAGCATCTAGGGCTATTGATTTTTTCCCACGGTTCATAGCCACTTGCTGGCTGCCCATTACTTCCATTCCATAGTCAAAACCTGGTCCCCGCGCGTACCGGTTTAACTCACCGCCGGGAGGTTCAACCTTTATTACCTCCGCGCCCATATCACTTAAAAATGCTCCAACGTGGGGCCCTTGAACGGCGACCGTCATGTCTAAAACTTTCAGTCCGGTGAGCGGACCATCAGACAGATCTTTTGAAACCACTATTCTGTTCCCCTTTTATCTGCATGCCTTAGAAGTGAGGTACCCCGGCCTAACTATTAATCGTCAGCCACGTCTGGCGCACTCCCAGCGACGATTCCCCAGCGGACCCGCGCCCAGAAGCGCTCGTGGAAGAAATAGAGCGCCAATTTCGAGAAAACCTCTAACCCGCCTATCGAGATCGCTGTTGCCAGGCTGCCGGTGAATATGAGCCCGAGCACCATGGTGTCCAAACTTGCCAATATGCGGTACGTCGCCGTCTTGGTGGCCGAGCGTCGCCGGCCGTCTCGGTGGTGGCCTTCCTCGTCTAGTTCGCGGTCCCACTGCAACCGCGACCAGAGCCGCTCATGCAAAAAGTAGAGCGTCAGCTTGGTCACGACCTCAGTTATGGCGATAGCGGCAGCAGTCTTGGCTCTGTCGGCGGCGCTTGCCTCCTCAAGGCCGAATAGTGGCCCGAGAAAACTTAGGATCACGAACGACAGGAGCAGCGTGTCAAGGGTCCCCAACACGCGCCAAGAGATCGCCTTGGCGATCGAGCGGGCTGGGCGGATCTCTGGCGGGTTCGGGGGATCGAGGCGCGGGTCTTCGGGACCAAAGATTGGGCGTTCCGGTTGCTCCCTCATGACCACCTCCGTGGTCCGAACAGCCTATGCCCTCCGACGCGGCTCAGGCATGAACCTTCGTGTGGTTGCCGCCGACGGCGGTCGTTGACGAAGGCGGGTCTTGCCCAATTGGGCGGTGACACGATCTAGACGACCGTGTTCAGCACAACCAGGAAAGCATGTTTCGCCTACAACAAGATCCGTTCGCCTGTAATACTGCAAACGAGAAACACACACTGAGAGGGGGCGGATCGTGCAACTCAGTGACGATGTTCTGCTCGATATGCATCATCGAATGGTGAGGATTCGACACTTCGAGGAAGCTGCCGGTCGTTTGGCAGAAGAATCTAGGCTGCCAGGCTTTTTGCACCTGTATGTAGGCGAAGAGGCCGTCGCAGCGGGAGTGTGCGCGGCCCTGACCGATGACGACCAGATCAGTTCAACACACCGCGGCCATGGACACCTCGTGGCCAAAGGCGGTGACTTTGAGCGGATGATGGCAGAACTGATGGGCAAATCCACCGGATACTGCAAAGGTAAGGGCGGGTCGATGCATATATGCGATCTTGACCTCGGGATGCTCGGAGCAAACGGAATAGTCGGAGGCGGCGTCCCGATAGCAGTAGGCGCCGGTTTCGCAAACAAGTACAGAGATGATGGTCGGGTATCGGTCGTTTTCTTTGGCGACGGAGCCTCCAACATCGGAGCATTCCACGAGGCCGCCAACATGGCTGCAGCGCTGCAATTACCAGTTGTGTTCGTCTGTGAGAACAACGAATACGGGGAGTTCACTCCGCGCGATCGAACAATGGCGATAACAGATGTCGTTGATAGAGCTGCTGGTTATGGAATGCCCGGCGTAATAGTCGACGGCATGGATGTAGTAGCAGTACACGAGGCAGCCGCAGAAGCGGTGGATCGGGCCCGCTCCGGGCAAGGCCCATCATTCTTGGAGGCCAAGACCTACCGCTTTTACAACCACCACGGGATTCAGACCCTCGGCATGAAATACCGCTCAGACGAGGAACTCGCTGAGTGGAAAAAACGTGACCCCATAGACCTGTTCGAAGCACGATTAGCTGAGTCAGGAGTGTTAACAGCAAAAGACGCCGAAGCTGTGCACGAACGAGTGGCAGGCGAGGTGGAACAGGCCATCGCGTTCGCTGAGGAAAGTCCTCTACCGGAGGTCGAAAGTTTGTATGAAGACGTCTACTCGGGGGTGGCGCAATGACCGTTACTGAGAAAGAAGCTCGAACACTCGCCTACGGAGCGGCGTTCAATGAAGGCCTCCGTCAAATAATGGAAGAAGACCCCGACGTGTTCTTTGCCGGCGAGGATGTCGGGAAAGCCGGTGGTGTCTTCGGGTCCTTCGTGGGTCTCAATGAGACCTTTGGTGATTTACGTGCCGTTGATACACCCATTAGTGAGCAGGCCATCGTAGGGCTGGGAATTGGAGCTGCGGTCACGGGATTGAGACCGGTCGTGGACGTGATGTTTATGGACTTCATGTTCGTGGCGATGGATCAGATAGCCAATCAGGCCGCGAAACTTAAGTACATGTTTGGGGGTAAAGCCACGCTGCCCCTCACCATCACGACGAGTGCCGGCGCCGGGTTGTCGGCTGCTGCCCAGCACAGCCAAAGCCTTGAGGCGATGCTGTGCCACATTCCAGGTTTGAAGGTCGTAATGCCGTCAAACCCCTACGACGCCAAGGGACTTCTCGTCGCGTGTATTCGGGATAACAACCCAACGGTGTATGTGAAGAACAAACGATTGCTGGGGCTAAAGGGTGAGGTGCCCGAGGATTTGTACGAGGTGCCGATTGGTGTCGCCAACATCGTCCGACCAGGTTCGAGTGTCACCGTGGTCACCTACGGGCGGATGGTGCAGGAGTCACTCAAGGCAGCGGAGGAGCTTGCTGGGGAAGGCGTCGACTGCGAGGTCATCGACCTTCGAACGGTGCAACCCCTCGATATTGATGCCGTCACGACCTCAGCACGAAAGACCGGAAACATCGTGGTGGTTCACGAAGCGGTCCGATTTGGTGGACTCGGAGCGGAAATAGCATCGCAAGTACAAGAGCAAGCCTTTGATTACTTGGACGCTCCTGTTGGCCGAGTCGGCGCGCCGTTCACCCCAGTGCCGTTCAGTCCGACGCTCGAAGCCGAATATGTCCCGAACGCGGACCGGATCACGGAAGGAATCCGGGAAACATTGGGAATGTGACCGCAACCGTTGGTGTCATCGCTAACCCGATTGCCGGAAAAGATATCCGGAGACTCGTGTCGTTCGCGTCTCCGGTATCGGACATGGCGAAGATCGGCATTATTAGGAGGGCTGTAGTTGGCGCTGTCGAAGGTGGCGCGCAACGGCTGCTCATCACCGATGACCGTCGAGCCCTCGGAATGCGTGCAATAGACAACCTCTCCCTAGACGCGGAAGTCGTGTTCTTGGACGCACCGCCGTACGACTCGGGAATGAACTCTCAAAACGCGGCCGCAGCCTTTCAGGAGGAAGGTGTGGGCGCGGTCATAGTGCTTGGCGGTGACGGAACTCATCGAGATGTTGTAAAAGGCTGGCGCAACGCTCCTTTGATGGCGGTTTCGACGGGCACCAACAACGTCTTTCCTCGACAGGTGGAAGCCACCATCGCCGGACAGGCCGCGGGGGTGGTCGCGTCCCGAGAACCTCCGATTCATGAGGTCGCCGATCAGGCAAAGGTCATCGACGTCGAACTTGACGACGGAGAAGCGGAACAAGCATTGGTAGATCTGGCGCTCGTCGACGAATCATTCACTGGTAGTCGCGCTGTCTGGACAGGGCAACGACTACGCGAGATGGTCGCGGCAATCGCAGAAAGGGCAACCGTGGGACTCTCATGCATAGCTTCCCGCGTGGCGCCAACTACGAGGCATCAAGCGGGCGGGGTCCATGTCACCTTTGGCGATGGTGAACGGTTTCGAATACCGATTGCGCCCGGCTTGTACAGCGAAGTTGAGATCTCTTCTTGGCGTCGGCTTCATCTCAATGAATCTGTCGAGATATCAGGTCCTGGGGTTTTAAGCTTCGACGGCGAACGCGATTTGGTATTGCCGCGGGGACGTAGCGCCCTTGTTACCGTTTCGCACGACGGACCTTGGGTAATTGATATCGAAAAGGCGATGTCACTTGAATGCGGAGAGGCTCGTTAAGAAATGGCTCAACAGTTCCAGATGCCCAAACTTGGCTTAACCATGGAAGAAGGAACAATTCTTCAATGGCTAGTTGAGGACGAAACTGAGGTAGCCGCAGGGCAGGCCGTGCTCATCATTGAGACGGACAAGGTCGAAACCGAAGTTGAGGCAAGTGGCAGCGGAATACTCAAACAGTTCGGTGAAGTCGATGAGACGTACCCGTGCGGAACTCTCATCGGTTGGTTCCTCGAACACGGCGAAACACCGCCAGAACCACAAAATCCGGCATCGGGAGGATCGCAGCGCTCAAGCTCACCGGATTCTCAGCGAGCGCAGACCACCAAGCCTGAAAAATCACCCGCTTTAAACGACCAAACAGGACGCATCTTGGCTTCGCCGAGCGCGAAACGACTCGCTCGCGAACTTGGGATCGACCTTGCAACGATTTCGGGGTCGGGACCTCGAGGCCGAATAGTCAACAGTGACGTGGAGTTGGCTGCGGCGAATCCGCCCACCGCAGCACACGCCTCCACCAAGAATGGATCTCAGCTTCTCGCTAGTTTCGCTGCTCGAAACCTCGCCGATCTCATCGGTATTGAACTTGATGCCATTGAGCCAGCTGGCCCCGATCGAAGGATCACTCGCCTGGATGTCATTCAACACATTCAGGGCCTCATAGCTCCCGCCCCGCAAGAGCCTCCGACACCGGAGTTAGCGGCGTTGTCGCAGACTCCAAGTGAAGTTATTCCCATGACCGGGATGCGCGGAACAATTGCCCGGCGGATGCACAAGTCACTACAAGAGATGGCGCAACTAACCATCACCATGGAAGTGGAAATGACACGGGTGGTCGAAGACCGCGAAAAACGAAAAAGCGAAAGCGAGCCGCCCGGTTACACCGACTACGTAATTGCTGCGACAGCGGCCGCGCTGCATGAACACCCCTACGTCAACAGTCAGATGACCGAAGAAGGTCTCGCCGTGCTCCCTGTCGCGCATGTAGGGATGGCGGTCGCATTAGAGCAAGGGTTAATCGTTCCAGTCATCCGCAATACGTACTCGCTCGATCTTGGCGCATTGGCTGAAGAAACCAAACGTCTTGCGGTAGCGGCACGTGAGGGGCGGCTCACCTTGGATGAACTCGAGGGCGGGACATTCGCGGTGACAGCGCTTGGGATGTACGACGTTGACGGTTTCACACCAGTCATCAATCCGCCCAATACAGCGATCTTGGGTGTGGGCAGGTTACGGGAAACAGCAGTTTGGGAAAACGGGTCCGCCGTTGGGGTGACAACGCTCACACTGAGCTTTAGCTGGGACCATCGCGCTTTCGACGGAGCACCCGCCGCCCTATTCCTCCAAACGGTAAAACAGCAGCTCGAAGGGTGGGGGAGCGAGACCAGCTAACCGCTTTCTTCGAGACCCGATTCTGGTTCAATTTCGGGTGCCGGAAATAACGGATCAAACCTTAGAGAACATCACTGCTGGGACCTAAGTCCTACCTTGGGCCGATCCTTTATCTAGACTCCGTTCAACAGCGGACACGTCCTCACTGGTGGGGGCGAGGCTCGTAGCGACGGACCCGGGGGGAAACATGGGTATGGAGTACGACGTTCACATAAAAAACGGCACCATCGTCGATGGGACACGAGTGCCTCGATTTCGAGGTGACATGTGGATCAAGGACGGTCGCATCGCGCGGATAGGTGGTCGGGCAGACGGCGTCGCCGATCAGATCATCGATGCCGATGGGTCGATTGTTGCTCCCGGGTTTATTGACCTGCACACCCATTACGACGCTCAAATTCGTTGGGACCCTTACTGCTCAATCTCGAGTTGGCACGGCGTTACCTCGGTCGTTCTCGGTAACTGTGGGTTCGGTTTTGCGCCATGTAAACCGGACTTTAGAGAGCGGTCGATGTTGACGATGGTCCGAACAGAAGCCATTCCCTTGGCTGCGATGCAAGAGGGGTTTTTGCCTCACTGGGATTGGGAAACCATCCCTGAATACTTGGACAGTCTTGATCGAGCACCCAAGGGTGTGAACTGTCTTCAATACATGCCGACCGCGTCCCTAATGATTTACGTCATGGGTCTTGAGGCGGCAAAGAGCCGGCCAGCCACTAATGCCGAGCAAAAAGAAATGCAACGGCTGCTTCACGAAGGGATGGACGCAGGGCTTTGCGGCTTTTCGATACAACGGCTCGGCCCGAACTCAACACAAGCTGATTTTGATGGAACGCCAATGGTCACCGACACGATGATCGATGACGACATCTTTTGCTTGGCTGAAGTTCTCGCTGAACGCGACGAGGGCTTTATTCAGCTGACCCAAGCGACCAGCTCGAACCCGAACGATCCCGACGACCTCGCGTTCAAGCGGCAGTTGGCGGAAATATGTAAACGCCCGATTATCGACAACGTCGTACCCGTGAGCCAACGCAACCCGCGAACTCACCAAGATCGCCTCGAATGGATCCAAGAGGCACAAGAAGAAGGTCTGCGCATCTTCGGGCAAGCAGCAACGCTCCGAACAGGCTTCGCCTTTTCGCTCGACGAGTGGAACTTGTATGACTCCAGCCCCGCCTGGCGGGAAGCAACGACTGGAACCATCCCAGAGAAAATCCAGAAAATGAAGGATCCCGCTCTGCGTGAACGCATCAAAGCGGAACAGGATGAGGCCAACAGCTTGTTCACTCAGACGCAAATAGCAGTAGGTGGCCCTGCGCATCGTCTCGTTGTCCAAGGCGTCAGCCGTCGCGAAGACATGCAAAAGTATGTTGGCAAGAGCTTGGGAGCTATCGCCGAAGAAGAGGGCAAGCACTACATCGACGTGATGCTCGATTTGTCCATCATGACCGACTTAAAGACGGAGTTCCTTGGGGAGGGACCCGAGTGGAACGTCGACCATATGGCCGGTGCTATCACCGAATCGCCGTACACGGTTCCAGGTGTTTCCGACGGTGGCGCCCACACCAAATTCTTCACTGGGGGAGCGTGGACTACCGACTACCTGGCGTGGATGGTTCGAGAAACCGAAGCAATAACGCTTGAAGAGGCCCACTACCGCGGTTCCACATTGGCTGCCCATGCTGGGGGTCTTCAGGATCGAGGAATGCTTCGCGAAGGCGCCCCAGCCGACGTAATCGTTTACGACCTAGAAGAGTTGTCCATCGAACCCGAATGGATCGGCGAAGCCGTATACGACTTACCTGGCGGTGAATGGCGTCGGGTACAGCACGCCAATGGTTACAAGCACATCCTGGTCAACGGAGTGGAAACTTTCCGCGATGGCGAATGCACAGGAGCGACACCGGGAACCTTGCTCCGTCACGGCCGAGGCTGAATGACGTCTTAGCTAACCAAATTTTGAACCAGGGAGTTGCTGATGGAACTCGGGGCAGTTTTTCCGACATGTGAGATCGGCAACGATCCGACACAGATTCGCGATTGGGCTCAAGCAGCGGAAGGTCTTGGGTACAGCTACATCGTCATATACGACCACGTTCTCGGCGCAGAACATGCTGATCGCGAACCGGCACTCACTGGTCCCTACACCCAAGACCATCCCTTCCACGAACCGTTCGTACTGTTTGCATATTTGGCGGCAGTGACCACTTCCATTGAGTTCGAAACAGCGGTGATCATCATGCCGCAGCGCCAAACAGTGCTTGCCGCGAAGCAGGCTGCCGAGGTGGATGTGCTGTCCGACGGAAGACTTCGTCTCGGTGTTGGCACCGGTTGGAACTATGTGGAGTATGAGTCGCTGTCGGTGGACTGGGATCAGCGGGGGCGCCTGCTCGATGAACAAATCAACGTCATGCGCGAACTGTGGTCTAACGACGTTGTAAGCATCGATACCGATTTCCATAGGATCGATCGAGCGGGTATAGCACCACGACCGAAAGAATCGATTCCGATATGGCTCGGTGGTTCAACGGAAGTCGCCATGCGACGCGCTGCCCGCTTGGGCGACGGTTTCACCTTCGCGAGTGCAGGTAGCCGCACCGTGGAAATGGCCGATCGGCTTCGAGAGATCGTGTCGGCAGCCAATCGAGACGCGACAAGCTACCCAATCGAATTCAATATGCCGTACGGTCTTGGCCCCGAAAAGTGGGAGACATTAACCAGTCAGGCCGAGGATGCCTCGATTACGCATCTGTGCGTTAACACGATGAGTGTGACATCGGAGTGGGCTGGAACGCCGCCCTCAGGTCTTGACACCCCCGACGATCACATCGCAGGTCTTGAACGGTTCATGCAGATAGTTCGCTAGAGGTCCACAACTAGCGGAACAACTCGGCCACTTCAGCTTCTACCTTGGTTCCCGCGAAAAAGTTTGGGTCGTTCGAAGTCCAAAACCGGGCGGGGTTAGCGAACGTGAACTCGCGGAAGTCGTCGAGACTCATGACTCCGTCCTCAACCAGCTCCCACGCGTGAGGGAGTACCTGGTTCATGTGAATAACATCAAAATGCCCGATATCGGATGAGAACAAAGCGTTAAGTCGCGCGCCCATGGGATTCACTGCCGTATTAAACGCGGTCGCGTTTAGTCGATCGTCTGCCTCGCAACCGAAATAAAAATTGGGCACGAAGAGATTAGCGATGTCTTCTTCGGTTTTGATCTGGCAAGGCGCGTAGTCGTCGAGTTCTTCTTGACCCCCGTCGTTGGTTGACGCAGCTGTGTTGAGCGCCGCAAACAGAGCGTGGTCTCGTTCGACCATCATCTCGGCCATGCCGCGAGCCCCGAATTCGGTGGCTAAGTCAATCATCAAATTGTGATCAAGGTTGGCGGGATCGTTGTAATCGAGAGCAGTTCTGTTGCGTTTCTCCCAGTGTTCGATCAGATCTGCGTACAGTTGACATGCCCACGCGGTGCCTCCTTCAAGAAACGCCATCCGCAGTTGAGGAAACCGGCGAGTAACGCCGCCAAGAAACATGGCTTTGCAGAGGGCCTCTGCAGTAGACGCGAAATGACCAATATGGTTGTAGGTGAAGTTGGTGGGTGAACGACGAAGCGCGTAGCCCCGGCCTCCGGAGTGGAAGGTCGGTGAAACGCCGTACTCAAGGCATGCTTCCCAAACCGGGTCGTAGTCGTAGGGGCTGTCGATGCCAAACACGTCGTAGGTGATCGATCCAAGCCGGTGGGCCTTGGGGTCGCCTTCCTTTGCGGCGGGAACCGAACGAGGCACCATCCCACTGAACAAGCAAGCTTTCAATTCCAGCGATTCTCGAACGTAAGCGATTTCCTCGATCGCCTCGTCGGGAGTGTGCATAGGTATTACTGCCACCGGAGTCATGAGATCGGCGTAATCGGCGAAGTATTCAGCGCTGAATATGTTGAACGCGCGACATGCAGCCGTTCTGATCTCATCGTCGTTTTGCATCGCTGTCGCGAACCCACCCGTGGGGTACATGACGCAATAGTCAAGACCAAATTCTTCCATTCGTTCAGCAAGAAGAGCCGGCATCATGGCAGTTGCTCGGTCTCGAGTGTTTTTCATTGGCAACATCCAAAACCCGGGATGTCCGTAGCCCATGTGTGCTCTGCCCTGAGGTCCCATTTCTTGAATTGGCACGATCTCTTGAGTACCTGTGAATCCTGCCAACGCTTTTTCGCCCCCTATTTCATACATCCGCTCCTGAACGAGGGGACCGAACTCAAGCCAATGGGCATCAGAGTCGATGATGGGGTGTGTTAGGCCGTCTCTAATTTCTGCGGCGCTAGCTCTTGTCGTTTCCGTTTCGGTGGTGCTCATCGGGCGCCTCCCCCTTGGTTACTCCTTGACCTTAGCCAGCGTCGTCGAAACGTCAGAGAATCTCGGATCGGTGGAGCTGTGAAACTGGATCTAGCGGTTGACCCGACGGCGCGCCGACGCTGGGGACTCTGCCACCTCGCCCCTGGCGACCGCTTCTTTTCTGTTGGGTTTGATCGCCACCCCCACCGACTCCGGGGACGGGTTTTGATCAGCGAAGTACATCGCGATTTTTTGCTTTTTTGCGAATCTACCGCCATTGAGATCGAGCTCTCGGCGGTTAGTTCCCTTCGAGGGTTCGACCGTTCGACCGTCAATAAACTCAAGATCCCACCACCATTTCTTCACCAGGTTGATCGAGCCGTTCCCAACCCGGTCGTCCCATCGAGCGATACTCCTGCGAAGAAATGGCAGCCGAATAGCAGCCCACAACCACATTCGCTGCGACAAGAGACCCTCGGTGTTGAAGGGGCAGGTCTTCATGCAACGTCCGCACGCTGAACCCTTCAGATTCCCCAGTCGATACTTGGCACACTTTTCAGCATCCGGTTTCCACATTTCGTAACCGTTGAACATGACCTTGTCGCCGAAACTGATCGCTCCGCAGGGACACTCGCGGGCGCACTTAGTGCACTTGTTGCAAAAGTCTTGCAAACCGAAGTCGATGTGACGATCAGGGGTTAGAGGGAGATCAGTTGTAATCACCACCGACTTGAAACGTGGACCAACGAATGGGTTTAATACCAACTCCCCGATTCGACTCAACTCGCCCAAACCCGCGTCAAGAACCAAAGGTATGTGAAGAACGTGTGAGAGAGCGTTGGTCTGACTACGAGCAGACCAGCCGAGACCGCGTACGTGCTCGGCAATGACGCCAGCTATTTCCGCCCCACGCATATACGCCCGCATCGACTGGGCACCAGAGATCCAGTCGTCACCCGAAGCGCCCTCCATCGTTTCATAGCCCTGATCGAGAAGAACGACGATCGCGTTTTGGTGGTAGGGATCGACGGGTTCGCCGCTGGCATCATGGGAATACCAGGCGTGCAGTGGGATCTTGCAAATCCCGACCATGTCTCCGCCGAGCAAATGAGCGAACGCTTTGACCGCCAAAGCGTTCGCTTGTGGATCCTCGGTTCCTTCGGCAGCCACCTCGGCGACGGGTCCGTCTTGGTGCGGGACCATAGAGCGGATCATCGAAAGGTACGCCTGCGCAGACGGCGTTTTGAACGCGAAGACTTTTCGATCCTCAACAAACTTTTGTCCCAAATCTCCATGTATCGGTCGATCGAAGAAACTGGCCCGCTGAGGCACTCTGGGAATCTCCTCTTCGATCACTAACGTTGTGGCTTCGTCGACCCGTTGGATACGTTCCATGGGGTATTTCCCCATATGTAATGGTCGATGTTCTCCGCGCAATCTGCTCCATCCCGGTCTGATACCCCCAAGCCCGAACCACCATCGCGGCCCATGTGAACGAAAGCGATCAACAAAAGACCGGGAAGCTAATGGAGCCTGAGGCATCAACTCGAGGTCAGTAGTCACCACTCCGATTCCGAACCCTCGCTTGGACCAAGGACTGCGGAGCTCGTCGTCGCAGATCTCCACCAAACCGGCTTGCAGAGCGACGCGTCCCCGATCGACATCACTTGCCCCCGCTGTATGGGCGGTAGCGTCGAACCCTAAATTCCGGATATATCCGGCGGTAATGACAGCTAATTCGGTGGCCCTCAGATCGGCGGCGGCCTGTTGGCCCCCCAACATCCAGGCGTCACCAGGGCTGCCTGATTCAACGCCATGGGCGAAGTCAATTAAAACCACCACGGCCCAGCGATGCGTCTCTATTTCGCCCGGAGAGCCATCGCACCAGGCGTCACGAGGCATCAAGCAGGTCGCCGACGCATCGGCATCAAGGAAGTAGCAGCCGGCGGTGAGATTTGCCGCAACTTCTTCAGGACCGCCAGGAATAGGCGCACGTTCAGGGGCTGATCTTCCACGCCGTTCCGCGTCAAAGAGTTCCTGATAGCGAGACAAACCGCCAACAACTGTTTGAGGACCAGGGACTGCGCTTTCACTCGGCGACGATGGAGTCCTACCTGTCCAACCTTGGGGAGTTGAGTCCGCAGCGAGCCGCGGAAGTTCTTCGGCGCGATGCGGTCCCAGATGCACGGGTCGTCGCTTATGACTGAACAGACGCATAGCTACCCCTGAAATGAAGTTAGTTCGTCACGAGGCCTGGCAGAGAGTCAACGACGAGGTGTCGAGGCCGCAGTGATTTCTACCTCAATGTCCCCCACAACAAGTGGTGCCCCTACCGTTGTACGACACGGATACGGTGAGTCGAACACGTCGAGGAATACTTCGTTCCACACAGGGAAGTCATCGATGTTGGTGAGTTGGGCGTTCACCTTGACGACGTGGTCCAGTGAGAGACCGAAGTCTCCGAGGATTAAACCGAAGTTTTCTAACGTCATGCGGGCTTGCGTGGCCAGATCGCCGTCAGATACTTCGAAGGTGGAGAGGTCGATGGCTGTCATACCGCTGAACATGTATAAGTCACCGACTTGGATGGCGGTCGAGTTTTTGATATCGAACTTTGCCAGAGCAGCCGATGCGGAAGCTGATGAATGAACTGTGGTCATGACTGACACCCTAGGCGGAGCTAACTTTACGGCGATGGGTGACCGGCTGGTAACGGTCGCCATGGGTTCAGAATTAGGTGGTCAGCGGTGAGTGAACCGAAACATGGTGAATCAGTAGACAGGAGTGAGGAATGGGAATTCCTTCGGCAAGCACACCTTGTCGCCGCCGCCGCTCGCCCGCCCTCCTCAGCAGGAGGTGTTCACCACTTAGCCCTTTTGAGCTCCGACGTAGAACGCACCATTGACTTTTACCAGGGAGTCCTCGAGTTTCCCCTCACCGAACTTTTCGAAAACCGTGACTACCTGGGCTCCACTCATTTCTTCTTCGACGTCGGAAATGGCAACGCCTTAGCGTTTTTCGACTTTCCCGGGTTGAACCTCGGCCCATACGCCGAGGTATTGGGATCGATGCATCATCTCGCCATCTCCGTTACTCCTGAGAAACAGACGTACCTGCGATCGAAACTGGACGCGGCTGGCGTCGAAATCACTTTTGAGCACGGCGCCTCTCTTTATTTCAGCGGACCTGACGGCGAACGTCTCGAACTCCTCGCCGATTCGCTGGGAGAAATGAACGGCAAACCAGTCCTCTGAATTTTCTCGAAGCCTACGACTACAGCGGCGGTTCGCTGATCAGCCTTAAGGTGGAGTCATGGCAGATATAGACAGCGACTCGAGTTCTGACTCGGTCAACGAAGTCCGAGCCCTACTCAATGTTGCGGGGATCGAACCGACGACAGCGGACCTTGCTTCGCTGGGACGCATCTTTCCGGGACTGCGACGCAAGATCGACGCAATGTACGAGATCGACACTGGTGATGAGGTAAGCGCAGCAGTATTTCGAGCAGAAGCGGATTCTTGATCGTGGAAAGCAACTCGATACGACAGACTGCAGCCGACTTACGCGACGGGAAAACCACCAGCCGCGAAATCGTCGAGCGAGCGTTACAGGCCTCGGACCGCCTTGATCCACTTCTCGGAACCTACCTCTGTCGCTTTGACGAGACTGCTCTGCAAGCGGCCGAACACGCCGACAATGAGCTTCGCTCTGGAACGGACCGCGGGCCTCTCCACGGGATTCCGTTAGGGATAAAGGACATTATCTCAACCAACGAAGGTCCAACCTCAGCTCAATCCCTTGTGCAAGACCCATCTTGGGGAGATCAGGGCGATGGTCCACTGCTCCGACGTCTTCGCGACGCGGGCGCCGTAATCATGGGAAAGACAACCACGATGGAGTACGCCATCGGCCTCCCAGATTTCGAGAAACCCTTCCCAATTCCGCGCAACCCGTGGAACTCTGAACGTTGGACTGGTGGTTCGAGTTCTGGCACCGCCAACGGCGTCGCATCAGGTCAGTTCTTGGGGGGATTGGGAACCGATACCGGAGGAAGCGTCCGTCTGCCCGCTGCCTATTGCGGCATTACAGGATTCAAACAAACTTTTGGTCTGGTGCCCAAGAGCGGCTGTATCCCCCTCGGGCTCAGCTATGACCACATTGGCCCCATGGCTATTTCGGTATGGGACTGTGCGGCGATGCTCACAGTTATGGCCGGTGATGACCCCACCGACAGAACCACCGTACGAAAACCCTCATTCGATTATGTCGCCGGCATCGATGAACATGTGGAATTTGGAAAAGTTGGTGTGGTCACCAATCGTGTGTTGGTAGAAGCAAGTTCAGAACCGATGATGGCGGTGTTCGACGACGCGGTCAGCGATTTAGGTGCCGCCGGGATCGATTTCATGCAGTTCGAGGTACCGCACTATGAAGCGCTGCACAATGGCGCGTTCATGGCGTTGCAAGCCGAAGCGTTTTCTTGGCATCGCCATCAGTTACGCGACAAGTGGAGCGAATATGGACGACCAACAAGGTTAACGATTGCTCAGGGTGCGCTGATCTCAGCGGGCGACCTAGTCAAGATTGAACGTGTACGCCAAATCGCCCGCAAAGCAGTGCTAGATCAGATGGATGAGCTTGGTGTCGAAATGCTCTTGAGTCCGACTACCGGTTACGCGGCAACTCCGTTTCAAGGAGCAGACCGAAAGGCGACGTCGCTAACTGCGATGCACACCCCCGCATGGAACTCCACTGGATTTCCAGCCCTGTCAGTACCCATGGGATTCGATCAAGACGGATTACCGTGCGGGTTGCAGATCATCGGGCGACCGTTCAAAGACGACGTCGTGTTGCGTTTAGGTCACCTCTACCAACAACTGACCGATTGGCACACCCGCGTACCGACGGAGCACGCGAGCTCGCTTTCAGAGGACTGAAGGGCTCTATTTGTTTTGCTTGCCGGGACGTCACGAATGATGTCGGTCGAAGAGTTCAACTATTCGTTCCGGCCATTTGGCCGTCATCGGTGAGGTAAATGGAATTTTTTGGGTCTGCGAATACCGCTTCGACCGCTGGCACAAATTCAGACAAGGGCATTGAGGTATAGCTGGGATCGAAGGCCGTTTGGTCGAATTCTTGGCAGAACTCGATCGTGAGGTCATAGGCGCGATGCCCTCGAAACTGATCTCTCATGTCGCGGTCGAGTCCGAGATGGTGAAAAAAGTTGTAGCCCTGGAATATGGCGTGTTTCTCGACCATCCATAAGTGATCGTCGCTCACAAAGGGTTTAAGGATCGCCGCGGCGACGTCTTGATGGTTATAGGAGCCTAGGGTGTCTCCAATATCGTGTAGCAACGCGCACACCACGTATTCGTCAGATTTGTTTGCCCTGTAGGCGCGAGTTGCGGTTTGGACCGAATGCTCCAGGCGGTCCACAGCGAACCCGCCACAATCACCTTCCAAAAGACGTAAATGATCGAGCACTCGCTCAGCTACGTCAGCGGCGAAAGCTCGGTTGTGAGCAGCAACGATCTTCCAGTCCAGAGAACTTGCCTCGGTCATGGCTCCGAACGTCGCGGACTGGTTGAGTAGCTCCTGATCGTCGGTGACACTCTCCACTATTTCCCCTTAGGTTTGACGCTGCGCCAATCGTAATTCTTTCGAATGATTAAGAGGGCCTCGGTAACTATTTATTTCGGGACGGGCGGCACGAACCTGCGTCGATGCTGGCTTTGGTGGATGTAAGGCGTGGATGATGGCGCCAGTGGCTAAATTGTTGTTTGCTAGTGAGGGGTACCGATATGACCATTCAACGTTTGCATCACGTCGCGTATCGATGCACAGATGCGCGTGAAACAGTGGAGTTCTACGAGAATTATCTGGACCTAGAACTCGCAACCTCCATCGCTGAAAACGTCGTGCCATCCACCGGAGAGCGGTATCCGCATATCCATATCTTCATGGAGATGGCGGACGGCGGGTCGGTCGCATTTTTTGAACTGCCAGAGTCAGAAGAAATGACGCCCGACCCCAACACCCCGGACTGGGTACAACATCTCGCATTGAAAGTAGAAAACCGGGAAATGCTACTGACCTATAAGGAACGCCTCGAACGAGACGGACATTCGGTACTGGGTCCAATTGATCACACCTTTTGCGAGTCCATCTACTTTCATGACCCCAGTGGGCATCGACTGGAGTTGACGGCTGACATTGGTAGCGATGAGTTGCATGAGGAGTTACGCGCGTCGGCCCACCCCATACTTGCCGATTGGGACGAACACCGAGTCGCCCCTGAGGTCGATCGACTCCATCTCAAAGCGCGCGAATCCAACAGTTCCAGCCGCTGATCAATACAGGGAGGGGAAGTCATATGACACTCGAAGCAGCTACGAACCCTCTTCCTTTGATCGACGTGGCTCCTGTCCTCACAGACGCACCAGGTGCCTTAGCTCGCACCGCAGCAGAGGTTCGTGCAGCTCTCGAACACGTGGGGTTTTTCTCAGTAGTGGGTCACGGCATTGACTGGACAGAAATTGAACAAATGTACGAATGGGCGGCCAAGTACCACGCTCTACCCGAAGTCCAAAAAACAAATCATCCGATGACCGCGACCACGATGGGCTACGTCGGCATGGGAGGAGCGCAACGCGAGGATCGTCCCTACTCGTTGAACGCCGCGTATTTCATGGGACGACCAGGGTCGAACCGTAACCATTTTCCCTCCGAGGAGGCGTTACCGGGTTTTAGGGAAGCGGCGGAACGTTATTACCGACTGTTGGAGGGTGTTTGTCACCAACTGCTACCTCTGTACGCGGTCGCGTCAGACATGCCCCCGGATTTTTTTGACCAATACTTCGACCCTTCTTTGGCGACGCTGCGCATATCCCACTATCCGCCGGTCGCTGCGGCATCAGACCAGTGGGGGATTGACCCCCATAGCGACGCGGGTTTCATGACACTGCTACCGACAAACAAGGTCAATGGTTTGTCGATTGAGGGTTCCGATGGCTGGTTCGGTGTCGCCCAAGAAGCGGAATCATTTGTCGTTAATGCCGGTGACACCCTGAGAGCGTGGAGTAACAACCGGTTTCTGTCGACAATGCATCGAGCCCTCAATAACAGCGAGGATGACCGATACGCAATTCCCTTTTTCTTTGACCCCCGCCCCGACACGTTGATTGCACCCATGGCTGGGTGTGTTGACGCGAAGCATCCCCCCGTTTGTGAGAGCTACCGCTACGGAGATTATTTGCGAGCGTTCATGCAGGAGGGTTACGCACAAACGGCCACAAGTTAGAACGTTGCCGTTGTCGCTCCGTACATTCGATCTTTCGTCTCGTGACGCAAATGCTCGAGTTCTTCAGCGAGAGCTTTTCTGCCCGCTTCAGCCTCAGGATCTTCTGGGTAGTACGCCAACTCGGTGGCAGGGTCACCCGCTACTCGCGTTCCGATCAGATACCGAGGCTCTTTGTAGTCGTAAGGCCGGGCGCGGTGCAGAACCCGTCGGTTGTCCCACAGCAGGGTGTCGCCGACGATCCAGTTGTTGGTATAAACACGCGAATCGTCGCCAACGACGTGGTCCAAAAGCGAGCGGATTAAAGAGCGACTTTCCGCTCGGCTGAGTCCAGGTATTCCGAAGGCGTGTCGACCTACAAAGAGATTGGGTTTACCCGTTTCGGGATGGATTTTTACCAAAGGTCTCAAGTAGGCCTCGCCGTGATAGACCGTGCCATATACACCTTCGCCATTCCTGTCGGGGAAGTCCCCGAGGTCGTTGGCCTGTGAATAGTTCGTTGAATGGAAGGCGCTTAGATTCGATATGAGCTCTTTCGTGTTTTCGTCAAGTTCGTCATACCCTGCACGGAGATCAGCTAATTCGGTTTGACCGCCCTCGTCGGGAACTATTACCGCCGACAGCATTGCCACTTTGCTGGATATAGGTTTATAGGTTGAGTCTGTGTGCCAGGTTTCGTTTCCGACGTTGGTGCGCATCAGCTGGGACTGCAAATCGAAGATTTCGCCGAACGTGCCATCTTGATGCTTTTTTTGATTTGCCATTGGCAAACCACCGAATTCCAGTTCGCCGAAACGCTCACCAAAAGCCGTGCTCTCAGCTTCGGTTAGATGTTGGTCTGACAACAGTAGAAAACCATGCTCCAGGAACGCCTCGTGAAGAAGAGCGAATTCGACATCGCTCATGTTTCTCACGTCGATGTCGCTGACTGTGGCCCCGAACGCCTTTCCCGCCATTGGGGTGATTTGCATGTTGCTCACCGGCTTCCCCCTCGACTTTCTAAGGCTTGTCTCGGTGCCAAGGCTACTCCAAGCGGTGACGATTACGAGCAGTTGAGCATTACCGGAGCGTTGGTTCCCACGACAAAATGCACCTGGTCGCCAGGTTGAGGGAAGAAGGTGATTACCGTGCTACCGGTCATAACAAACTCGCCCGCTTGAAGATAGCGATCGCGACTATTGAGGTGATTCGCGAGCCACGCCACAGCCTCAAATGGATGTCCCAAAGCGTCACCGGTGCGTCCTGAGCCGAGTGTGTCTCCGTTCACTTTGAGAACCGTTTGAGTGTCTACGAGATCAAGCTCTTCCCAGTTTGGGAGAGGAGCACCCAGAATCACTCCCGCGTTCCAGGCGTTCTCTGAGACAGAGTCAAACGGGTTGAGTGCGTCGTAATCGGCGTCGCGGTCTTCGATCAGTTCGAACGCTGGATAACAAGCTTCGACCGCATCGACAATGTTGTCTTTGGTGTAAGGCCCAACGGCTTTTTCTAAGTCCCGGTTAACGCGAACAGCGATCTCGCATTCGAGGCCGAGATGTCGATGGTCACTTAACGAAACTTGAGAAGGCGACGCTTGTACCCGACTCTCGAACACAGCGCCGGACAGTGGATGGTCTACGCCACAGAACTCTTGCATAGCTTTGCTCGTCAAAGCGACCTTCCAACCGACGATCCGTTCCCCGCGATCGACCATGATGTCGATAAAAGAGTCCTGAACTAAATAAGCGTTATCAAGACTGGGATCCTCGACGTCTTCCGCCATTGAGTAATGCTTTTCTCTCGCCTCAAGCTGTTCGATGAAGGCGGTTGCGAGTTGCTTTTGCTGCTTTCGATTCACCAGGACCATCCCCTTTTCAGTGAGTTTTGCACCGAATCACGCAGATCGCTGATCCGATGTCGAATATGACAGATCCAGGGATCTCCTACGCAGCGACTGAACCGAACGGGATTCACTTTCGTTCGCTGTACAGAACTAACGGATCAATTCAAAAGAGCGCTTGCGCTGCCGCCAGATCGGCTATTCGGTCGCCGTCATAGCCCAACATCTCGCTCAATATTTCAAAGGTGTGTTCTCCAATTGGCGGACCACCCCACAACGCCTCGGACGGAGTTCGACTTAGTTGATAGTGCGACCCCTCAATGAAAGTTTCTCCCGCGTAGGCCTGAGGTACGCGTCGAAAATGATTTCGATGAGCGAGTTGAGGGTCAGCGACCGCGTCAGCCGAATCGGCAACGAGGTGGGCGGCGATACCAGAGGACTGCAACAGGTCTTGCAGATCGAACCGGTCGCGTCCCGCAGTCCACTCTTGGATCGTCGAATCATTTAGGTGAGAGGTACCGATGAGATCACGCAAGCGTTCTTCGGCCCTTTGGTCTTGACAGACAATTGCGATCCATTTGTCCTCACCTTCCACTGGATACACACCGTGGACGCGGTAACGATCGCTAGCGTTTCCGGCTCTAGTAGCGGTTCGCTCGTTGACCTGTTGATCTAACAGGGCTGGGCCCAGAAGATGCAGGGCTGATTCGTGTTGACTGAGGTCGACATACACCCCCTCGCCGGTTCGGTTGCGATGATCAACAGCGGCCATGAGAGCAGTAACGGTGAAACGGGGAGCGGTGTAGTCGGTGTAGGCAAGGAATGGTCCGGTGGGAGGACGATCCGGCCATCCCGTGATCTCGTAAAACCCACTCAGAGCACCCGCCAAATTGCCGAAGCCTGGGTACATGTTCATTGGGCCGGTCTGTCCCATCAGACAGCTCGAAAGCATCACAATGTCTGGCTTGCGTTTTCTAATCGACTCGTAATCAAGCCCCCAATTTGCCATCGCTTTGGGAGTGAACGCCTCAATGACGACATCGGCCCAATCAATGAGATCCCACACCACCGATTTGGCTTCCTCATTGGAAAGATCAAGGCTCAGCATGTATTTGCCGGCGTTGGCGGAGTGGTACTGGGCGGTGTTGTCAGGGTGGGTTTCGTCGTTAACAAACGGCCCGGCGTTGCGAATCACGTCGATTCGCCCCTCAGACTCAATGCGAACGACGATCGCACCATGGTCCGCGAGATTTCGCGTAGCCATTGGCGCGGCGATGGCCCAAGTGAAGTCAAGCACCTTGAGTCCCGCTAATGGGCGATTCGTAGGTGCCGGGGTAACCGGAGGTGGCGCAACAGGTTGTCTTCCAAGGTTCTCATTCACTTCTTCGGTGTGTTCACCGAGTGTCGGTGGCGGTCCGAGCACCGTAAGCGGCACGTTGGCCTTAGCGAATCGGCCGGGGAAAGCGCACCCAAACTCGGGTACGTTTTCGAAGAATTCGCGTGCTGCGAGATGTTCCGACTCGACGAGATCTTGAGTGGTGGCGACTGGAGCTATGAGCAGTCGCCGGTCGTAGTTGCCGGCCATCAGTTCGGCTTTAGATTTTGTTGCGGTGAAAGCAGCGATCGCGTCCTGAGCACGATTCAAACCCTCAGGGTCGGCTTGCCCTGTGTAAATCAGGGTGAAGAAATCAATCCAGTTCTGATCTCGAGTTGCCTCGTCGCAGAATCCTTCTTCGTAGACCCATTCCATTAGGCGTCGACTAAAGGGTCCAACCATCTCCCCGAACATGAATGTGATGGACACATAGCCGTCCGCTGCTGGATACACCGTTCGGAGGACATATTCTCCAGCCTTAATGCCGCCTCCAGCGCGCGCTACAAGTGGGGCACCTACGGCTGTGGTCATCAGCATTGTTTGAGTGCATTGAGTTACCGCTTGTTGCGCCGAGACGTCGATGTGTTGGCCCCACCCCGACTTGCTTCGCTCGACCAAGGCGATCGTTGCGGCTTCCGCGGCCTCCAAAGCTCCATGCAGCCATCCCTGAGGCACGGCACCTACCTGCAATGGTGCGCGGTCAGGATCGCCAGTCAGACCGAGTTGACCTCCACTGGCCAGGATGGTCAGGTCTGTGGCCAACCAATCGCTCTTGGGTCCGGTAGCACCAAAAGCTGAAATGGTGATCGTGATAAGGGAGGGGTTCTCGGCTCGTAATGCAGCTAGGTCGAGGGACTCGAACACGCCGCAGTCGACAATGATGTCAGCCGTGCTAGCGAGACGTTCAATGTCGGGTATTCCTCCGATGACTGACTTTTTGCCCCGGTTCCAGGCCCAATGGGTTAGTGATGATTCGGTCCCCGGCTCGTCGTTTCGAAACGGCCCGAGAGATCTAGAGCGAACTCCACCAATGGGTTCGACTGCGATCACTTCAGCTCCGAGTTGAGCTAACAAAAGTCCGGTCAGGTTGGCGCGTTCATCGGTGAGATCAAGAATCCTGTAGGGCGAAAGCATCGACGACATTGTGCACCCTCAACGAAAGCATTTCCCAAAAGTCTGTGGGGCGGAAGTCGGCGACCCGAAGTATTTGCGACTTGGTGTTAAATCTTTACTTGGAGGTCGGCACACATGGAACCTGACGACAACAGGTTGGACATGCTTAGAGAGTCCATTCGCCTCACCGAAGAAATCCTGGACAATCTCAATCACGCCCGAACCGAACATCCCGAAACTAGATCGAATTCGGTGGTGGCTGCCCGCCTCACCCATGCGCGCGATTGGAGATTGCGGTACCTAGATCATCTCGAGAACGGTGGACAACCACTGAATTTGGGAGACGAGTGGTCCATGCACCACGGACACGATCTTGCGATCGAGTGGGGACGTGAGACCTGGGACGAAAACAGAATCGGGTTGAGATGCAGAAGCTGTGATGACTGGATCCAACTGTATGACGTGGCAACGACGTCGAATGTCGAGCCGACCATTGCCGACCTTTATGTTGAACACGAAACCCACACCATTCTTTCGTGGCGGCGAGGATCCGACGCAGGGATCGAATGCGTCACCTGTGGAGCGGTCGCCGATGACGGATTTCCCTTATTGAGCGCGCCCGTGAGCGACTGGTTCGATCAAGTCTGGAATGGCTAATCGGCTGCTCTGGCCGGGTGAATAGTGCGCCGGGTGGGACTCGAACCCACACGTCCGAAGACACCGGCTCCTAAAGCCGGCGCGTCTGCCAGTTCCGCCACCGGCGCTCGCAAGACAAGCTAGCGGTCGAAAGGTGCGCTTCGGCCGTTGACGGAAACCAATGAGAGCCACAACCGATCTTTCCTCGAAGGTCAACACCCAAAAAATTGTGAATCTGCGCGAGATACGAGGCAGACTTCAGGTCATGCAGATCACCAGAATCTTTACCGGCGACGACGGCCAATCGCACTTTGAAGAACTTGAGATCCCCAGTACTGATCTTGGTCCGCCACGCGGTGAAATCACCTCGTCGATAACAAGCACCACATCGTTTTTTCGGACAACTCACACCGAAGGCGAAGACGACATCTACGACTATCACTGTGCGCCTCAACGCCAATTCGTTATCCACTTGAGTGGCTCTGTCGAAATTGAAACCGGAGATGGAACAAAACGTCGTTTCGGGGTGGGCGACATCTTGCTCGCCGATGACACCACCGGCCAAGGTCACATCAGTCGGGGCGTGGAGACCCCTCGTCGACAGGTGTTCATCGTGGTTTCACCGGATTTAGATCTCGAAAGTTGGCGGTGATTAACCGATTACAACGGGTCCGGGCTTACTTTTCGGACAATTGCGCTCCTGCCCGGTCCATGGTTCAAATCGTGTGGTCGGAAGTCGAAACTAAGATCACATCGGGGAAGGAAAGATCATGCTCAGGTTGACGTTTCTAGTGAGGCGAAAAGAAGGTATGTCGCGCGAAGAGATGCAGCAGTACTGGCTCGAAGAACACGGGCCGCTTGTGGCTGGTCACTCCCGCACTCTCGGCATGCTGCGATACGTGCAAGTGCACACTACCGACGACGACCATTCCCGACTAGCGGGTCGACGCGGCGAAATGGAAGAACCGTACGACGGCGCCGTAGAGGTGTGGTGGGAGTCCAAACGAGCCATGGTCGAGGCCACTCGATCCGATGAAGGTCGCAAGGTCGACGAAATTCTCCGCGATGACGAGCAGCATTTCATGGATCTGCGACGATCCGTTGCGTGGTTCAACTATGAGTATCCGCAAGTCAACCCGACTCCGGAGAACATTGTCGCCACAGAACGTTCCAGTCTCGTCAAGTTGTACTTCCCGCTCCGTCACTTGGACTCGCTCACTTTCGAGGAGGCTCAGTGGTACTGGCGCACGCACCACGGGCCGGTGATCCGACGGCAGGCTCACGGCTCAGGAATCTTGCGTTATCAACAGGTTCATCGAGATGAACCCGATCTAACAGCCTCGATCAACCATTCCAGAGGATCAGAAACTGAGCCCTATCTTGGCCACGCCGAGGTGTGGATGGACCGCAGCGCGATGGGGAATCCAACTCCGGAAAATCGTGCAGCGTCGAAACGCGCATACGAGGACGAAGCGAATTTCATTGACTTCTCACGCTCCACCATGTTCCTAGCAAAGGAACACGTCATCATCGATCGGCGCTAAATCAACCGTCGACCAGACCCTTCACACCTTCAACGACTCGTTGCATGTTGGCCTTGTGGATGAGCCGTCGCTTATAAAGCACCTCGTTCTCCCGAGAGGGATCCTTTAAAGCTTGAGGAGCGGTGCCGTTATTTTCTTTGCCGATCGTCATCGAAAATCGGAGGCGGCTTCCCGCGCCTTGTTCAGCAAGATCGAACCGCCAAATCGCGCCCGGTTTCTCTGCGTCGGTGACCCGCCACTCGAATGTTTTCCGGTCTTCCCACTCGGTGACGATGCAGTCAGTTTCCCAGTCGCGAACATCGGGAATCGAATTCATGCCCCGAAATGTCGAACCCACTCCGGGATCTCCATCGCTTGTCCACTCAGCACCCGCCAACTCCTCAGAAAAACGCGCAGGCATGCCGATATCGGAAATAACCTCCCAAACAGTTTTGGGTCGCGCATCCGTGTCTATTTCAACTACGACGCCTGGCCCGTCTTCGATGCGGGCGCTTCCATCAGCGCTTGGTTGATTCCGGGTAAAACCCCAATGATCGAAATAAGTGATTTCTGACGCGGGACGCCTCGGAGCCGGTGAAAAGTCTTGACCGACGGTGTAGGCGACCGGAAAGCACACCAAAGTCGTCACTCCAGGAGGAATGCCAAGAAGTTCAGCCACCTCATCGGACTTGTTGTTAAGCATCGTCGCGTATGCCGTGCCTAACCCTCGTGACCGCAAGGCAAGATTGAAGCTCCACGCCGACGGGATCGCGCTATCAAACAAGCCGGGGCGGCCACTGCTGTCATGTAACCCCCAAATTGCGCACATCACCAGAACAGGAGCTTTAGAAAAATTTTCCACTAGATACGCACTGGAACTCACCACCCGCTCTTTGGGATGACCCGTCCCATCGAGACGTCCGCGAGCATTAATGAAAAGTGTTCCGACTTCGGCGTACAGATGCCCTAGCTCGTCTTTGAGCGATTGGTCGCGAACCACCATCCACCGACGACTGGCGTCGTTACCACCAGTCGGTGCCTGCTCGGCGAGATCTATGCATTCGAAAATTAGTTCATCGCTGACTTCGCGTTCGAGATCTAGGCGCTTACGAACCGCCCGCGTTGTAGTGAGAAGGCGATCGACATGGTCGAGATCAAACCCGGCCACAGACAGAGAATCGTTCATACCGTGAATCTAGGCCGAATGCGACTTGCCGAGGAGCGCTAACGGGGGCGCACTAGGAACACAGACGCCGGCGCGAGAGGTGGACGGATTGACAACGAAGGAGGAGTCTGAGGACCTTCGGCTCGTGAACGTGGAAGACTCAACGCGCCAAAAATACCGATGATCGAACATCCTGCAGAGAGAAGAAGAACCCAAGTAAATGATGACGTCCAATCCGCTACGGCGCCGCCAATCTGTGGAGAGACCATTTGAGCGACCCCGAAAGCGAGCGTCGCTGCGCTGAAACCTGGTCCGTAATCTTCGGGTGAAGCGTGTTGGACAAAGTACATAGTCAACGTAACTGGAATAGACGCGAAAATGATTCCTAGAACCATCGATGACGCGAGTGTCGAGAAAAACCATCCGGGCAGAATCGTTATCACCACCACACTCCACAACGCGAACGCAGTCGCCAGGCTCGCTCTCATCCCGAACATGGAGACGGCCTTGGCCATGATGGGCCCCCCGACCACCATCGCGAAACCAACCAAAGTGAACGCCAACGATGCGTCACCGGAACTCCACCCGCTGTCGTCTTCCAACCGGCTGGTTAAGAAAGCCAAAACAAGCAGATACATGAAACCGAATGTCGTGTACATCACCGTCACGGGTTTCCAGCCAGCGACTCGCCGCAAGGCGTCGAAGCCTCCAATGCCCCCCTTAGAAGACACCTTTCCTTCGGCGTGTCGAAGTACGGCCATCGTCGCAAGCGCAATAACAAGACCGATAGACGCCTGAACCAAATAAACCGAGCGCCACCCCTCGTTACCTGCGACCTGGCGAACCCAACCAGCCAACAAACTGGTGAACACGATGCTTAAGCCCATTCCTGATGAGAGCATCGCGATCACTACTCCACGCTTCTCGGCAGGGAACGCGTCGGTAGCGATCACCGGAGTCGGGATCCACACCCAAGCACCGCCAAAGCCAGACAAAAACATTGCCGCACCTAGGACAAGAGCATTGGGAGCTACCGCAGCCAGAACGAGTCCACCTACGCTCACCATGAGACCGATTCGCATGATCGCCAACAGACGCAAATATGAAGACACAGCGGCGACCGCGAGAGTTCCGACGAGGTAGGCCCCGACGTTCGCGGTCGCCACAGAACCGACGACTGTATTCGATAAGCCCAGATCGTCACGCACAGCAGGCAGCACGACGCCGAGGGTGAACCGACCGAAACCTTGCGCGACTCCCGCGCTCGCGGCAGCGAGCGCGACAGCTATCCAGGTGCGTGCTGTCACGCACGAGAGGGTACCAATTTGATTGACGCGGCCATCCGCCCGACTTCTGCAGATGCGAGCGCTGCATGGATGACGGAATCAATAAGTCTTGGCACAGATATGGCATGAGAGGGCGTGCCTTGCCTAACATCGCGAAGGTGTCAACAGGAGGGCAGGATGGCCATCAGCATTGATCCTGATACAGGAGTGAAGATATTTGACACTCGCGCGGCCAAGGCCAGTGAAAAAATCCGCGGTCATGGTTATGAAATAAACCCCGATTTAGCTCTCAAGACCCTTCCTGATCCCCCAGCTGGCGCGAAGTTTGACGCCGTAGAGCAGGCAAAATACAAAGAATTCAAAGAGCATCGGCGTGGTGCGGCCGACTACATGGCAATGGAAGGCGAGTTCGCCACCTACCTCGAAGATCACTACTCCGAACCCCCCGTTGAACGCGAATCTCTTGTGGACGAATGCGAAATTCTGGTCATAGGAGCAGGCTTTGCGGGACTTTTGCTCTGGTATCGACTGAAAGAAGCTGGTTTCACCGACGTCAGGTTCTGCGAGAAGGGAGGCGATGTCGGGGGGACCTGGTACTGGAACCGATACCCGGGAATCGCATGCGACGTCGAGTCATACAGCTACCTGCCCTTGTTGGAGGAGATGGAGTACTTCCCGACGATGAAGTTCGCGTCGGGATTTGAGATTCTTGAGTACTGCCAAGCAATGGCAACCAAGTTTGGTTTCTACGACAAATGTCTGTTCCACACCACCGTAGAACGCACCGACTGGGATGAAACAAGCGGCCGTTGGACCGTGCATACAGACCGTGGCGACGCGATGCGAGCCCGATATGTCATCTTGGCTAACGGAATCTTGACAAGCCCTAAATTGGCGAGAATCGATGGCATGGAAACCTTCGCAGGTGATTCGTTTCACACTTCGCGATGGCGTTACGACGTCGACCTTGAAGGCAAAACGGTAGGGATCATCGGAACGGGCGCGACGGCTGTTCAAGCTATTCCTGAACTTGCGAAAATTGTTGGCGATTTATACGTATTCCAACGCACACCGTCCTCGATTGATGTGCGCGATCAACGAGCGACATTGAATGAGGAAATCGAGAATTGGCAAACCGAACCAGGATGGGCTCGAGCCCGGCGGAAAAGATTCTCGAGAATTTCGGCCGGACGAACAGCTATCCAAGCTAACGACGACTACCTAGCGGGCCGAGTTGACGACTTCAAAGAGCGGAAAAAACATGATCGGAAACTCACCCCCGCGGAACTCGTCGAAAAGCAACTCGATTCAAACTTTCGCATCATGGAGCAAATACGGGCGCGGGTAGATGCCATCGTCGAAGACCCTGAGACTGCAGCAGCGTTGAAGCCCTATTACCCGTATGGCTGCAAGCGACCCACTTTCCATGATGAATACTTGCCTGCGTTCAATTTGCCTCATGTTCACCTTGTCGACACTGCGCCTATGGGTGTTACCAATATCAATGAACAAGGTGTGGTACATGACCACACTGAATACCCGCTTGATGTGCTCATTTATGCGACTGGTTTTCAGTGGATGGCTACTTCAACGTTCAACATGATTGCGGGGCGGGGCGGGAAAACCCTCAGCGAGAAATGGCAAACCGAAGGCACGAAAACCTTCCTTGGTTTGCACAGTAACGGGTTCCCCAACTTGTTCATCGTTTCGGGACCTCAGGGCGGGGGAGGAAGCTTCAACTTCACCGACGCCATTGAAACCCACGGGGAATACATCGTATGGATGCTGTCTAAAATGCGGGACGAAGGCCATGACGTCGTGGACATCACAGAGCAGGCCGAAATCCAATACGCGGAGCACTGTCGCGACGCTGATGTTGCTACGGCTCCGCTTCGGGATTGTCTTTCCTATTACAACGGGCACGGCGACGCAGAACCGGGAAGCCTCGCGTACTACGGAGGCGGCAACTGGCACAAATTCCGCATCCGGGCGCAGGAAACGCTTGATCCCTACGTGTTCGGCTCTGGCTAGGCCTTACCGAAGACGCGGAATCACGTCGGCTGCAAGACGCTCAAGATTCGTTCCCATGAATTCGGGGTCAATGCCCGGCGGCAAACCCGACGTTGCAATATCGGTGATGCCGTATAGATCTATGAAACTCCTGAGTTGTTCCGCCACCTCATCGGCATTACCGACAATCACTGTTTGGGGAATTCCGTCGTCGCTTCCCCAACCGTAGTCGTCGGGAGTTTCGGCCATGAAGGTCCCATACACACCCATGCGGAAACGTTCCGCTTCTCGAATGACCGGCCAATCGCGGTCGCGATCGTCGGTGACGTAGACCGAGCGAATGATCCCCACCCGATAATCTTCGGGGTCTTCGCCGCCCGCTTGTACCGCTTCCCGCCAAGGATCCAACACCTCTTCGCGCCGGCCCTGGGGAAGCAGGTTGGTGCCAAATTTCGCGGCGCGCAAAGCCCCGGGTTCTTTCATTGCCGCTATCCACAGAGGTGGCCCCCCAGGTTGAACCGGTTTGGGATACACGTTGATGTCCGATAGTTCGTAACGTTTACCGCTGAAGCTGAAGGCCTCATCGCCCCAAGCAAGGCGAAGAATCTCGATCGCTTCATCGGTCATAGACACTCGGTTGCGCAACGGAACACCGAAGGCATCGAATTCCTTAGGCACATAGCCCATGCCGATACCGAACTCCATCCGGCCATTGGAGATCTGGTCGAGGACAGCTAACTCTTCGGCGAGTCGCACCGGGTGGTACAGAGGCAGTAGGGCAATGTCGTTCGAGATCCGAATATTCTTCGTTCGAGCTGCTATCGCGCCCGCCAACGGTTGAAAAGCAGGCAGGTAGCCGTCTTCGAGGAAGTGATGTTCGGTGAACCAAACATGATCGAACCCGAGTTGGTCGGCGAGCACTGATTGTTCAATGGTCGCGGAGTAGACGTCGGTCATGGACATGTCGCCGCCAGGTACATGGCGACAGTCATACATGATGCCGAATCGGAATGATTGGGACACTGGGTTCACCTCATGCTCATGTGATATTCGGACGGTAGTCGCTCCAAGAGGGCTAAGTTTTCGTCCATGCAAATTGAACGGGATACCCGAGGCGCCGAGTTAGGCCCCAACCAATACGAAGACGCGGAAGGATATATTGCGCCATTGGCGGCAGGTTCTGGGCCGCGATCCAACCCATTGGGTGAATTTCCGACAGGTCCTGACGTTGGCGAACGCCTGCCCGATATTGTCACCTCGGATTCCGACGGACGCAACGTTGATCTCCACGCCGATCGTGACGGTCAGCCGGTTGTTCTCGTCTTTACCCGATCGGCGGTTTGGTGACCGCCGTGTCGCACCCAACTGGTCGAGTTGGAAAAAGGAATGCCCGATTTTGAAGCTGCCGGAGCGAAGCTATATGTCTTGAGCTACGACGAGGCTGACGCGCTTGCTGACTTCAAGAAGGCCCATGGCACCACCTTTACGATGCTGTCGGATCCCGATAGCGAAGTGATTCGTTCTTTCGGCATTCTCAATGCCACCATTGCCGACGATGACCATCCTTGGTATGGCATTCCCTATCCAGGCGTGTACATCACAGACAGTGACGGCATCATCGTCGAAAAGTTTTTTGAGAACAACTTCACTGTTCGACCGGGTCCCGAACAACTCCTTGCGGCGGTCAGAGGCGAAGAGGTTCTGTTGGAAGAGCGCCCTAACCCAGTCTCAGAGGTCAGCGTCGACGTCGATTTTGTGGGAGACAGCCTTCCGGTCGGCATCTCAAGGCAAATCGTCGCCCGCTTTTCACTGCCCGAAGGTATGCATGTATACGGGCAACCGGTCCCTGAAGGTTTAGTGGCGGCATCGATCGAGTTAGATGAACAAGTTGAGGGCCTCGTTGCCTACACGCCCATAACACCTGCGACGCGGTCAATGACTCTGACCGGAGACGGTCACACTCTGGAGGTGTACGAAGGAGATGTCGTGTTGCGTCTACCGGTGGCACAAAACGGGCGAGCAATGACAAAAGACGAGGAAGGGCGGTGGGTTTCAATTGCTGGCCGCGTCCGATGGCAGGCATGCGACAGCGAGGCATGTGGACTCCCTGAAGAGCAAACTTTCAATTTCCGAGTACCTGCAGCATTCACTGTCATGGCGGACATGGGTCCCGGTGAGGGACGAGTGCCCTCAATGAACGGTGCCACCCATTTCCAGAAAATGACCTCCCGTCGTCACGCTTAGAGCTAACAAGCGGAGCGTCACAGGAATTCGTGTGCGAGAAGGTACCCACCTAGCTGTCCTAGGCTGGTGTCATGACTGAACTCGCTTACTTTGACGCAGATGCTGACAGGCAAGAGATCGTGACTGCTCTTCGTGAAGACGGCGCGTGTGTCTTGGTCGACGTAATGGACTCGGCTCTCAAGTCGCGAGTCAAAGAAGAATTGCGACCGTTTATGGACGCCACGCCCACAGGACGCGACGACTTCACAGGGAGGCTTACTGCTCGAACAGGCGCGTTGGTTGCGCGAAGCGAAGCGTCTCGAGAACTCGTGATGCACCCCACCATCACTGATCTCGCTCGCCAGTTCCTTGAGCCCTACACCGACACGATCCAACTGCATCTCACCCAAATCATCAATATCCAGCCTGGGCAGGGCGCTCAGCCCCGCCATCGTGACCGGCTCGCATGGCCTCAACTGCCAGCAGAGATTGAACCGCAATTCAACACCATTTGGGCCCTGACCGATTTCACCGAAGAAAACGGTGCGACTCGAGTGGTGCCTGGGTCTGTGAAATGGGATCCCGATCGCAGGGCGACAGATGAAGAGACCCGTCAAGCGGTGATGAAAGCGGGGTCTGTCCTCCTCTACTCAGGGTCAGTGATTCACGGTGGGGGTCAAAATCTCTCTCAATTCGAGAGAACAGGTATCAACATCACTTATTGCCTGGCATGGCTGCGCACTGAAGAAAACCAATACTTGTCTTGCCCCCCTCGGGTGGCTAAAGACCTTGACCCCGACCTGCAAGAAATGCTGGGGTACCAACTTTATGGCTACGCGCTCGGTTATTACAGCGATCCCGACGGTGTCACTGAAGTCAACGACCTTCGACCACCCGAGTTTGCCCTTGACCGCTCACCGCGAAAGAAACCGAGCAACGCGGCACTCATAACTGACTAAACAAATCACGGCGAATTGGGTGTCAACGCAGTCCGCGGTTCATCACGTTTTGGGTGATTTGGGAAATAGCTGGGTCTTCAAGGCCATATGCCCAATCGGTGCAACCGACGGTAAAGACAGTGCCACCGTTGCGTTGAAATGATCCCATTACGGCGTACCCGAGCGCGAAACGAGCCCTGTTCTCTGCGGTATCGCCGCCACCAAGGCGCTCAGCGACCCAATTCAATTCTCCGACATAACTGTCGTCGAGTTGCGGGGGTAAATCTTCGGTCTCCCACAAACGAGCGGGAGCAGTACCGAGAACCTCGAACCCACTGGGCGTGGCTGGTGAGGTAGCAGAAACGGGCACACCGTGCTCCAGAGCTAATTCGCAACCGTCGCACTCATAACCGACCACCACAGGATCGGCGCCGATTACGTCGCCAGTATGAAGCTGGACCTCTTCAAAAGCCCAATGGTCAGGTTGCCAGACGGTGTAACCGCCTGAACCAGCTGGCGCGTTACGACAGTGGGCATAGCCACCGCGGGTGAAACTCACCCCAGTCATCAGGGACTCGGGGCGTTGCGTTAAAGGATCACTCCACATCGTTGTGACAAGACGTTCATCGTCAGTGCCCATCACTGGGTCGTCGGTGAACCCTTGCTTGAAACTCACCATCGTGTCATCAGGCTCTTCGAACCGAACTTGCCAAAATGCCGTGTTACCTGAGAAAAACGCAGCGAAACCGCCTTGATCGATCCAATGTTCGAGGTGATCACGCATTTCGGCCGACCAGTACTCATCATGACCAACACTGAGGTACAGGGAGTAGCGGTCGAGTAGCTGAGCGTCGTGATG
>Ga0209034_10000163_pt1 | contig 33866 bp, 33 predicted proteins | sample MarorgKNORR_S2LV_2_FD_188219 | JGI IMG/M metagenome (GOLD analysis project Ga0209034, IMG submission 188219) | Marine microbial communities from the Southern Atlantic Ocean, analyzing organic carbon cycling - 250m_A/KNORR_S2/LV (SPAdes) (version 2) | ecosystem: Environmental > Aquatic > Marine... | reverse complement strand
ACCCACTCGACAACGAAAAGCCTTGTAACCGCATATTGACTCCAGTCATCTATCTAGTGTGGTCTACCCCAAGGTTATGACAGTATGGCTTGCGGTCGCTGTTGGTGGCGCAATAGGCTCTGTATTCCGCTACGGAATTGGCCAGTTAACAACCACTGTATTAGGAGCAACTCCTGTTCTAGCAACCTTTGCCGTAAATGTTAGCGGCTCATTCCTACTAGGGATTTTTTATACTCTTTGTAACGAGCGACTTATTACTTCCATTGAATTACGAGTTTTGATAGGAGTAGGTTTAATTGGGGGATATACGACTTTTTCTACGTTTAGCTTTGAAACAATTAGCCTGATCGAATCAGGGGAATCCATTAAAGCTATAGCCAATATAATAGCAAATCTCTTATTCGGTATCGGTGCGGCATATTTAGGAATCCTGATGGGTAAAATCCTCAATTTTTGATGAGACTTTGAGGAGGATCAGGCCGCGTCGACATTGCAAAAGCAAAGGCGCTCACCACAAATAAAGGCGCCAAAGTAGCCAAAACTAAATCGTAGCTCCCTGTAGTATCTTTTATCCACCCGGCGTAAATTGGCGTGATCACCAGACCTATATTATGAAAAACACTCATAAATCCCATCAAACTAGCAAAACGCCCTCTACCGAAATAATCACCTAACATTATCCAATTTACCGAAGTGACCCCTTCAACTATAGCCAGGCAAAGTACGAAAAGGAGTATCCCATAAATTGAATTTACCCAAAGCAGCGACAATAAGGACACCGCTCCAAGATTCATACCGAAAAAGAGCAACTTTCTTGGCGCCAATTTATCCCCTGCTATTCCTAGTAAAAACCTAAGCGGTATAGCCAAAAAAAACATTAACGATGCGTAAAATGATGCTGTCTGGGCCCCCAAACCCTCCTGTTCCAAAATAGGGAACAAATGCACAATAATAGCATTTGTAGCCGAAACTCTCGTAACAACGCCAATTAACATGAGCCAAAAAGTCTTCGTACGCAAAGCTTGACGGACCGTGAATTCCGCTCGTTGGACTTGAGATGGTTTGTCACCCTGACCCGCACTAACCTCCCCTAAACTATCCTGCGGCAGGTCTCCGTCTGGAAGCAGACCAATGTCCTCTGGTTTGCTCCTAATCACTAACGAAATACCGAAACTGATTACCCCAACAAACAAACCCGCATATAGCAACGTTTGTCTCCAACCCAAATTAGCTATACCTATACCCAGAAGGGGAACAACTATGGCTCCCCCGCCCGCAAAAGCAGTCATTAAAGTAGACATAGCTAGTGCCCGCCTACGAATAAACCATTGGTTAACAGTAGCCATAAGGGTTTGACCCAAGCCCGCCGTTTTACCGATGGAGACTACGCCTACGAACAGCAACATTAACTGCCAATATGTGGTAGCTCTAGAGAGAAGTATTAAACCAATCGCCGCTAAAAATCCGCCAAGAATAACGAATCTACGAGAGCCATATCTATCCACTAACCAGCCTACGATTGGGCCACCCATACCACCCTCAGCCCGTGCTAAACCAAAAACCAAGGACATCTGCGCATAATTTATCCCCAGCGTTTCCCGGATTGGTTGGAAGAAAATTGGGAATCCACTAGATATTGTCCCATTCCCAAACATGCCCTGTATCGAGGCAGCTACTACTATCCACCAGCCGTAAAACAACTTATGTTTTCGCTGGGCTGAATTGGATTCGGTTCTATCTGGAACAGAAAGGCTCATTTGCGGTTACAGTAAGTCCATAAGGTCATTTGCAAGGTTTTCGAAGATATGGTAACGAATTCAGAGTAATGAGTGATTTATTGTATCAGAAAAACGCCGCAGATTCTCACCAAGAACCATGATTATTCAGCCGTCGGAACCAAATCATTATTGAGATTGGCTCACCCCAATGCTAAAATCTGTCAACTAATCCAAAACAATATTTGACGGCACTCAATTACGGCCCATTTCTACGTGGGGATACGATGGCTAGAATTAAAAAGGGACCAACCACTGAAATAACTCCCTCTGATATCTCTGAAATTATCGGAACATTGACTAATAGCTATGGACCATTCCCGGACGAACCCAGGCTTGACCCAGCCCATGAACTTACTTTCACGATTTTGTCCCAGCATACTTCCGACACCAACTCTGAAAGAGCGTTTCAAGGGCTGATGAACAGATTTGGAGATCTGATGTCCGTTGCCCAAGCAGATATTTCAGATATTGAACAGGCGATAAGTCGTGGAGGATTAGCCAAAATTAAAGCACCTAGGATTAAAGCCGTTTTAAACCGAATCCTAGAACTCAATGGTTCCTTGGATCTGTCATTCTTATCCGAAATGCCACTGCAGGAAGCAAAGACCTGGCTACGTCAGCTTCCTGGAATCGGCCCCAAATCCGCAGGTATTATTCTAAACTTTTCACTAGGTATGCCAGCAATGGCAATCGATACTCACATCTATAGGGTATGCCAAAGGCTGGGATTAATCGGGAAGAAAGTAACCGCCGATAAGGCACATGAACTAATGGAAGAAGCCGTTGATCCAGACCAAGTCTTCACATTCCACATAGCTTTTATTACTCACGGTCGACAAGTCTGCAAGGCACAAAGACCGTTATGCGATGACTGCATACTGGCAATCCACTGCCCTTCTAAGGAGCAATTCAACAGCTTGACCTCATCAGGGGGTTCAGATACCCTTGTAGCTAGATCCAAGGGGAAACCTACCACTACAAGACCTAAAAGGAAATCGAAACGAGTGTCAGTTAAACAACTTCCACACTCTATACCTAGTGAAGAGGAAACTTAGTGAAAGCTGGAATAATCAACGTAACCGGTTACGCTGGCTCCGAGTTAGCACGTATATTATACCGCCATCCTCACGTCGAAATAAGTTCCGTTACTGGTCGAAGTGCTGCAGGCCAAAAACTTGGCTCGGTTTTCCCTCATTTGTCAGCGCTAGACCTAGAAATCACTGAAGACCTGGCCGATGATGTCGATGTAGTCTTTTCTGCTTTACCACATAAAGCCAGTGCTGAAGCAGTAATTCCTTTACTAAGCAAGGGCACCCGGGTAATAGATATCAGCGCTGACTTCAGACTAAAACAGGCTAATCAATATGAAGAATGGTATGGGGTACAACACCCAGATCCGAGTTATCTGGAGGATGCAGTATACGGCATCACCGAATTGCACGAGGAAGAGATATCACGAGCTCAACTCATAGCTAATCCCGGTTGTTATCCTACCAGCGCTATCCTTGCCATGGCACCAGCTGTGAAACTAGGGCTAATTGAACCGGACATCGTGATTGACAGTAAATCTGGAGTTTCCGGAGCGGGAAGGGGTCTCAGCATGAGTACCCATTACTCGGAAGTAAACGAAAACACAATGGCCTATTCCCTCGCAGGCCACAGACATCTACCAGAAATAACTCAAGAACTAGCACTTTTGACAGATCAAACTCTGGAAATTACTTTCTTAACCCACTTAGTTCCTATGACCCGTGGTATCTTAAGTTCTTGCTATTCGCGTTTGAAACCAGAATATACTTCGATGAATACAGGAACTATTTCCGGTGTAAAGGAAGCGTACAAAGAATTCTATAAAGACCATCCTTTTGTCGTAATAACCGATACTCCGCCCCAGACGAAACAAACGCTCGGTAACAACCAGTGTTTAGTACACCCCACCATAGATCCCCGAACTAACAGGTTAATAGTAATTAGTTGCATCGATAATCTGGTAAAGGGTGCAGCTGGCCAAGCAGTTCAGAACATGAATCTCATGTATCAATTACCAGAAGAGACTGCCTTGGAATCGTTGGCGGTGTACCCCTAGTTGTAGTAAAATTCTCCCGTGCCCCGGTCGTCTAGCCTGGCCTAGGACGCCACCCTTTCAAGGTGGAGATCATGGGATCGAAGCCCATCCGGGGTACCATAGATATTCACGAAATACCCTCAGGAAGATTTTTGAGGGTATTTTTTAACTCCGATTTTATCTGAACTAACATTTGTCAAAACTATTTTATTTAATAGTGGTATCACAAACCGATGCTACGGAATCAGATAGATCACAACCCACAAAGTTAACCCTACCATTGCCGCGACATCGGTTTCCTCATATATTTGAATGGAATATCAATTGACATGATAATATAGTGGCTGTAGTATCATAATGCTTAAGATACCTAGGAAATCCGTTAACTAAGGTCCGTGAAGCTTGGAACTACTCTATCTATGTCTGAGACGTTTAAACGTCATTGGCGCCTTCCGCGAGCTTGGAACTGATAGTATGCGGAGCGGAACGTTGATAGCTCTTGCGTCAACTCAACTCCTAGTTCAACTCTCCAGTATGCCAATAGCTCTTACTATCCCATCCGTTGCTAGACATTATGAAATAGAAGTCTCTCAGGCAGCATGGATGGTAATTATCAGACTATTGTTGCTCGGTAGCACCGTGTTCTTAGCCGCACGTTTAGGACAGAAATACGGACATGTAAAAGTGTACTTCGCAGGCGCTATTACAATGTGTGTGGCGAGTACTTTATCTGCTCTGGCTTTAGATTTTAACCAACTTATTGTTTGGAGCGGTGCCGTTGGAGTCGGGGGAGCTCTTATAACCGCCAATTCCAATGCAATCTTAGCTCTGGTTTTCGACAGTAGCGAACGTGGCCGTGCGTATTCTATCCCCGTGGTGGCTGCTAGGTTTGGTTCATTAATTGGATTAGCGCTGTTTGGTCTGTTCTTACAACTGGGTTTCATATTCCCAGCTTTCGAACCCTATGGATGGCGGCTCGTTTTCCTCACATCCCTACCAGTAGGGTTATTAGCAATAAAGACCAGCTGGCCACTATTACAATTTAACTTCAAGGATGTCGTTGAAGAAGCTAAAACGATAAGCATTGACTACGTTGGCGCCAGCTTAATGGTAGCCACACTAGGAGTCTTTATCCTTTCGGGATTACACATTCACGACGGTGCTGAAGCATTCACTACACCTGAGGCAATGGGATACCACTTACCCATGCACCTGTTGTTCCTGGCTATGCTTGGTCTGTTCATGGTGATTCAGCAGCGAAGCCGTACACCATTTGTCGACTTCAGTTACTTTAAAGTTAAGTATTTCTCAACGGCTCTTTACAGCAATACTACTTTCCATCTTTCCATGTTAGCAGTAACAACTTTAATACCCATAGTTGTAGAAAACGGCCTAGGTAAAGCCCCCTGGGTAGTTACAATGGTGTTATTACCCAATCAGATAATGGGCTTATTCTTACCCCCACTGGCAGGTTGGGTATACGATCGTTACAACCCAAAATGGCTGAGACCCGGTTCATTAATGAGCATTGCTCTAGGATTCATACTCGTAGGATTCTTCGCGGGTGGGGTACCTGTATGGGGCCTTCCCCTGTTAATGGCGCCGGCTTATCTTGGCTCCAACCTATTTAACACAGCTAACAATGCACTGGTTATGAACACGCTTCCCCAAGACCGCAGTTTTGCATCCGGAATGCTGGAAACTACCCGTCAGATGGGGCACACAATCGGAGCTACAATCGGAGCTACAGTACTGGGCTTAGCGATCCCGATAACTATAGATTTACTTCCTGCAATAGAATCACAAGCACTGTACAGGGAAGGATTCCGCTATTCTGCTCTAGCTGTCGTTGGAATAATGGTTTCAGGTAGCGTTGTAGCCATGTTCCAGAAAGCAACTGACGACAATACCACGACTGCTCCAACAAAACCAGCGGCCATGCCTCAAGCCGGCAATGACTAATCCTGTCATCATGGCCTAATGTATCGCCACATCTATACCCGTATATCCGTTCTCCATATTTCCCTAAAAGTTAGGATGTTGACATGAAAATAACGGAAGTTCTTAGCGAAGTATTTGAATGGGAGAGACCTGGCATCTGGAACGGCGGACATTATTATGGCCCAGGAAGACTACATAAAGTAACCGTAAAAACTGACGAAGGTATCACAGGATACGGCTGGAACGGGGGAACTGCAGCAGAGAGACCTCTCAATCTGTTCCCAGGTTACGTCGATTATTTCCGGCCTTTGTTAATCGGACGAGATCCGAGAGAAACAAAGTCTATATCTGATGATCTGGGAGAAAAACTCATCAAGATCCTAGGTATAGGTGGCATCAACACTCAAGTATTAGCAGCTATCAACATAGCCTGCTGGGATATAAAAGGGAAATCTCTCGGAAAATCGATTCACCAAATGCTAGGAGGAGCGCAACAACGAATCCGTACATATATTGCAGGAGGATATTATGCTGAAGGAAAGGGGATAGAGGAACTCCAAGAAGAAGTACGATTCAATATCGAGGAAATGCATGCCTCAGCCGTGAAAATTAAAATCGGTGATCCTAACATGGGCTTAGCAGGCGATTTGAAACGGATAGAGGCTTCACGAAAGGCCATCGGCGATGATGCCACACTACTAGTAGATGCTAACTGCGCCTTGGATTTAACGACTTCCTTAGAGTTCGCGAAACATCTGCCGGAATATAACGTTTACTGGTTTGAAGAGCCACTACCAATCCACGATTATGAAGGTCATAAAAATCTAGCGGAGGCATCACAGGTAAAGATCGCCACAGGCGAAAATGGCTATCATATTGCTCATTTCAAGACACTTTTAGATCACCAAGGGGCCTCAATCCTGAACGTCGACGTAGGAATAGTCCCTGGTTATGACGTGGCAAAAGAAGTAACAGATCTTGCTGCAGAACGGGGGGTATCTATAGCTCCACACGGGTGTCAGGAACTACAAATACACCTTGCCGCGGCAATCCCGCACGGAGAGTTCCTAGAATATTATCCAGTAGAGGTAGATCCACTTAGAGCGGAGATGTTTCTGCCCATATTAAAGCCAGACAGCGACGGATACGTTACTGTACCTGACAGGCCTGGGCTCGGCTTCGAACTGAACATGGAGCTGCTTAACAAATACCGTATAGCATGATCTATAGGTATATTTGATGCCAATTGACAATCCAAACTTAGTTACAAGATCCGCAACAGTCCAAGATACTCCCGTAATATTTGCTCTCCTCAGGGGCCTAGCGGAGTACGAACAACTGGTTTCAGATTTCGTGGTTACGGAGAGCGACCTAACTCAGTCATTATTTGGACCCGATCCAATAGCCAACGTCATTTTAGCGTACGATGGCGATAAAGCAGTCGGACTCGCGGTATTCTGCCAACGATACTCTACTTTTCTTGGTCGTCAATATCTCTACTTAGAAGATATCTTCGTGGTTCTCAGTCATAGAGGATCAGGTATTGGCAGAAAATTAATGGAACAAGCAGCACTACTAGCCCAATCACTGGGATCTACTATGATTGAATGGTCTGTCTTAAACTGGAACGAGCCAGCGATCAAATTCTATGAACATTTAGGAGCTAAGCCAGTTGATGGATGGAAAACTTATAGACTAAGTGGTCAGGAATTAAACCAATTAGCAAACCCTCGATAAACTTAAACATTCAATAGCCAAATGTGTAGTAATGCTGGGTATCTAACCGAATTCAAATTTGTCTGCCCTCATTATCCCGGAGCATGAATCAAGCAATACGTTATAATCTCATCGATGCTGGCCGAGATCCTAATCCAGCCCATAAAACTAGTCCATTTTCACAATTGTCCACGACTATATCCAAGTCATATGTTAATTAAGGCATAGGGCGCTTGTATCCCTTCTTACGTAAAGAAAATATCATTTAAACATATTAGTTAATGTATACTTCCTAATACATTCATAACAGCTTTCTCCGAGGTGGTTAGAGAAAATGAAATATGATTATATTGTTCTAGGAGCCGGTTCCGCTGGTTCGATCGTCGCGACGCGTCTCAGCGAAGATAGTGAAAAATCAGTGCTCCTGATAGAAGCTGGTTCTGATTTTCCGAATTTTGAACACCTACCTGATGATGTTAAATTCGGATATGCCACAGCATCAGACATTATGGTAAGTGACCACAATTGGCAATTTACAGGCAAAGCGACAGATCAAGCTGAGCCTATGATGGTTCCGAGAGGTAAGATCACAGGCGGCTCAAGCGCTATCAATGGACAGGTCTTCCTGAGAGGTGTACCAGAGGATTACGACAATTGGGCAGCCTTGGGGAACGACAGATGGAATTTTCAAAACTTGCTGGGTTATTTCAGGAAAGTAGAATCCGATACAGATTTTGCAGGAGATGATTTCCACAGTTCAGACGGACCAATAATAGTACGTAGATTCAAATCCGATGAGATGCGCCCTGACCAGGAAGCGTTCTATCAAGCATGCATATCCTCTGGATTTTCTGACAGCCCTGATCACAACGCACCCGATGCATCAGGGGTTGGACCCTGCCCTTTAAATAACCCTAATGGTATTCGTTGGAGCACTGCTTTGGGATATCTGGATCAAGCTCGCCATCGCATGAATTTAACTATACGTCCGGAATGTCGAGTTCATAGGATCCTGTTTTCAGGAAAACAAGCAGTGGGGGTAGAAGTAGAAAGTGGCGGCGATATCTTTACCTTGGAAGGCGATGAAATAATATTGAGTTCAGGTGCGATAGGCTCACCACATATACTATTACTTTCGGGCATCGGGCCGTCGGAACAACTCCAATCATTCGACATTCCAGTAGTACATGATCTTCCTGGTGTTGGTCAAAACCTACGAGACCACCCAATGGTATATATCACATTTAAAACAAAACCTGATTACGATCTAGATGGGATGGCTCCTAGAGTTCAAATGATCCTTCGGTGTACAGCCCAGGATTCCAATATCAGAAATGACTTGCAAATCATCATGTCCTCGTTCGCGACAGAAAGGAATAACCGCGGAGGGGGTAGAATGAACCCATTAGGTATACGCATGTTGGGAATACTAAATTTAGCGATCGGATCAGGGTCGCTTAGTCTGACATCTAACGATCCCACTGTCCAACCTTTCCTAGATTACAGATATCTTGAAGAGGAATTTGATCGTAAGAGGCTACGGGATCTTACAAGACTCTGCGCCAATCTAGGAGAAAACGAATCGTTCCAAGACATTATTGATAAAAGAATAGAACCCACGGATGAGGAACTAAGTTCCGATGCCAATTTAGACCAATTTTTATTAAGAGAAGTAACTACCGGCCAACACATATCAGGAACATGTAAAATGGGCCCGATTTCTGATCCACTGGCGGTAGTCGATCAATACGGTCGAGTTCATGGGTTGAAAGGCTTGCGTGTTGTAGATGCATCTATAATGCCCAACTGTATCAGAGCTAACACAAATGTGACTACTATGATGATCGGAGAACACGTATCAGACCTAATCCGAAGCAATAAACAATAATTAGGCGAAATACCAAATCGTTACACAGTTTTTTGGGAAATTATACTCATCAGAGTGGATATATCACCGATGTTTTCCATGTCTTCTACTAAATTCACCATAGTCGTACCCGACGAATCGTCAAGAACTCGACTCGTGCAATCCCACACCTTAGCCATTCGTAATTGATGACCCATCGGATTCCCCGCTGATCCAGTGAATTTGCCACATTCATCACTGACCCTACGACCATCGTGTAATAAAGCAGTCGCAACTACTGGATCCGAATCCAGCCCATCAGGTTCCACCTTGATTTTATTCAATGTCTGCTCCATTGCCTGGGAAAAGCGCTTATCATCAGTAAAACTATCGATAACCACCTCACCATCTAACAACGCTGAGGCTGCACAATACTCCACACTAAACTTGCCATCCAAGCCGGTCTTGGGCAACGAGCCCGAATGGCCTCTCCCTGAAGTTTTCAATACCAGTTCTTGAACCATGTCCGCAGTGAGACCATACTTATTTCTCAGATTTAAAACTGCTTCAATTGGGTTCTGCATATAAACCTGAGCTGGAAACCTTTTTATATCGAAACCCGGATCCGAAATGCGGTAGGAGGCCCCCAACCCCCCAATTACAATATCCCAATCCATATTGCCATCGAACAAGGCATCTGCGTATCCCCGGGAAGTTTCCAAAATGGCGTCACTCGCGGTATACCCGGAGCTTGCTAGTAGAGCTGCTTCAACTCCCATACGGGCTGCATTCCCGGGATGAGTTGATTTAACCATCGTACCAGTGTTAGCAGTCAAGCCACCTGTTCTTGAAGCAGCTATCCCCAGAGCCATTTGAGTTTGATGAGTGTCCAAACCTAGAACTTTTGCGCTGGCAGCAGCTCCTCCCAACGGACCGAACATACCTGGAGGATGAAAGGCCGGGTTTGCCGCAGAAAAAGAAGCTGCTCTGAGGCGTCCCTGGATTTCCCAACCCAATACATATGCCTCTATAATTTTCTGCCCTGAGTACTTACCGACTTCTGCCAATGCCAAAGCTGATGGTAGACAGGAAGACGTACCATGGGTAGGGGGAAATCCCTGGATTTCGTAATCTAAACAGTGCCCAAAAATTCCATTAGCGAAAGCGGCATTGGTAGGATGTGTTTTAAAGTTCCAGCCAACAACAGTAGACTGAGGAGTACCTCCAAGATCCTTTACGTAATTCCCAATAATATTTGCCAACCCTTGGACTGAACCCGCTACCATGTTAGCCACGCCATCTAATATTCCTATTTTGGCTGCATCTACAACTGGTGCTGGAAGATTTTCATACTTGGTATCTACTATAAACTGTGACAGTATTTCCGTTACGTTCATGTCAACCATAGAAACCCCTCTAGTAATTTTTGGTTCGGCATTATAAATGAGCTATCTCGATCAAAATGCTGCTCTGACCTATCAGTGCTTAGTCGCAAATTGTACCGATTCTCGATGTTGGACAGACCAATGATATAATTCGGACTTGGTCGGAATTTTTACTGGTACGGGGCTAACTTGATGGATTCTATTCTCAATCGCTTTGGCCTAGACGGCGCCATATGGCTCTTGGCTTCGAGCCTAGTAATTTTATTCGTGTTCTTGTTTCTTTCCCTAATATTTAACAAGCTAATATTCCCCATAATAATTCGTCTGACCAATTGGACACCTAGCGATTTGGATACGAGGATAACTCGGTCCCTAAAAATACCCCTTACTGTGGGCATAATCATCCTCGGATGCTATTTGTCACTAACCATACCACTAGATTTAACCTCTAGCCAACAGAATATAGTAAACGCGATTACAAGCCTGATAAGTCTATTCATCGGAATTGTAGCCGTAGCATCAGTCGCCGGAAATATCTTCAAATGGTACGAAGAGACAATAGCTCCTAAAACCAGCACTAACTTGGACCAACGCTTGGTCCCACTCTTACACAGGATATGTATAGCCCTTATATACGCCCTCGGTGGGCTCCTGATATTGGACCATCTAAACGTTAACATTAGTCCGCTAATAGCCGGTTTAGGACTCGGTGGGTTATCAGTGGCGTTAGCCTTACAACCTACTCTAGCCAACCTCTTCGCAGGAACTTACGTGATGACTGAAGGTGCAGTTACACCCGGTGACTATATCCAACTTGAGGGTGGGGTAGAGGGCTATGTAATGAACGTAAGTTGGAGAAGCACTAGGCTGCAGACTTGGACTAACAACATGGTGGTAATTCCCAATTCCAAGTTCGCGGAAACCATAATTACCAACTATCAGCAGCCTGCACCCCCGGTAAATGTTTATCTAACATGCGGCGTCAGTTATGACAGTGATCTTTATGTAGTAGAAAAAGTATGCAATGAAGTCATGTCGGCAATACTTGATCAAGATTCAAATGCAGTCAAAGAATATGGAGGGTGGTTCGGATTTGAAAGCTTCGGCGAGTCTAACGTCAATTTCTGGGTATTTTTACAAGCTAAAGATCGGATAGCCAGTTTCCTCTTACAGACAACAGTGATGCAAAATATTCACAGTAGATTTAGAGAAGAAGGAATAACCATCAATTATCCCGTTAGAAGTCTACAATTGCCCAAAGAATTACAACAACCTCTGGATATAGTTAACCACGAAATTTCAAGTAATAATAAATCCCGGAGATTGCGGAGAAAGGCTACACTCTTGAACCGTATCTACCGTTCTCAACAGCGGTAAATTTCCAATCATTAATACTAATAGCGATCAATGCCATTACCACCACCTATCGAAGCCCCAGGCAGACCGATTGTCCTGAATCCTTGATACCCACGTAGCACCTTGATATAATTCTACCGTAGCTACGCTTAAAGGGCCTGTAGCTCAGGTGGTTAGAGCGCGGTCCTGATAAGACCGAGGTCGTTGGTTCGAGTCCATCCAGGCCCACCATACAATAATTACATGACCCCCGAACAGGCTTACATTTAGCACAGATAATTTAAACCATCTTACTTAACAGGTTTAAATAAAATAAGGCCCCGGTATTAACCGGGGCCTTATTTTATTTAAACCTAGACCGTAACTTACTTGAAGCTCATTGTATTGACCCTAGTTCGAGGATCGTAACGAGGAGTCCATTCCAAGTCATCGGCCAATCCGTATACTGTGACTACCTGGAACATCGGCAGGAACCAGTATTCATCATGAATAATAGTTGCCAAGTTCTCCATTCTGGCAGTTCGTTCATCGCCAAGAGGGGTAGCTATCGCCTCAGAAATCATATCCTGGAATCCTGGTACGTTATTACAAACTCGGCTATTTACGTTGAAGCAACTATTTCTCAATAGTAACTGACGTTGCATATCCAATGATTCATTGGAAGTAGCAGTTTCATAGTAATGTGAAGACGCATACATTGGCTCTGGTGGCTCTTGATCATGGCAATTCAATGCATCATCGCCCTTGTATTGACCACACCCAGACCTTCTAGCCTCACGAGCTTTGGAAGGCTCCAGGATCTGCAAGCTGGCGTTAACGCCAATTTCAGACCACATAGAAACTACGGATTCCCAAAGTTCTACATCGCGGAAAACTCTACCTTGCCTGCTGTGAATTCTAATTTCATTATTAGAATCGTATCCAGCTTCCTCTAGTAACTGTTTTGCTTTCGCAAGATCGTATCCGTAACCTTTGGAATTTTCTGGAGTGATACCAACAGTTCCGGTTTGGGAGATATTCCCGTAACACTCTTGAAGGCCATTGTAAAGGTTATCTACGATAGACTGGCAGTCAATCGCTAATGCCAATGCTTGACGAACCTTCTTTTTCTTCAACTCCGGGTGCCATATATTATCAGCAACTAAGATATATACCTCGTTGTTAGTTCCAGCGATCGCACGTGGGACTCGATCGATATTTTCAAATCCAATTTCGAATGCCAGGTCGGCTTCGCCGGTGGCAATCATAGAAGCCCGAACAATCTCTTCATCCCTCCATACTTGGAAAACCTGTTTGATCGCAGGGGCCTGAGAATCGAACGAATTATTGGGCTTGTAATCCTCAAAGGCTTCGAGTTCTACTTCCTGTCCAACTCTCCATTCAACAACTTTATAAGGACCATTCCCTACGGTAGTCCTGTCGCGAGTACCTTCTTCAGTGTCTGCCCACCATTGGGGTGCCTGGAATTTAAGGAAGATAGTGGTACGCGGCAGTATTGGACAAGCTACTTCGCAAACAACGTCTACAGTCATGTCATCCACGACCTCGCCGCTAATTACTCCATGGAAACCAAATGACCCTGTACCATGACCATTGGTCTCTTTATCACCGTGCATGTCTATGCCCATCTTGGCTGCATCTGCATTCCAAGCTTCACCGTTATGGAAAGTGACTCCTTCACGGAGATAAAAACGCCATCGATCAGGATCTATCTGTTCCCATTTCTCAACGCCGGTCAAGGGAACCACCTCAAAGGTTGTACTATCAATCCAAGTCAATGGATCACTTGCAAGATCTTCACAGACCAAACTAGGAACGTTACCGCTACAACCCTGTGACCATGCTCCTAAGAGATCTGGTTCACCGTTGGTTACCAAGGTCAGTGTATCTCTTGTGGTAGTTACCGCCGCCGGAGCAGGAGCCTGCGCTGCTGCAGCCTTAGGAGCTTCTGCAGCCTTAGGAGCTTCTGCAGCTGGTGCTGCGGTTGGTTCGGATGGAATCGGAGTTATCCCTGTCATCTCGACTTTGGACGCCGGTTCGCTGGCCGGTTCAGCCGGAGCTGAAGCCGAACTACAGGCAACGGCAAACAAACCTATTACTGCCATAAGCAATAACATGTACTTTGCTAGCCCTATTGGGGCTTTTACCAATGGTACCATGTGTTACCTCACAAAAAAGTTTAGCCCCATCAATGGATTGAGCTATCAAAACCGTAACAGGATTGTTTGAAAAGGTCAATAGTAGTCTATATTATGATTGATTTCGCTCCTATATTTAATCATAACACCTAAATGTGATCATAATAACGATGCTTCTACAATCGTTTGGTAACGATTCAAAAGATCAGCTCCGAAATTAGTCCTATCGCGTATTTAGTTTGAAGTAGTACTATATACCTATCATTATGAAAGGATAAACTTATGAGCTGGAGATTTAACCTAATCACTCGACCCTACGGCGGGGTAACTGAGGGACCAATTTGGGACGGAGATCATCTCCTATTCACTCATATTCCTTCCCACAGAATCCTCAGATATGATCCTGATAAAAATGAGATAACCGAATATCGTGGCGATACAAACCATACCAACGGATTAGCTCACGATAGTTTCGGTAATTTATATGGCTGCTGCTCAGGAGGCAGATCAATCGTTAAATTCGATACAGACGGGACTACTAAAACAATTGCTTATCAAGTTGACGGTATTAAGCTAAATACCCCTAATGATCTGGCGGTTGACCGTCAGGGACGGATTTGGTTCACCAATCCCTGGAACTCCGGCAATATTGATCCTAGGGAAACTGAAGACTTGGATAATAGGTCTGTATTAAGAGCTGATCCTAAAGCAGATGGATCATATTCGGTAACAAGGGTTACATTCGACACGACAATGCCAAACGGTGTCCTAGTATCAGAAGATCAGACCACACTATATGTTGCTGAAAGCAATAGTGAGAGAATAGATATAGACCGAGAATTAAGAGCGTATCCTATCAACGACGACGGATCTCTGGGCCCGTATTCGGTACTACACGCCTTTGGTAAAGATAGCACTAATATCCACCGGGGAATTGACGGGATGTGCTTAGATTCCGACGGTAATATAGTGGCTACAGCGGGGTGGGAACTCGGCGGTCCCGGCCCGATGATTTATGTTTTCTCCTCAACCGGCAGGGTAATTGAGACCCACCCTATTTCATGCAACCGGCCAACTAATTGCTGCTTCGGAGGACCTGACCTATCAACTTTATATGTAACCTCTACTGACGGTCACTTTTATCGCGCCGAAACTGACAGAACAGGTTGGGCCCTGTTTCCCTAAATACGAACTACCCATGTGTAAGAGGAACCTCTATGAATATGAGAAACCAGGACCTTTCGAAATACGGCATAAACCGAGATCAAATTCGACAGGGAGGTGGTCGAGGGAACGGTAATGATCATCTAGACGAATTAGTAGGGTCAACAGAGCTCTACGTCTACCAACAGCCAAACAAACCTATAAAAGGCTATGAATCTCTTAAGCTTTTTATCGAATCAGAAGGTTGCGAAATAATCTTTACAGCAGATAAGCCACCGGAACTTCAAGAATACGAAGCCATGCGTATTACTCACAAGAGGGGCGAGAAAATCCCAGATGCGGTAGTTAAACGAATCCACTCATGGGCCCACGGCCGTAATTTTCTACATAGCTTTTTTAAACCCTTATACCGCTAGAAAATATACCGTGATGGAGTTCAGTTGCTCACCGTAGAACTTCCTTGATAGTCAATATGACCTGTTACATCATTAACATGCCAAGTTTCTACACCTTCGCAAGCAATTCCTGAGGCTTTTACGACCCACAAGTGATCTTTAAAAGTAACCCTCAATTGATGCCAACGTTCTTGTCGCCACAACCATAAAGGCCCATAAGCATTTATCTGAGACATGCCTGCCAAACAAAAGCCATCCGGAGGATCTGATACTAGGTAATTTTCAAATAAGCCAATCAATAGGTCTTGGTTCAAATTAGGAGTTGGTACGGATCGTGAATTTTCAGCAATCTCTTGCTCGTTTGACAAACTTAGCCATATATACATACCAACGCTGAGGGAAAGCACTGCTATGACTAATACCATAACCGACTCAACTAACACCGATTTGGGCACCCAGACCTCCGGCCATTAAATCAAAATTTAATTCATAACCACTATTTGGTATATATCAAAAACGCCCTCTTATCGAGGGCGTTAAAATTATCCGTACCAGATGTTGGTGGGCCAGGCAGGGATCGAACCTGCGACCAATCGGTTATGAGCCGATTGCTCTACCACTGAGCTACTGGCCCGTCACGGTTCAGCTTATCCAAGGTAACAAATAGTGTCAAGAAATGCCTAAATGATCCCTATAATCCGGATCCCAGTGTCCAAGTAAGCCCTCCTCAACAGACTGCCTAGGATCAATCCTTGGAGCAGGATCTCCACTTAACGGTACCGAAGATATAGTTGCTTGTTCAATTAATTGGTCATAGTCATCAACCGACAAACCCAGTAAATCCTTTAATAAATATTCATTCTCCGCTCCAAATGGTGGGGCAGGCTTACGAATCTTCAGAGGAGTATTGGAATATTTATATGGCCTACCCATCAATAAACGAGTCCCCATATTGCGATCATCTGGATACGTAACTCTTTCTAAGAAATTGCGACTCTGATAATGTTCATCAAAATGCACTTCCTGGCCGGTTAACACAGGTCCTGCTGGTATTCCTTTACCTTGCAACATATGCATTAATTCATATTTATCAAATTTATTCGTCCATTTGCGAATCAAATCATCCAGTGCATCGTGATTTTGATATCTAGAAATTATATCCCCAAAGCGAGGATCTCGAGTCAAATCCGGCTCCTCTATGAGTCCACACAATCCTATCCATTCTTCATCACTCCCTACAGACAACGTAATCCATTGATCCACACCCGCCGCAGGGTAACAACCTTGGGGTATACGGTGTGGGTGTCTATTACCAATTCGTTCTCCCTCTCGTCCATTGGCAATCGCATCCATCACGTATTCAGAAAGAAACATTGCGCCGGCTTGATACATAGCTATATCGATCCATTGTCCCTTGCCTGTAAGTGATCTGTAACGCAGAGCAGCACCTATAGCGAATATGCCGGTCCAAGTCGACAGAAAGTCTACAAAGGATCTCCCTGCTTTGGCAGGTTCTTCCCCCGCATAACCCGTCACCCAGCAATGACCATGCGTACCCTCTTGAGTAGTAGCCTGAGCCGGATAACTGGAATAAGGGCCGTTGCCGTGCCCGTATCCTGTATTGGAGATCAAAATAATATCCGGCTTGATCTTTTTTAAATTGGGATAATCTAAATTCCACCCACGCATAACCCTAGGAGTGAAATTTTCCATGACCACATCACTTATACTCACCAGTTCCTTGAATAACCCTCTACCACGCTCGGTCGATAGGTCCAGAACTAGAGATTCTTTTCCTCGATTTAACAGATTATAAGTGGAAGACCTGTTCCACCAATCTCCCCCCTGTTCATTTTCAGGAAAGCTGCCAAACAATCCTCCGTTCCTTGTCAGGTCTGGTCTGGTAGGACCTTCTATTTTAATTACTTCTGCACCTAAATCCGCTAAGTGCCCACCGGTGTAAGGCAAAGCAAACACATAGGTTGAATCTAGCACCCTTATGCCGTCCAAAGGAAGTTCAGGCATAGATCATGATCCTTTTCATATCTGATTACTAAATTATGTCTAACTGTCGTAACTGGATTGCCTCTTGAGGCGTATAACCCAGACCGTCAACGTAGATCTCGTTGTTATTCTGACCGAGTGTAGGGGCGGACATCCTTAGCTGATATGGGGTCTCACTGAATTTAAACAGTTCTGCAGGAACACGAATGTTACCAAGAACAGGATGATCGGTTTCCCGATAAAACTCTCTTGATTCCAATTGAGGACACTCAGCTAACTCTTTAGGGGTTTGCACCAATCCAAAAAGCATGCGTGCTTTCGCCGCCTCTGCAAACAAATCCCATTTACTCCGGTCTTTGATAGCATCTAATATTATCTGGTCCATTTCCGGACCATTCAATGAGCGCTGTGCACTGTTGGCAAAACGAGGTTCCAACAAGTCTGGTGCACGGAATACTTCCGAAATATCTTCCCAAGTAGCCCCTCCCCCAGCTTGAGATATAATCCAACCATCTTTGCACGGCATAGGGTTCTCGAACATGCTTCCTTCTGACCGCCGGCGTGTTTGCACCCCTCCCATAAATGGATAAATGGTCTGAGTGGCCATCATGGTAGAAGCTACACACTCGGTGATCGAAACATCGATGTGGTCTCCTGAGCCATTTAGCCCTTGCCTAAAGAGAGCCATACTTGTCGCACCAGCGGCAAACAACCCTCCCTCGTATTGAGCCTGAAATCCCCCATGTTTCAACGGCTCCCTACCTTGTATACCACTAATACTCATGATCATACTCATGGCATAATTAACAATTTCCTCACCTCGAAACTGGCTATAAGGACCATCCTGACCAAACGGCGTGATCGAGGTCATAATGATCGAAGGGTTAACCGCGCTCAGCTCTGCGTATCCTAGACCTAGAGATGACAGATAACCGGGACGATAACTTTCAACAACGACATCTACTTTCGCTACTAGCCTTTTCAGTATTTCTTGCCCCAGCTCAACATTTAGGTTGAGAGTAGAAGCTTTTTTATTTAAATTCAAGACTAAGAAAAAAAGACTTTTCTCAGTATGTGGGTCATCTTGAGCAAACGGGCCCATCGTGCGAAGAGCCGCCCCTCCAACAGGTTCAATTTTTAATACATCTGCACCATAATCTGCGAGAAGCCTCGCACAAAATGACCCAGCGATATCTTCACTTAAATCCAGAACTTTTACCCCTGATAATGCCCCTGTTAACATTTCATCTCTCTAAATCCACCAGCTGTTTGCACGTTAACGTCATAGTTCTGTAATACCAACAAAATTGTAGCTGAACCCTACTCCTTAGGCAAACCATTCACCTGAGCCATCTGGCCACAGAGGCTAGTATATAAGATAATGGGCCAAGATTTTTAAGTTACATAGTGGGTTTAAGGAGCCGATCAATGCGACAAAATCGTGTGAAAAACATTATGAGACAAGATCAATTAGCGTTAGGAACGTACGTTACATTCGCTGACCCGCAGATAGTTGAAATCATCGGTTTAGCAGGCTTTGATGCTGCATTTATAGATATGGAACATACTACTTTCGATTTGGGATTAGTTAGCCAAATGATAGTAGCAGCTGACATGGCCGGAGTAACATCGATCATACGCATACCGGGAAACGATGAAAATTTGATTTTACGGCTGTTAGATGCGGGCGCTGAAGGAATAATAATCCCGCATATAGACGGGATTGAAGGGGCAAAAAAAGCCGTTGATGCCGTTCGTTATGCTCCTATGGGACATAGAGGAGGGGCAGGAGGATCCCGGGCTGCGAGATTTGGGTCAATCAGCTGGGATGAACATACCAGACAATCTAACGAAGAGATTCTGTTGGCAGTTATGACCGAGGACGCAAAAGGTGTAGACGATATAGAAAAAATAGCAGCTTTGGACGGCATTGATATCGTATCAATTGGCCCCACAGATTTCTCGGAATATATGGGCATACGAGACCCTCAAAGCCCCGTATTACGTTCAAAATTAGAAGAATTAGCGGGGAAAGTCAAAAATATTGGAAAAGCCAAATTAGCTTTTCCCATGAATCATCCTGCCATGCCATTAACAGCAAAAGAACTAACAGAACTTGGGGTTGGATACTGTCATGTTGCCCCTCCTCCACCCTCAGTTCTGTTACGGTCTCTGCGGGACAGGCTGCATACTATCCATGGAGAACTAGGAAGGTCTTAGATAATCCGTAACAAAAATAACAAATTCTTAGTTAGAAAATCATTGCTAGCAATGTTGATTATGTTTTCTGGAATCTGCCTGAGTTGCAAAGATGCACCCGAAGGAAGTGGGTCACTAGCATACAGTAACCCACTCTCAATTCAGGATGATTTTTCCTCCAAGCCGACCGTTCCTATAGTCCATGAACCAAACAAATCTACAGTAACCATTGGGACAGCCGTTTACATTGTCAAAATAGCAGACGACAACTTAACTAGGGGTAAGGGGTTGTCAGGTCAGCTAAGTTTACCGGATGATCACGGAATGTTGTTTATATTTGATAATCCAGCTATACAAACCTTCTGGATGAAGGATATGTTATTTCCGATTGACATAGTTTGGATTTCGGACACATGTTTAGTAGCCGGTATTACTCCTAATATCCCCATTCCGTTGGAATCTACGGCGATTAATGAACTGCCTAGATATCAATCGGGTAGCCCTGTGAAGTACGTCCTTGAAATAGCACAAGGGCAAGCAAAGGTTTGGGATATAAAAATAGGGGATCCGGTACTATGGCACAGCGCCCATAAGATACCAGTTGGATGCTAATAAAGAGTTTAATAGATTAACCAAATATTTTTAATAGGTGAATAGTAATGGAGATTCTGGTTTCAGGTTCAATAGCTTACGATCGAATAATGGATTTCTCAGGGAAATTTTCAGAACACATAGTGATTGATAAAATCGACAATCTTAACGTGAGTTTCATGGTAAATGGACTTAAAGAAAATTTTGGAGGAACAGCTGGGAATATTTCCTATTGCCTGTCGTTGCTCGGTGAAAAACCCAGGACTCTAGCGACCATTGGACACGATCATCACAGATATATCCAATGGTTTACCCAAAATCAGCTCTCAACCGAAAACATAAGAATAATCGAGGATGAAGCGACAGCTTCTGCTTATATTACAACAGACACATCAGATAACCAGATTACTGTATTTAATCCAGGAGCCATGAAATATCAATCAGCATTTGATTTCTCTCAAATCGATCCATCAGAATCTATCGCGATCGTCGCTCCAGGCAATTTAGCCGATATGATGGAGTTTCCAGCAATTCATCAAAAGCAAGGGATCTTCACTATATTTGACCCTGGTCAATCTCTGCCTGCCTGGCAGAAGGCTGAGCTAATAGGATGCATTAGTCAATCAAACATATTAATTTCAAACAACTATGAATTAGCAATGATACAAGAGCGAACAGGCCTTAGCGTGAAACAACTACTAGAAAAAGTAGAAATTATCATAACCACCAAGGGCGAGGAAGGTTGCGAAATTCAAACCAACTCCGGCACTAACCTTATCCCAGCGATTTATACCGATAACGCGATAGATCCAACGGGTGCAGGGGATGCTTTCCGAGGTGGATTAATAAAAGGATTATTGAACAATTTACCCGTCGAACGCGCTGCTATGATGGGTACAGTATGTTCTCACTACGTAGTCCAAACCTTAGGAACCCAAGAATATAAATTCACACAACAGGAATTCAAGGAAACCCTAGATCAACACTTCGGCTCTTGATCATTCATCTATATCAATTAGTATTGACCTTAATTAGTAGCTAGAGTAGTCTGAGAAGTATACTAAGTCTGTGCGAGGGCAGCATGACTCAACAAACAGAATCAGCATTGACAGCCGAAGTTAAAGCCATGATAGGGGTCAGCGGAGATATAGTAGAATCCTGGGGTAATGTAGACTCTGAGTACCTCCGGAGATTTACGCAAGCAGTTATGGACCCCGACCCGAGATATTGGGATGAGGAATTTGCGAAACAAAGTAAATATGGACAAATCATAACTCCTCCCATAATGGTTAGTTACATGGCAAGCAGAATACCCCCAGATCAAGAGGACGCCATTACTAGTGCGTTCGAAGGCAACCCCATGTCTGATGGTATTGGGGATGTAAAGCGGCCAGGTGAACTACCTCCAGTCCCAACCAATCTAGTACGAGTATTGAACGCCGGTAACGAGCTGGAGATTTATCAATACCCAAGTATTGGAGATAAGATATTTTTTCAAAATAAATACTCAGATATAAGAGAAAGAGTAGGGCGAGACGGGAAGCCTTTCTTGATCATTACCCGAGAAACCACATTCAAGAACCAGAATGATGCAATCTTATGCATTACAAGAGCTTCAACAATCAGGCGTTAAATCTTGATCTTAAGATCTTTAACCATAAAAATCGGTGAGGATTATTAATGACCACTCCACTTGAAGATTTACTAAAGCTGGAACCAGAAGACATCTGGAAGAGAAATGAACGGCCAACCGCGGACCAGATGCGCGACAAACAGCAAATCTATTACGAGGACATCGAAGAAGGGGCGGAGTTGCCGAAATATATATACAAACCTACTCCGACTCATCTCTTTCGCTGGAGCGCAGCTATAGAGAATTTTCACAGGATTCACTATGATCTGGACTTCGGGCTTAATCACGACAAAAATCCCAGCATTTTGGTTCATGGATCTTGGAAACAAAGCGTAGTTCCCCAATTTCTGAAAGATTGGACATCACCAGGTGGATGGCCATGGAAGGCAAGATTCGAACATCGCGCCATGCTAGTCCCTGGAGATGTTTTAATCATGTGGGGAAGAGTGGTCGAAAAATCAGTCAAATCACAGATGGGATTGATAGAATTAGAGATTGGGATGAAAACACACGACGGGGTAGAGAGCATGCCGGGTACTGCAACGGTAGTCCTACCTCTCCGAGATGGTCCGCCCATACCGTATCCGTTCATCCCCCCAACTGATTAGTTATAGGCTACATCTCAAACCTGATGGACGGATATTTATATCACTGTTAACTGAATTCAATTGGATTAATACGACGAGGTAGCAAATGGCCCGTTTTATGGCGATTCACAACGTACCGAGCATGAATGAGGCAGATTTTAGAGGTAAACTAGACTCAGTAAAGAAATGGCGGCCAGATCGTAGAACTACGATACTAAAAGTATATGGGGATCTCAGTACAGGGAAAATAGTGACTGAATGTGAAGCTGCCGAACAATCCCATTTTGAAGATTGGATAACTATGGTGGGATGGCCCGCCGAATCTATCCATCAAGTAGATATGATCTGTCAGGTAGGTAACATCTGGAAACTATAAGGATAAGAATAGGAAATAGTATCACCGAACCAAAGGGACCATGGACATATATCAAGTCAGAATATTTTCCAGGAACTAATTGGCCAATAACGAAGCCAAATCCTCGCCAACACTCCATCTTGTGACACAGGTCCATATAAGGAACTATCTGTACTGTACCCTCGATTATCACCCAGTAACCAATATTCCTTAGGACCTGTGATCCATTGAGAACCAAGGGCCTCCCACGGTCGATGTCCGGCTATCCACGGTTCGTACAAAAGCTCTTCATTTATATAAATTAATCCATCTCTTAAACCTATATGCTCCTCGGGCAATCCAACAATGCGCTTTAAATCTCTATTAGATCTATCAAAAGCACCAGGCCTTGTCGATATTACAGGCCTTTCCGACACTACTACGTCACCACGGCTCAATTCTGTCCGCTGCCCGACTAACAATTCTCCCAAAACGTGATCTCCCCTATTGAATGCGGGGACCATACTCTCGCCATCGACCTTGTAAGGTCGAGATCGAAACAATCTTGTAATAAATGCAATCATATAGCTATCCAGATTATTTACTAACTTATAGAATCAATATATGCCTTATTAACCAGTTGTATTTCAAGTCTCGGATATTTCCTTGACTTTGAGCTACGAGAGAAACATAATTAGTCGACCCATAGACCCATGGTTGCGAATCAGTACGTTTGATACTAACACCCGTTTTCTGAAACGAATTGAGGTGCCTCAAATCCTTACCATGAAGGGTGAATCTCCTACTTGCTCATCTCATTTCAGTGTACATCTGACTCATTTTATCTAAAACTGTTTACATTCAGTTTTGTTCTGATTTTTTCAACGCTCAACCTGTTACCTAACGGGGTTTGATATGGCCAATCTAAACGTCATCAGCTGGGTCCAAATCGCCAAAGAGAATTACCATTACGCTTGGTCCATTGTAGGAATCGGAACTTTCATGCGGGTGATTTCTAACTTTGTGAGTCAAGCTTTTGGTTTGGTCCTAATCTATCTAATTCAAGAGTTCCCGGGTGAAACACTAACTTCATTAATTTTGATGCAGGTTTTCCGAAGCCTGGTAAGCGCTGCTCTTTCTCCCACTGCTGGCTGGATAGGCGACAAATACGGAGCAAAAAACTCTCTGTTACTCGCAAGCACTATGTTTGTCGTAGGTATGTTGTTAATGAGCCAAGCCTCGCATGTCTGGCAACTATATCTTTACTATAGCTTTGTCCTAGGTGTGGCTCAGGCTATCTTTTCAGTAAATATACCCACTACGGTTGCTGCGTGGTTCAAAACCCATCTGGGCATAGCGGTAGGTATCCAACAATCCCTAGGAGGGATGGGAGGAGCCATAGCCGCACCTGCACTGGCCCTGATATTTACTAAGCTTGGTTGGGAAGGAGGTTTTTTACTCGTAGGCATAGTTGGCGGAGCAATAATGTTCGCCCTATTGCCATTGTTCCACGGGGATCCGGCTAATCGGGGTATGAAACCATTCGGTTCAACTGAAGACGATCTCGCACCTGCAAATAATGAGTTCAATAAGATTCGTACTCAAGTATTTCTTCAAGCAGTTCGTAGAACTCCCTCTTTTTGGAACTTAATAGCTATACATCATTTAGGATGTCTAGGACACTCGATCGTCATGTGGCATATCGTTAACTTCGCAAATACCCTCGGGATCGGCCCAGCTGCCGGATCATGGATAATTTTCTGTTACGTAACAACAAGCATGTTCAGTAGATTTGCCACCCCAATTCTGGCGGATAAATTTGGGTCTAAAGGAGTAATGGCGGTTTTTTATACCGTACAAGGTCTAACCGTGCTGCTTTTATTCTGGGCTCAGGAGCCCTGGCAATTTTACCTGTTTGCAACCCTGTTTGGTGTTGGATTTGGAGGGGAGATGTCTGCCTTCCTAGTAATCAACCGTCAATATTATGGAATGGGACCTGTAAGATCTGTTTTTGGGTTCCAGCATCTGGGGTCTGGAACTGGTATGGCTCTAGGGGGGTTAATAGCCGGAGCCTTATACGATTTGTTTGGCTCCTACGATATAAGCTGGATTGTATCAATCGGAGCAAGCCTTGCAGGGACTATATGTATATTGTTCTTGCAATCAACGTCACGTGTTTTAATTCCAGATTGGGAAGAATCCCTACCTGTAGAGGCTAGGACAGCCCCCACAACCTGAATGATTAAATAACCAATTCATGAACATTCATTCCAATTCTAAGATCCTTTTAGGTACAGGCAATCTCGCAAAACAAGCAACTCTCCGATGGCTGCTGGATGGGTTGTCTTTACGTTGCTTCACTCCTTCCGATCTAGGATTGACTACCGTCCCCGATGAAACCGGATCAACTCATTTAGAGATAGCCTGTCAGAAAGCTCTTCAATGGTCAGCAACAACCTCGATGTTAGTAATAGCTTCAGATGGAGGATTAACAGTTCCATCTTTAGGAGACTGCTGGGAAAGTAGATTCACTCACCGTTTTGCCGGACAAGATGCATCTGACGAAGACCGAGTTAAACAACTTCTAGAGTTAATGAAATCTTTCACTGGTGAAGATAGAAAAGCATCCTGGATAGAATCAATAGCGATCGCGGACCATACTGAAGTACTAACCTCTTGGGAAATTACCGGGGCCGATGGGTTAATCTCCAATGATCCCGTAGAAGACACAGGTATACCAGGTTTTTGGGTGTTTTCTATATGGTTCATTCCCCAGTTCGGAAAATACTATAACCAGTTAACAACATTTGAAAAGGAAACCATAAACGACCATTGGGGCCAACTCAAACGAAACGTACAAGCGTTTTTCCAAAAACGTTCTGTATAACAGCACCTGACGACCTAGATGAGAATTGTGATGTTACTAAATTTCCGCAGCTTAATTTGCCGTATAATAACCTAGTGAAAAATTGTGTACCGTATACAAACGTAGAGGTGAGAGATTGAACGTTGCAGATGGTCCTCCAGAAAGTATCGAAGATATTCAGTCTCTACTGCGCAATCAAAACTATATAACCGATAGGGGCTTAGCTGTCGCATTATTTTTATCTTTAAAACTCCAAAGACCTCTTTTCTTAGAAGGAGAAGCAGGGGTCGGTAAAACTGAGATTGCAAGGTCACTCGCACTTGCACTGGGAACTGACCTGATCCGGCTCCAATGTTACGAAGGATTAGACATTAATCAATCTGTTTATGAGTGGAACCATGCACGACAGATGCTCGAGATCAGGCTTATGGAAGCTACCGGATCAATTGATCAAGAATCTGCTAGTAAAGATCTATTCGATGAAAGGTTTTTAATTAAGCGTCCTCTCTTACAGGCTATAGACCAAAACAGGGACAGGCCAGCGGTCTTATTGATAGATGAACTAGACAGAGCCGATGAAGAATTTGAAGGTTTCTTATTGGAACTGTTGGCCGATTTTCAAATTACTATCCCGGAAATCGGCACTTACACCACCGATCACCCACCCATAGTTCTAATTACATCTAACCGTACTCGTGAAATCCACGATGCCTTAAAACGCAGATGTTTATATCACTGGGTCGAATATCCAGACTATCAAAAAGAACTGCAAATCGTCACCACACGATTACCAGATGCACCAAGACGTTTAGCGGAACAGGTCACAGGATTTATCCAGGAACTACGTGAAACTGAGCTTTTCAAAATACCCGGAGTCTCTGAAACCATAGACTGGGCAACCGCCCTCATGGCCCTCAATCAAACCACCTTAGAGCCGCAGGTCATTGAAGATACCCTCGGGATTATGCTCAAATATGAAGACGATATAGCCCAAATACGAGGAGAACCGATTCAATCCCTATTAGAACGTTCGGAAAATCGCGGACCCAGACGGCGTGGCAGAGGGGGCTAGAATTGACACAATCTAATGATATGAAAAACTTTGACGTAGCAATTATTGGAGCAGGAATAGTTGGAGCGTCAATTGGATATCACCTATCTGAACGCGGCGCAAAAGTAGCAATCATTGATTCCAGTGACCCTGGATCAGGGGCTTCAAGCCATTCCTTTGCCTGGATTAATGCCGGATTCAAACATCCATACAGTTACCATGAGTTCAGCCGTAAATCTATGAACATGTGGGATCATTTAGCTCGGAAATTAGATATGGAAATAGGGCTACTGTGGGGTGGTAAGATCAGTTGGGAATCGACCGATGAAGGGGCAGAGCGACTCAAACAAAAAATACTCCAAGCTAAACAGTGGGGATATCCCAGCCGACTGATTACGAAACCCGAATTACAAGAATTGGCCCCGCAACTTTCACTTGGAAGTGTGACAGCAGCGGAATTTACACCGGTTGATGGGCAGGTAGAACCCCAACTAGTTATTAATGCGTGCCTTAAACGTGCTGAAGAACATGGAGCAAGCATAATCACGAACTCGAAGGTACTCAAATATAACGAGCGAGAGGACGGGGACAAACTCACCACATTAACCACAGATTCCCATAAACTATCTTTTGACTACCTAGTAATTGCCGCGGGAGTCGACACTACGAAGTTAGCCGCCCTAGCCGGGATCAACATTCCACAGCAAACTAGCCCTGGTGTAGTGATTCGGACGAACCACCAACCACCATTACTCTCATCTATACCAATCATTTACGCTCCCGGATTAGATGCCGATCACCCCGAAATACACATCAGACAATGCCATAACGGTACTTTGATGATCGGAGAAGGAGACCAAGAAAGTATTAAAGAAGACGATACACAAGGACACGCAGATGATTTGTTGAATCGCGCTATCCAATATCTACCTTCTTTACAGAACGCTTTAGCTCTGCCTGTCCCTGTAGGTTTCCGACCAATGCCGTTGGACGGATATCCCATATTAGGATTTTCAGCGAGTGCTCCAAACGTTTACATAGCACTGACACATAGTGGGGTAACATTGGCCCCAATAATAGGGGAATCAGCGGCGATAGAGATTTTAGATAATGTGAAGATTGAAAGCGTTGCACCTTACAGACCAGAGCGGTTTCGATGAAAAAGACCACTCCCACAGAAACAGTACGAAACGACAAGGAACCGATTTTAGTAAATCTAATGCTGTTCTGTGAATTGTTACATCGGATGGGCCTAAAGTTTGGTGCAGGAAACCTTATCGATCTAGTACGTTCCACCGAAGCCATCCCAATTAGCTCCAAGCAGGATTTCCGAAACGCTGCCAGATCCCTTTTAGTTCATAATAAAGCCGATTTTCCTTTATTTGACGAAGCTTTCCAAATCTTTTGGAGAAAACCGTCTGCAAATCAAACCACTCGGGATATCCGTTCAATGGGTGAACAAAGAAGATATAAAGCTCCTCAGATGTCCGCATCAGATCAGAAAGTCAATCCGGATCACTCTAATACAGACCACGACCAAAATGATGCACCGCCGGACATAGAGATCAGTAGGACTTTCAGCGCTAATGATGTTTTACGCAATAAGGATTTTTCTAACTTTACAATGTCTGAGATATCCCAAGCCAAAAATATGATTTCTGATTTAACGTGGAATCCCGGGCGGCAACGAAGTCGCAGAAAAACTCCCGGTAACGGCCCGCTCATTGATTTCCCGAAAACTTTTCGCTCGAACATCAGCAAGGGCGGTGAACTATTCGATATTGCCCACCGTACGAACAAGCAGAAGCCACGGCCACTGATACTAATATGCGATGTCAGCGGATCCATGGAACGCTATACCCGTATATTGCTTCACTTCACACACAGCATCTCCGGAGAGGTAAAACATCTAGAGGCTTTCCTTTTCGCCACCAGACTCACTCGAATTACCCGTAAATTGAGCTTTCGAAGTGCAGATCAAGCAGTAGATGAGGTCTCCAAGGCGGTCTTAGACTGGTCGGGCGGCACTCGGATTGGAGAAACGCTACGTAGTTTCAACCTGAAATGGTCGCGGAGGATGCGAACAAACAAGGCTGTCGTTATGATCATATCGGACGGTTGGGATAGGGGAGAACCAGATCTCCTAGCGACAGAAATGGCGAGGCTCCAAAGAAGTTGCTATAGATTAATATGGCTCAACCCATTACTCGGAGCACCAGATTTTGAACCTTTAACTCAAGGTCTCCAGGCTGCTCTGCCATACGTGGATGATTTCCTTCCAATCCATAATCTGGACAGTCTAGAAACCCTTGCTAATTACTTAAGCGAGCTCGGTCCACGTCGACACCTTACTTCAATCAGATCAAAACAGGATCCACACAGTGATACTGATGTCGGTCTCTTAGAAAACGCAACCATAACCGACAGGGCGATCAACCCTGCTTTGGCCCCAAGTTTTCGACATCCCCTGTGGGGAAAACCCAGTCGTTAAATGTTTCCATAGATAAATCAGGCAAATCGAAAATTTATTTCTTATACGATTAACTGTGCTAAGCCAGATATACTGATTAGAGGAATTGATGAGTTGGCACAGCCAGAACCTAGGAGGATCAAAATCTTACTACAAGTTAGTCTCTCTCGAACCAAACCCGCGGTAGAACATTATGGCTTATTGCCCCGATTGTAAAACCGAATTCTTACCTGACCATAGATTTTGCGGAGTTTGCGGTGCTGATCTAGTATCTGTATCTAATCAGATATTCCTACCGACCCAGTCGGATTCTAATCTCCCATACTATATATCAGTAACCAAGATTATTTCGATGGCATTTTTGTCAAATGGCCTATATCTCTTTTATTGGTTTTATATAACTTGGAAACAATATCATGAAACAACAAACGAAACTGTTTATCCCGTTTGGCACGCTCTAAGTTTGATAATCCCAATTTATAATCTATTCAGAATACATAAGCACGTTCGCATTTTTAAGACCTCGATGTCTGATCGCAACTTACCTAATTCCCTAAATCCATTCGCGACCGTTGGAGTATTCATCATATTGTCCTTATTAGACTGGGTTAGCTTTCAGGCCGCTATGAACAACGATATTACAGATAGAACCATCGTGACGGCTTCATGTTTAAATTTGTTGTCAGCCGCGGGGTTGGCCGGCATGTTAATCCAGTTACAACGGAATTTTAACCGTTACTGGGATAATCTCCCTTATGTCAAGGCACAACAGACTAACCTCACGTCCGCAAAAGTCACCATGCCTGAGATAATACTGATCGGCATAGGTGTTTTGACCTGGCTTGAGCCTCTCATGTTAATTTGGAACCCATCTTGAAAACAATAATTTGACAATCATCACCAATTCATCATTTATTTTTCAGAGGTCGCTGACTTTTTACTAAATAAGTGAATCGCCTTAGAATCATTTCAATATAGAAAGAGGCGGATACCAGAATACCGCCCAGCACCGCATCAACTATGAAATGGTTTCCAGTCACCAGAATTACATACAAAGTCAAAACTGGATAGACGCCAACTACCACTCGGAGCAGTCCCCCCACTTTCGGGAAAAAAAATATTCCGAAAATCAACGTCCAACTGAAATGCAAACTAGGCAAAGCTGCATTTGTATTGTATATCACACTCATTGAAGGACCTCCATAAAAAGTCGGCCCCAACATTTGTATCGAATCAATTACGTTTGGTACAGATCTGAACGGGGGAGATACCGGGACTAAAACGAAAATTATCAACGCCATAACAAGATTAACTAAGATAATGTTACGACAACGATAATAACTCTCCCTGTTCCGTAAATACAAGAGGAGACTTAGACCAAAGATAACTGGCCAATATGTAACTATGTATAGCCAATTACATATGGTTAATAGAAAAGGACTGTTGATAAGCAGCCAAGTCTGTAAAGATGGCTCGACCAAAATTCCGAAACTACGCTCAATATCAAGAATGAGAAGGGAGTTCCGCAACGCGGTAGATTGATCAAATAATAAATCTTTGGTGAATAAATAAACGATATAACATACAACTAACAGGGCTATCTCTTTAAACGAAGATAACCCTGTTAGTTGTTCTTCCGTAATTTTACAGCGAGTCATTGTAGAGGGCTAGATAACCCTTGATAAGGTTCCCTGCAAGTTAATGGATACTACTATCTCAGTATGGGTATATTGTTCTCTGGACTTTTTACTGGTCGCCGAACCGGCGACGATGAACTCGAAGAGTTCAATCATCCATCACAACAGGTATACCAGCCTGTTCGGCTTTAGCAGCCGATTCCTGATCAATAACTCCATCCTGCATCCAGATATATTTAGCTTTGACTTCTATAGCCTGATGAACGACTGGTGCAACTAATTCTGAACGTCGGAATATGTCAACCATATCGATTGGTTCAGGTACAGCACTTAAATCAGGATAACTTTTCTCTCCCAGAACTTCTTCCAACATAGGATTAACAGGAATTATCCTGTAACCCTGATCTTGCAAGTATTTTGCGACACGATAGCTAAATCTATCAGGATTATCGGATAAGCCTACCACGGCTATTGTCTGGCTGTTCCGTAGCTGTTCTTCGACTAAGTCCATATTATCCTCTCCATTGACGTGAATCGCAGACATCTACAAAAAGTGGGCCAGTGATCAGAACTTGAAACTATTATCCCTATGAATTTCAGGCCCGGCAATCACAACTACGGGCAGGTTATAGTAATATGTGACATATACGAATCTGCCTTCGCACCGTGCCAGTGATTTTCTCCGGCCTTGACATGAACGACATCACCGACGTTAATTTCATGCTCTTCAGTTTCTGTTGCAACTATTCCAGATCCTAATGTGATTACTAAAATCTGATCACTGGTATGTTTATGGAAACCGGTAGTAGCACCCTTCTTAAAATTTACTACGCTTGAATTGAAATTTTCACTACTTCCTTCTGGTATCAAGGTCTGCCTAGTGCGGACTACCTGACCTCCAGTCCATCCCGGGATAGGGGTCGCTGTATCTACTGGTTCTTCGTCTAGTTCGCTTATTCTGATTACTCTCATCGATCCCTCCTTAACATTTGGTCATTAAGTCTTATGAAACTCTTTTATACGATTTTTAATAATATCCCGTTACCCTAAAATCTCGAACTGGCTTCTGCCTTCATTCAAGATAATACATCTTAGCCGCACACGCAATCGATCATTCAAGCCTTGGAATAATTTTGTAACAAAATTCCTTTTACAGCACAAAGTCTACTGCACATTAACCTGTGGCCGGAACGGGTAATCCTGGGATCTTGCACTGGACACTGCCAAGAGAATTCCGAGTAGTAAAAAATAACGTTTTCCAATCATTGCCACCAAAAGCCAAGTTCGTAGTTGCTGTAGCTTCATGGGCGATGGTCCCTAAATGTTCGCCTTTGGGATCAAGTATCCACAGCCCCCCCGAGCCTCCACAATAAACATTACCTTCAACATCTACTTTCATTCCATCAGGAACACCTGGCCTGTCACCGGTTAAATCGCAAAATACCCGATCACTAGCCCTAGCGATTGTTCCATCGTCTTGCATGTCGAATACACGGATATGTCCGCGACGAGAATCATTCACAAAAAGCTGTGTTTCATCCGGACTGAACGCTAGTCCATTTGGAACAATGAAGTCTTTCGCTAGTAAAGTTAAGGTACCTAAATCGGCTGATAGTCTGTAGACTCCCGAAAAATCCAATTCCCATTGTTCAGCAGGCCTCCGGTGAGTCCAGGGGTCTGTGAAATAAATGCTACCATCGGATTTTACAATCACATCATTGGGTCTATTAAGCTGCCGTCCTTGAAAGCTATTGGCTAAAACCGTAACGTCCCCATTTGCCTCTAACCTAGTCACTCGACGAGAATCGTGTTCGCAAGCAACTAAACGACCTTGTAAATCTCGGGTCAAGCCATTAGACCGGTTCGTGGGTTCCTGAAACGTGCTGATATTCTGATCGGAATCCAATTTCATTCGCCTATTGTTGTGAATGTCACTAAAAAGGAGATATCCTCCGTCGGCCCACCACAATGGACCTTCCGCAGGACCTTCTTCACCACCATAGCCATTGCCAAGCTCCTTGATTTCTTCATTTTCTGACACTATCAAATCGAGCCTAGAAGATATTTTTTCAATCGGCAAAACGGCCTCCTAAACATTCATTTATTCCGTATGGATCCTAGTGGACACGAAACCAATTATAACCTCTAGATCTTAAGGGGAATAGCACATCTTTCCGACCTAACATTGGTAGAATTTTAAAAATTCAACAAATTACTAGAGAATTAGGAGCTCCTCATGTCAACTAAATCAAGAAACAACAAGACCACTACACAAAAACCTTTTATAGGTACTCCTAATATTCCTAGTAACCCTGTATCAGAAACAACCGGAGTCTCAAATATTAGTGAAAATGCTAAAGTTGTGTTGAAAAAAAGATACCTGAGGAAAAATTCTAATGGCGAAATTATTGAAACACCCGAAGAAATGTTTAAACGAGTAGCAAAAGCAATATCTCAACCTGAGCTGATTTATACGGATGAAGAACAAAGAGCAATCGTCGAATCCAATTTCAACCAAATGATGATTGATCTCGATTTTATACCGAATTCTCCAACCCTAATGAATGCAGGGATATATCAAGATACTTCGGAGGCATCTCCTGGAACGGGTACTTTGTCTGCATGCTTTGTTATGGGATTAGAAGATACAATGTCTGGAATCATGGAAACAGCTAAAGAAATGGCTCTAGTACAAAAATTTGGAGGTGGT
>Ga0209034_10000160_pt1 | contig 34067 bp, 31 predicted proteins | sample MarorgKNORR_S2LV_2_FD_188219 | JGI IMG/M metagenome (GOLD analysis project Ga0209034, IMG submission 188219) | Marine microbial communities from the Southern Atlantic Ocean, analyzing organic carbon cycling - 250m_A/KNORR_S2/LV (SPAdes) (version 2) | ecosystem: Environmental > Aquatic > Marine... | reverse complement strand
TCGACGAAGAAACTCTAATCAAATTATACGATTCAGACGGAATTACCCCTGAATTTATCAAAGATCAAGGTCTAGATATTGATATCCCTGCTAATTTCTATGCCAAAGTCACCGAACGACATATTCTTAACAAAACTGAAAAATCTAAACGAACTTTTGATATTGACGAATTGCCCGAAACTCGACCGTTGTTTTATGAAAATCAAGAACTCACTGAATTCGATGGCAATGTACTCGAAGTATTTCATGATTCTAAACACTCATTTGTTGTATTGGATCAAACTGCATTTTATGCACGTGCTGGCGGTCAAGAACCTGATTCTGGCACTCTCGATAATCATGAAGTCCTTGACGTTGAAAAATATGGACAAGTAATTTTACATAAAATTAACAAGGCTGATATTGGGGCTGGCACTGTGCTTAAAGGAAAAATAAATGAAACGCGTCGACAAATTCTTACTCGCCATCATACTGCAACACATGTAATGTTGGGCGCTGCTAAGCGGGCTCTCGGTTCATGGATATGGCAATCTTCTGCTTTTAAAGACGTGGACAAAGCACGTCTTGATATTACACATTTTGAACATTTATCGCTGAAACAAATTGAAGAAATAGAAAAACTAGCAAATGATGCTATTAGACAAAATTTACCTGTTCATAAATTGGTTTTAGACCGAGGTGAAGCAGAAAAGAAATACGGTTTCTCAATTTATCAGGGTGGTATTGCACCTGGAAAAAATATCCGAGTACAAGATATTGAAACTTGGGATGTTGAAGCCTGTGCAGGTACTCATGTCTCTCGTACAGGAGAATTGGGTTTGATTAAAATAATTAAAAATGAAAGAGTTCAAGATGGCGTCGAACGCCTTGAATACGTAGCGGGAGAAACTGCAATCAATTATATCCAAAAACAGAATGAATTATTATCGTCTATTAGCAACAATCTTTCTGTTCCAATCGGTAAACTCACTAAAACAATTGATGATTTAATCCAAGATAATGACACACTAAAAAGAAATTCTAAATCTCTAGTGAAAAATCATCTTGCCGACATTATTTATAATTCTCTTGACGACACTTCAACTTCAATTTCTGACATTAAATTATCTATTATTGATTGGGATGGCGTAGATGCCGACTTTCATATTCTTGTTGGCGAGCATTGTATTAACAAACTTGATAATCTAATTTATGTTGGAATAATAAATGAAGATAATAATTCTCGATTATTTATTTTCTGTGGAGCACAAATCAACAAAAAATACAAAGCAGTTGATTTAGCCCGTCAAATTGCCAAATCTTTTGGAGGTTCTGGTGGCGGTAATGAACGATTTGCTCAAGGTGGCTGTTCTAAAATCTCTGACAATGAGTCAATCATTAATACTGTTCAATCAATTGTTAATGTAAAATAAAGGTGTGATTTCTTGACAATAAATTGGCCAGATATTGAACATAAATGGAGGAACAAATGGGAAAATGAATCTCTTCATAATACAAATGTTGATAATACAAAACCTAAGTTCTTTCTCACTGTAGCTTATCCATACCCGAATTCACCTCAACATATTGGACATGGACGAACCTATACACTAACAGATGTTTATGCACGGTATAAACGAATGCTTGGATTTAATGTATTATTTCCTATGGCTTTTCACTATACTGGAACTCCTATACTTGCAATGACAAAAAGACTTGCCGAAAACGACCCTGAATTAATAAATGCCTTTCTAGATGTCTACAATATCCCAATGTCCGTAGTCAAAGAACTAGATGAACCTATAAAAATTGCACAATACTTCCATAATGAAATCAAACAGGGTATGATTGAGATGGGATATTCAATAGATTGGAGGCGTGAATTTACTACTATCGACGGCGCATATAGTCGTTTTATTGAATGGCAATTTAAAAAACTAAACTCTGGTGGTTTTATTACCCGTGGCAGCCATCCTGTGGGTTGGTGTCCTAACGATGGTAATCCTGTAGGTCAGCATGATACTTTGGGCGATGTAGAACCTGATATTGGAGAATATACCATTATAAAATTCACATTTGAAGATGCAAAATTAGTCACTGCCACACTCCGCCCAGAAACTATTTTCGGCGTTACTAATCTCTGGATTAACCCTGAAATCGAATATGTAAAAATTTCATTGAATGATGAAAAATGGATCGTAAGCCGCGACTCGATGTCTAAATTTGAACATCTTGTTACCGATAGTTCTTTGGAAACTATTTCAGGAGATTCACTCATTGGTAAATGGACTGAAAATCCATTTACAGACATGAAAATACAATTATTACCTGCTTCTTTTGTAGACTCAAAAAATGGTACTGGTCTTGTAATGTCTGTCCCTTCTCATGCTCCATATGATTATCAGGCAATTATTGATTTTACACTTAACAGTGATTTACTTAGCAAATACCCTACAATAGATACAAATAATCTTGCTCCAATTGATGTAATTAAAACTGAAAAATACAACAATACCCCTGCTAAACAACTTGTCTCCGAACTATCTATAAAAAATCAAGATGACCCTAAATTAGTAGAAGCAACAAAAGAACTCTACAATCTTGAATTCACATCTGGTAAAATGCTAGTTATTGCAGGTGATTATGCAGATCTACCTGCTAAAACCGCCAAAGACAAAGTGAAGAATGATCTGATTCAAATGGGGATTGCTACTAAATTGTACGAAATAATGAACAGTCCTGTAATATGCCGATGTGGTACTGAATGCATCATAAAAATGTTTGAAGATCAATGGTTTATAGACTATGGATTGCCAGAATGGAAAGAAAAAGCCCATTCTTCAATCGATTCCATGTCACTTGTACCTAACGAAATTACCGTGGAATTTCATAATACTGTTGACTGGCTTCATGAAAAAGCCTGTGCACGCAACTCTGGTCTTGGCACTCTTCTTCCTTGGGACACTGATTGGATAATAGAAAGCCTGTCTGATTCTGTTATCTATATGGCATATTATACGATTTCAAGATTGATTAAAGAACAAAATATTGATTCATCAAAACTTTCCGAAGAATTCTTTGATTACGTCTTATTAGGTATTGGCGAATGCAATTCTGTTTCTAACAGTACGGGAATTGACGAAAATACTATCAACGAACTTCGAAACGAATTCTTATATTTTTATCCACTTGATAGCAGACATTCTGGCCGTGATCTTGTACCTAATCATTTAACATTCTTTGTTTTCAATCATTCAGCTATTTTTCCTAAAAACCATTGGCCACAGCAAATAGTTGTTAACGGTTCTGTCTTAATGGACGGTAAAAAAATGTCTAAATCATTTGGCAATATAATACCACTTAGACAGGCTGTAAAAACATATGGGGCTGATCCTATTCGATTAGGAATTATGTCTGCTGCAGAACTTCTTCAAGACGCTGATTTTAGTTTAGAATTAGTAAAATCTTTTAATGAACGACTTAATCGAATCTACACGGTTGTCCAAGAAATCAAAACCGCATCTGATTATGATATTAATCAATCTAATTCTATTGAAAAATGGATGTTGAGCAGATTACAACGAACAATTAACGTCACCACTGATTCTATGAATAAACTTCGTGTAAGAGAATCCCTTCATCATATAATCTATCTCCTTGACATCGATTTGTTATGGTATAATAGAAGAACCACTATCTCTAACGACGAAAAAAATTCATTTCTAAAATATTTCTTTGAAACTCGAATCAAATTACTTGCTCCCTTTGCACCACATTTCTGTGAAGAAATCTGGGAAATTCTTGGCCATGACACATCTATTACTCTTGAAAGCTGGCCCAATGCCGATGACAATTTAATTGATGAAAATGCTGAATTATCTGAAGAATTAATTAAAAATACAATCGAAGATATTAATAATATCCTTAAAGTTACAAAAATTCAAACACAACGCATCTGTATATACATTCCCGCTAACTGGAAATGGCAGATATTCTTATCTGCATTACAAAAAGACCAATTTAATCTTAAAGATTTGATTGAAACTAGTTTAAATAATCCTGATTATTCTGAATTCAAGAAACACATTCCTAAATTCTGTCAAAGTTTGTTTAAGGAACTATCTAATATGGACTCGTATTCTAAATCACGTATTCTGAACATTGGACAGTTAAATGAAAATCAAATTCTTAAAGAACTTCAATCATTCTATAAACTACAAAATAATATTCGGGTTGATTTATTCTCTGAAGATGATTCTAATCTATACGATCCCAAAAATCGTTCTATTTATTCTAGACCTATGAGACCTGCTATCTTCTTAGAGTAAGTATTTGATTATTGTCAAACTTGTATTTGTACTTAGTAAATATAATCCGTATATTATTGCCGATATTGCAAATCCATAATTCAGCATCAATTTAAAATTCTTTGATATGATATTTGAAAATCTAAATACTAATGCACTGAATATAACCATTCCTAAAACTACTCCTGTTGAAAATAAAAATAATGCTCCGAGTAACGTAGTGATTGAACCAATCCCTAGTCCTAAAATCAATATAATAAATAATTCGTCGTTACTCGCTAGTCCATGTATTATTCCTACTCCAAATGATGCATGATGTGATTTCAAATCTTTATTCATAAATCCTCCTATTCGATGTGTATGAGTGTGTTCATGTTTCATTCCATCGTGATTGTGTTCATGTTTATGCTGTAAGGGAATTCCTATTGTTAAACTAATTATTCCCATTGCTATCATGACGGTTGCTACTATTATCTCAAAATTCTCTAGTAACATTATTACAGGAAATGAATTCATATTGTAGAATATAATCACTGTAATTATTCCTGCGGCCAACATATGTCCAACTCCCCAACTCAGGCTGATATTTAGAGACTCATTTAATCTCTTTGATCTAGATAAAAAATTCGAAACTACTAGAACGTGATCTGTATCAAAAGCATGTTTAATTCCCATCAAAAAAGCCAAAATTGCAAAACTAAATATCTCCATACCTAAATTTACAATTTATCATCATATAAATCAAGCCCCAGCTGGGATTTGAACCCAGGACCTACTACTTACGAGGTTCGACATTGTTTAGTCGCTCTGGCCGATCTGAGCTACTGGGGCAAAATATTCTATATTTAATGAATCATTCTTTCTTAAAAATTAAACAATAATGATGAACTGTGTTACTTACCCACGAATATCCATACCCATACGGAGCTAATTTCACATTGTCTTGGCACCATACCTTTTCATCTTTCAATGTAAAGAAATCAAGTTTCTTGGCTAAATCCCAAGCTAATGGGTATATCTTCCCGCCTTTCTTTATGTTCTTAACAATCACTGTTAGATATCCACCAATTTTCATTACATCATAAACTTTCAAATATATCTCACTTAATTCTTCTAAGAATCTCATATAATCCTCTATATTTCCTACATCGCGTTCATCTTCTGAATAATATGTATCATAGTTCATCTTCTCTCTAGTTTTCTGTGTTTCAAATCCTTTCTCTCTCAACATGTCCCAATATGGCGGTGAAGTTATGCAATAATCAATGTCTGAACTTATTATTTTGTCCAACATTCGGGCATCCCCGTTGTATAACTTGATGTTATTCCTGTTTCCTGGATTATTCATCGTTTCACTTTCATCATTTACTCTTTGCGCAGCTACTTTCGCATATTTTTTAGACAACTCAATACCGATTGCATTTCTATTTGTATTCATTGCTGCAAGTAATGTGCTTCCAGTACCTACCATCGGATCAAATATAGTCTGACCTTCTTTTGTAAAGAACCTTATGAAATTTTCAATTAATTCCTCGGGAAACTTTGCTGGATGCATCATTACATCTTTTTTTCTGGACTTTGGATTAACTATGAACCAACTTTTCTGGAACTTTATCCATTCTTTACTAGTTAGATTGTTTAATCTATTGTAATCATGATACTTTCCTTCTCCATTACCTATTTCTGAATTCCCTGTATAATCTATATTCAATATTTCTCTAGGCTTGTCCTTCGCTACGCTGTTTAGCATTATAATTTATTCAACGAATTCCTCGATAATGTAGGTAGTCTATATGATTTGATTATTGTGTATAAAGAATTGATATGTGACTAAAATGGCTGCAGGAGCCAAATCATCGTTCCTACCCCTAAATATAATGCATAACTCCAAGTTCCTAATCTCTGCTGTACATCGCTCAAATCATCATGCTTATCTCGCGTATTGTGTAACCATTCTAGTGCATGATTAAAGAATTCTATTTTACTTTTTGAATTATCTTCAATCACCGTATAATAATTCACTTCTTCTCTGCCTTTGTTCATGTATTTTATTAATTTGTATTCTGAAATTTTTCCTTCAATCTTTTCTAATGCCTCTTCAGAACCTGACATAGGTCTTATTTGTGGATGTGCCCAAAGAAGTTCAGTTTCTTCAATGAATTCTTTCCAGTATTCTCCTCTTTTTTTCTTCGCAAATACATGTAATATTGTAGTCCATGCACCCATTGAGTTTCTCATATGTTCTGTTATTACGTCTAATGCAGCTCCTTCCATTTGTTGACATATTCCAAAACCAATTAACAATCCTGGAATCAGTATGTTCAAATTACTTGTACCAGTAAAAGAAACTACAGTATACATAATTAATGATAATGTAATCAGGGCAATAATTCTGGCACATGCCATTGACTGTTTTGCAGTTACTTTTACTGCTTGAGGATTGTATGTTTCCTTTACTTCGTTAATTCCTATAAACGCCACTACTTGACCGAAAAATGTTCTTGAAACCATTCCACTGATCATTATGCCTATTGCGAATACGTATATTCTTATTCCCATTATTATTGGCGATTTATTAAGAAAAACCCTTGTATTCTCTTTTATGGTTTGAATAGAATCTCTGTTAGAATTTTTTTTCGATGATTTGACCACTTATACTCATCCGCAGGATTATTAGGAATGAATATACCTTATAAACAATATGTACCAGTTCACAAATTCTATGCCTGACATTCATAATCTTGCTCAAATCGTAAATGACGGTGGAATAGTTGCTTATCCAACTGATACTGTTTATGGTTTGGGATGCAACCCGTATATGCCTGACTCTGTCGAGAAAATATTCAAGTTAAAGATACGTGAAAATAAACCCTTACCTTTACTCTGCGATTCTCTTGAATCCGCTCTTAAAATTGCATCATTCGACAAAATCTCTTTAAAACTAGCTGAAGAATTCTGGCCTGGTCCACTGACAATTCTTGTACCTCTTAAAGACGATTCTTTAAAATCTCTTACTCGTGGTTCTGAATTCATAGGATTACGAGTTCCTAATCATAATGACTCTTTATTGTTAATCTCAGAATGTGGCGGCTATCTTGTAGGTACTAGTGCAAATCTCTCTGGATATAACTCTAATCATTCTGCTTCTTCTGTAATATCGCAACTTCCCGACGTTGACGCTATTTTAATCAATGATATTGAAGATAACTCTAAAGAATCTACTATCATAAAAGTCGAAAATGGTGAAATTATAATCCTTCGACTAGGCAGTATCGATTCACAATTACTTGAATCTATTCTATAAATCTTCAACAAAAATATTCCTTGACTCTAATAGATGTTCTATCTTCTCTAAAGAAAAATCTCCATTATGAAATTCTGATATGTAACTTCCTGCCGCTGCGTTAGCTAAGTTTAGTCTGTTGATTGTTGACACTCCTTTTTTTAATGACAACACATTTACAGCATTCCAAACATCTCCTGCTCCTGTTAGTATTTTTGGTTCTACAGAAAATGATTCAACGAATTCTACATCTCCATCTAACGCTGAACACGATCCTAGTGGCGTGTGAATATCTATTCTTGTCCCTAAACTAGAGGATATTTGCAATGCAATTGCTTGAACATCTTTACTTGTATATTGTGATTTTATATCTTTTAAACCCAAAAACTTTCCTAATATTTGACATTCATTTTCGTTTAAACTTAAAATGTCTATTATATTGTTGTCTGTTATATTCTTGATTAATTCTTCTAATCTTTCTGTCGCAGAGGTCAAATCTGCAAAATCTAGTAATTTGATACTGTTCTCTGACTTTTTAAAAATATTATCTACTAATTGATTTCCATTGAGATTTGACGCCCAATTTGATATTATTACGATGTCTGACTCTTCTATTGTATTGATATATTTCTCGATTATAAATTTCCCATCAAATCTCTCTATATCTCCAACGTCACTTATCATTATGTTTGATTCATTTCCAAAATTAGTTTCTAACGCAATTGTAAATCCTGGTTTGCCTTCTATTACATCGATTTTTATATTGTTAAATTCTTTAAATCTTAATTCTAATGTTTTCTTTGCAAATTCATCTCCTATTACAAATAATTGTGTTTCGCTTCCAAATTTAACCAGAGAATATGCAATATTTGTTGCATTACCTCCTATTATTTCTCTTTGTTCTATTCCTCTAATACTTCCTCCCCCTACAGATGCTTTGTATTTTGTTTGTTTTACTAATTCATCTAAATCTTCAACTTTAACTACCCTGTCTATAAAAACATCTGCTAGTGTTGTAGATTTAATTCCTCTAAATATTGTTTGTAATTTATTATGTGGCAATCTTTCTCAGTACATTCAGCATTAATAATAAAAGTGGAATTTCTAGTAAGAAAAATACAGGACTTGTTGTATTGAAATAGAAATTCAGTAATATTAACCCGCAAATCAAAAAGAAAATCATTGTAAATAAAAACAATATTGCCTTTATCCATATATTATTGCTAATATTCTCAATATTCATTAAATTACTAACGTAATTGATATTAAATTATGTTTTGTTTAATAATACTATGACTACTAACAATAATCTCAAATCTGACGATATATTAAAGAAAATATTTCAGTTACAAACTGACTATACTTCTCTTCTAAAATTGGATCGCTATCCTGAAAAACAAGACGAAAGAATTTCTGTCTTGTGTACTGCTATAATTCATGAAACTATTGAATTACAACGACTAACATCTTGGAAATGGTGGAAAAAACCCTCTCCCCTTGACCTCGACCTTGCAAAAGAAGAACTAATTGATATATGGCATTTCATAGTTCAGGCTTCCCTTGAACTCGGACTAACTCCTGAAGATATATTGTCCGAATATGAAAGGAAAAATCAAATTAATAGGCAAAGAGAAGCCACAGGATATTGAAATCATCCTAAAAGTAAAATATGTTTGTCTTTCATAATTACATGTGGTTACGGCATATAGGACTGAATCTGATTCACTCGGTAAAAAGAAAGTACCAAGTTCTGCTTATTACGGGATTCAAACACAACGCGCAATTGAGAATTTTCCAATTAGCGGAGTCATGCACGCTCCTGAATTTCTAGATTCCTTTATTATAATAAAAAAATCAGCCGCAAAAACTAATACAAAACTCAAACTACTTGATAAGAAACTATCTTCTGCTATAATTAAAACTTCAGACGAGATTTTGTCTGGTAAATTTCGGGATCAATTTGTAGTTGATGTTTTTCAAATGGGCGCTGGTACGTCTTTTAATATGAATTGTAATGAAGTCATAGCAAATCGTTCCAATCAATTACTCCGTCATAAACTTGGGAGTTATGATCCAATACATCCTAACGACCATGTAAATATGTCTCAATCTACTAATGATACTTTCCCTACTGCAATCCGTTTATCTATTTTATCTTCTATTCCACGACTTGAACAAGAGTTAAAATTATTGTCTTCTTCATTTCAATCCAAATCAAAACAATTTAATAAAATACTAAAGTCTGCTCGTACACATTTACAAGATGCAGTTCCAATAACACTTGGACAAGAATTCAAAGCCTATTCAATTACCATTAACAAATGCCTTCAAGATATCCAACATTGTAAAAAACAACTTTTCTTCTTAGGAATTGGCGGAAGCGCCGCAGGCACTGGCATCAATACTCATCCAAATTATTCTAAATTAATGGTTCGTGAACTTTCTATTGAAACAAAACTTCCATTGAAACAATCTACAGATCTGAGAGAATCTATGCAAAGTCAAAAAGACATCTCTTCTTTATCTTCTAGTTTTAGAAATTTATCACTCGAACTTACTCGTATTTCTAATGACCTAAGATTGCTATCATCGGGTCCACGAACTGGACTGTCGGAAATTAATCTTCCTGCCATTGCTCCAGGTTCATCTATTATGCCTGGAAAAGTTAATCCCTCCATTCTTGAGATGGTAAATATGGTTTGTTTTCATGTTATTGGCTCTGATTCTGGCGTAGCTTATGCAACTCAGGCAGGACAACTTGAACTCAATGTCATGATGCCCATGATTTCCTATAATGTACTGTTCTCTATCCGACTCCTTACTAATTCAATTAAACAAATGAGAAAGTTATGTATTGATGGAATTACTGCTAATGAACTCATCTGTCGTAAATACGCCGAAGAAAGTATTGGGATTGCTACAATACTGAATAAATACATTGGATATAGTAACGCTTCAAAAATTGCTAAAAAGTCTGTAACTTCAAATACAAATATCTTAGATCTAATTCTAAAAGAAGAAATTCTTACTGAAAGTCAATTAAAAAAAATTCTTAATGTTAATTCTTTAACTCAACCTACTGACCCACGATTTATAATCAATAAGGACAATAAATGATGTGAGTATAGTTTGACTGGTTCTGAATTCGATAATTATAAATCACCTTTTTCGTGGCGTTATGGCAGTGATGAAATGCGTTCTATGTTCTCTGAAAAAACTAGACGTACAAAATGGAGAAAAATATGGTACGAAATTGCCTCTTCTCAATACAAACATGGATTAATATCTAAGGCTGAATTAAACGATATTAAGAAATATTCTACCGCAAAGCATGTTGATATCAAACGTTCACTTGAAACTGAAAAAAAAATTAGACATGATTTGATGTCCGAAATCAAAACTTTTTCTGACCAAGCTAAAGTTGGCGGTGGTAAAATACATCTTGGTGCTACATCTATGGATATTGTAGATAACGCCGATATTCTAGTTATTCGCGAAGCTCTAATAATCATCTTAGAAAAAATTGTCACTTGTTTAGATGCACTTTCTAAAAAAATAAAGACTCATCATAAAACCGTTTGTATGGGCTGGACTCATATACAGGCTGCCGAACCTACTACTTTGGGTTATCGATTTTCACTTTATGCCCAAGATTTGTTATTGGATATTAAGAATATTGAGTTTATTTTGGATAATATTGTTCTTGGCAAGGGAATTAAAGGAGCTGTAGGTACATCTGCCAGCTATAAGCGTTTACTGGGTAAAAACACTAGGAATTTTGAAAATGACGTTATGAAAAATCTTGACGTTAAAGCATTTGTAGTTTCTTCTCAAACATATCCTCGTAAGGTTGATTTCTTAATTCTTTCTGCCCTGTCCTCTTTAGCTCAAAGTTTGCATAAATTCTCCCTAGACTTTAGAATATTACAATCTCCTCCTTTTGGCGAATTCAAAGAACCTAGAAAAAAACTTCAAGTCGGCTCCAGCGCTATGCCCTTTAAACGTAATCCTATCATGACTGAAAGAGTTTCGTCTTTGACACGTTATGTTTCTTCATTTTTGAACGTTGCCAGTTCCAATGCATCTAATAGTATATTGGAAAGAACTTTGGACGACTCTGCAAATCGCAGACTCTTTCTTCCTGAAAGTTTTCTTGCTTTAGACGAATGTCTTATGATTTATTCCGAAATATTATCCGGTATGGAAATATCTGACGTAAACATAAAGAAGAACCTAGAGACCTACGGACCTTTTGCATTACTTGAACCTATAATGATGGATTTGTCAAAAAAAGGTAAAAATAGACAGACACTTCATGAAGAATTTCGTAAAATCTCTTTACAAGCCTGGGACGACATTGAACTTGGTAAACCTAATCCTTTGTTTACCTTAATTTCAAAGAATAAATATTTGTCTGAATTAGATCTGGACTTAAAAAACCTCTTTAATTATTCAAACTATGTAGGCACCGCTCCAGAGCGATCATTACTTCTCCAAAAAAACATCAATTCAGTTCTGAAAAAATATAAAACTAAATCAAAATCTTCTTCAAAATCTACATATTGATTTTTTAAATCATTATGAAAATCCATCTTGAAAAAAGTGCACTTCGTGCTATGGGTATTGCAGAATGTTATTTCCCTAATTCAAAAAAATCAACATTATGTTCTGTAGTTATGCGAAGCGATCTCGTTGTTGACGGTTCTATGTATGGAGAATCTACAGTCGGTGGCGATGACATTACTGAAAGTATTTCTCTGATGTATGACAAAATGGGTAGAGACGATATTAATTGTATACTGATTCTTGGTTCTATTATGAGTAGTTATAATGTGGTGGACCTTAATTTTCTAAATAAATTACTTGACCTTCCAATTATATCTGTCTCATTAAACCCCCCGAAAAATCTTGAAAACAATTTCAAGGGAAAATATCCTAATTCATGGAACAAAAAATTGAAAACTCATACTAAAAACGGTATCTCTCAAAAAATTAATATTAAAACTGAATATTCTGTTTACATACAATTTTCTGGTATTTCCTTATCTGATACAAAAAAAATTTTAGATAAATTTACTTTACAAGGTTCTGTACCTGAACCCTTAAGACTTGCTAAATTGTTTGCCCGTGCAAAAATAATGTAATAATTTTTTTTATGCTGCAGGTTCTACTACAGTTACTGTTCCTCTCATCCACGGATGAGGCGCACAGAAATAAGTATATTCGCCTGCTTCAACAAACACAAATGTAAATTCTCCACCTTCTGGATCTATGTAGTTTGCATTTCCTGCTGCTTTCTCAAATTCCTTACCAACTTCTGCAGTGACTGTGTGAATTACTTCATCTATATTTATCCAAGTCACTCGATTGTTCTCACCTAATGTTACAGAAATAGCATTTGGCACGAAATTCTCAACTTGATCTTGGTCAATTGATCCTAGTGCTATGTCTATTATTGTGCTCTCTGCAGGGTTCAGAAACTCTTCTGGAATCTCTATTTCTTTATTTACTTCTGGCATATACACAAATTGGAACCAGGCAAAGCCTGCTACTGATGCTAATATACATATTATAAACACTGGCCCGGCTAACTTAGACGTCTGCGACACAGTTGTTTTTAAAAAGAAGCTGCTTATAAATATCGTATCTTTATACCATTTTTGGCAGCAATGAAAATAAATATATATACTCTTGATGATTATTGATTCTAGACTAGTGTGTTTGTAAATGGCGGAAGAAGAAAAAATTCAACAATCTGACAATCAAAGTACTAGTGCTGATACTGCCAATCCAGCACCTGACTCTTCAGATAGTAATGTAACTCCTCCTGTTAATCAAGAAGAATCACAACCTTCAGCTTCTGAAAACTCTGCTCCTGAAGCTGTTCCTGAAGAATCTGTTGACCCTCCTCCATCAAAAGAACGAAGAAACTTTCTTAAAGTAATTGCAACAGCTGGTGGAATTTTAGGACTTACACCATTCATTCCTTATGGTTCATTCTTTACTGCTACTTTGGGAGGTACTGAACCTGTTCGACAAAAGATTATGAATAGCCAAACAGGATCCTTTGTTAATATTTCAGACATGGAACCTGATAGTTCTGTTATCTTTCCATTTCCTAGAACTGGAGATACAGAAAAAGATTCCGAACCGTTCCGTCGTTATCAATTAATTAGACTTGCACCAGATTTAGGTGGTGAAGCAAATGATGCTTCTTCTTTTAGAATTTATAGTATGGTTTGTGTTCACATGTGGTGTCTTTGGGATTATATCGAGGGCCGTGAAGTAGAAGTTAACGGAGAAAAATTTACTGGTAATATTGAATGTCCATGTCATGGAAGTAATTACGATGTTCGAGATGGATTATCTCATAAAGGCCCTGCTGTGTTGCAATCTAAACCTAATGACGCACTTCCTACACTTCCTCTTGAGGTTGACGAAAATGGCGATATATGGGTTCTCCCACCTGATACTGATTTAGAAAGTAATGGAATTGTTGGACTTGGCCGCTACGTCTAAAAAACAAGGTATCATCTCAAAGTTTTGGGATTATACACTAAATAGATTAAACAGAACTGTTCTTCTTGGATTAAAATTTACAATGCCACAAAAATTCCTAAGCCCTATGGGTTACAGTGGAATGTTAACTTTTTGTTTGTTTTTACTTCTCGGTATAACTGGCGCTTTCTTAATGTTGTTTTATGTTCCAGGAATTGAAGGCGCATGGGACAGTGTTGAATTCATAGACGAAGAAATTCCATATGGATTTGCTATTCGTAATATACATTACCATGCATCTAATGCTATGGTCTTTATGGCTGTTTTGCACCTTTATTACCAATATTTCAGTGGTCGATATAAAATCAAGAATGAAATGATTTGGGTTACTGGTATGATTCTCGGAGTAATTACTATCTTAGAGGCTTTCACTGGTTATAATTTACTATTCAATGATAGAGCCGAACTTGCTGTCAGTATTGGTGTTTCATTGACTGTATTTAGTCCAATCATAGGGCCGCAACTTGCTCAAATGATTTGGGGTCAAGGATTCTCTGATTTCTTAATTCGACTTTATGCACTTCATGTCTTCATAATTCCAATTGTTATGGGAATTCTCATGTTCGTACATTTCCCTCGTTTCCTTGTTTTCGACCTTCCAATGTGGTCTGTTATGGTTGGAGTTATTCTTATCACAGGTGGTGTATTCCCTGTTGAAATGGGTGTAAAATTTGATCCTAACCACCCTCCAGGCATCACTGTCCCTGAATGGTATCTGACAGGATTATATGCGTTTATTCGTACTGGATTTGATAAGTTCATTACAGGTGGTTTATTGCCGGCTCTTTTGATTGCTATGTTCTTATTTGTCCCATTTATTGATCACAGTAGAAAGATTTCATGGAAAGATAGACCGTTCTTCTCTGCTTTAGGAATTGCAAGTATTTCACAAGTTTTCATCACAACTATTTGGGGATTCTACGTGAATCCAGATCCTACTAAGACTCTTGATGAACGACTCTTTGTTGAACCTGTTCCATTTTACGGCGCTTTGTTAGTTAGTGTTGTTCTTAGCTTTGTTGTTGTCTACGGTTTCTTAAAAGCACGTGCGGCCCTAACAGTTCCTGGACAAAGAGCTGTTCCTACAAAACAAACCCCGATTATCCTGAATACTTTCTGGACTTATGCGGTCTTAATTTTACTGGTTATCTTTGAAGTTATACTTAATGGAATGGCATTAATGGCATATGCAGGAGGTTTATGGGCACTTGCACTATTTGAAACTGGAGCTATATTCTGTATATTTGGTATAATTGCACATGTTTATCGTTCTTATAATCCAAAAGTGATTGCAGCTGAAAAAGCTGCAAAGGAAGAAGCTGCTAAGGCTGCTAAAGAATCTGACGCCGTAGTTCCAACAATTACTAATTCTAAAACAGATTAGATTATAATCCTAATCTCTTCTTGGCCATTTCTGTACCAATTACCATGTTCTTTAATTTTGCGAACGAAGTTTCTCTAGATCTGGTTCTTAGACCACAATCAGGATTCACATGTATAAGATTTGGATTATCTGTCATTTTTACCGCATATAATAACCTGTCTCTGACTAATTCTGGTGATTCTACCTCGTCTACATGCACATCTAACACTCCTAGACCAATTTCCTTTTTCTCTCCATATTCTTTGAACGTCTTTAAAAACGATTCATATCCGTTTCTATTAGAGTGACTTGTTCCTTTATTCCATGAATCTCTATTTGCAAATTCCAATTCATATTGATGATTCTTCATTTCAAGTACCTCGGGATACATGTTTGAATAATCTTCACTATAGCATATGTGTATTCCAAATTTTGCATTAATTCCTTTAATCGATTCATTAAACGAGTCCACAACCAATTGCATTTCGTCTGGATGCGTTGTTGCCGCAGGCTCATCAATCTGAATAAAATCTGCACCGGTTTTAACTAAATCTTTAATCAATGGCCTAATTACTTTTTTTGCTAAATCTATTGTGAAATCCTCTTTTGATTTATACGCTTCATTATAAGACCAATCTGCTAGTGTATATGCGCCTGTGATTGGTAACTTAATCATTTTATTTGCATTTTCCTTTACAAATAAAAACTCATCTACATGGTAAGGCCCTGTATATCTGACCTTCTTTGTACAACGTCCTTTGTTGTAGTATTTATTATCCCACGATCTAATCTTTCCTGCTAATTGTAAACCTTCTATCCTTCTTATGCTGTATTCATACATTTCTACTCTTCTTGCTTCTCCATCATAGATTACATCTAATCCAATGTCCTCAAATAACTTCAGATTTAATAGCGCAACATCGCTTCTTGCCGCTTCTTTAACATCATTTGAAACATTTTTGTCTTGTAATAGCTTGACTAGCCATCTAGGCTTTCTTATACTGCCTATTTCTTGTGTAGCAAGTGGGAATCTTTTCATAGTTTCATCATCTTACTTTTTTCTTTTATTTGTTTCATTATTTGTAATTTCTTATCGGCAAATGGTTCTGGTATAAATTCAAAATCCCAACTGGTTATGACTGCTAGAGATTCAGGACTAAATGTCTTTTTTATGTTTTTTAATTCCCGAATAATGACTGAAGACTTTTCCATTTTGGTATTTTTTGCATCAATTAATCCACACGCTAAACCTTTTTTCATCTCTATTTTATCGAATTTATCAACGTTCGAAGATGTGAAATCTATGCCTATGATATCTACAGGAAACTCTTGAAACTTTTCTAAAGTATTGGATATATCTGAACCCCAAAGATTCAAACATGTTTTTGTATCTAGACCCTTGACTATTTTCTCCATTGCTTTTTTAACCATGTTTAATCTGTCTATATCTTCAATTCGTGCTAATGATGGAGAATTGAATTGTATTAATTGGACATTTCTTTTTATTGAATTGAGTTCTTTTTTAATTATTTCTGCAAATGCGTTAACTGCTTCTTCTTCTGATTTATAAAATTCATTTGCAGACAGGTCATAGAATGTAAAAGGATCTAATATGTCGATTTTAACTTTTGATTTACTGGTAAATAAATCGAAGCATACATTATTTTTTAATATATTTCCTGTTGTCCCAAGTTTGCTTTTAATAATTGGTTGACGATAAAAGGTATTATTCTCATAATATCTAGTTAATGGTCCTTTTTCTATTCCTCTCAAATTATCAGTAAACGGTCTTAAATTATCATCCCAGTCAATCAATGGATCTGAAATATAATCTAGTTTGTTATTTGATTGGATTTTTAATAATCTTGATTTCTCTTTCTTGAATTGCTTTTCTAATGTTTTATCGTAAGATCTTGTCGACTCAATAAGTTTCTCATTTCGTGGATAAATTCCCGCACTCCAATAATTAATCAATTCTGTTCTTATTGTTCTGTAAATATCTATATTAAAAGTATTTCTTCATCTATTTTAATTTGAATAAATCACTTCTTGTTACAATTCCTATTACTTTTGCCTTTTCAGTTACTACTACTGCTTCGTAGAATTCTAACATCTGATATAATAATTCAACCGGTGTATTTGCATCAACTGTAGGGAATGGAGGATCCATTACATCTATTACTTTCTTTGCAAATGCTTCATTTGGTGAACCTGATTCAGATAATTCTCTTAAAATGGTTTTCTCTGATAAACTTCCTATTATGTTACTCTTATCAAAAACTGGTAATTGCGATATGTTCTTTTCACGAATTTTTTTCGCAGCGTCCTTTAACGTTTCTTTTTTATCTATTCCTTTTACTGTCTTTGAACATATACTCTTTGCAGTTCTTTTGTCTCCGTCTCTTCGTTCCTGCTTCTGCAATGTTTCTATTAATATTTTTACTTTCGAATAAGCAGGCTCTACTTTTTTTGCCTCCATCTTAGTAATTAATGACTGACTTACTCCTGACAGTTTGGCTAATTCCGTTTGCGTTAATCCTAGTTGCTTTCTTAACCTTACAATATCGTCAATTTCAAACATTAACTCTAATAAATACCTAAGAAAAGATATATCTTTTGGATAAAGATTAACTATAGTTAATAATTATTGAAATATGTTATGAAAGCACTTATTCTCGCAGGCGGAATGGGAAAAAGACTTCGACCACTTACTGACGACAAACCGAAACCCATGATTCCTATCTCAAACAAGCCTATTCTTGAATGGCAAATTGACTGGCTTAAATCCCATAATATTCGTGATATTGTTCTTTGTACTGGCTACATGGGAGATAATATTTCAGAGTATTTCGGAAATGGAGAAAAATTTGACGTGAATATTGAATATTCTAAAGAAGAAGAGCCTCTTGGCACTGGCGGTGCATTGATGCAATCGCATTCCTTACTTGAATCACATTCCAATTTCCTTGTTATGAATGGCGATATAATGACTGATATTGATCCTATTAGTTTAATTCAGAATCTTACAGATAAATTAATTGGAACTATTGCAGTCGTTGCCTTAAGAAGTCCATTTGGCGAAATTGAAATTCAAGAAAATGGACTAATATCTAGTTTTACTGAAAAACCAATACTTAACGACCATTGGATTAATGCAGGAATTTATTGTTTATCAAATAATGTTTTCAGTTATTTATCTGATGTTGGCAGTCTTGAATCTGATGTTTTTCCTATTCTTGCTACTGAAAATAAATTGTCTGCAATAAAACAAAACGATATAAAATGGCGTTCTATTGATAGTCATAAAGACATAGAAGAAGCACAAAAAGAATTCAGCAATTAATTATTTTCCAATTGTTAATATTTCTAATTTCTTAAAATTATCTTTATTTAATATATTTCTTCCATCAAAAATTATTGGCTTCTTTTTTGATTTCTTGATTATGTATTCTTCATCGATCTCTTTGTATTCATCATGATCCGTAGAAATAATTATTATATCTGCTCCAGAAATTACTTTATCTAATTCATTACTTAATTTGACTTCTTTTGGTAATAACGGATCGTAACTAAAGAATGGATCATGAACTTTTACTTTGATTCTATTTTTTATTAACTCCTTTACAACATCATAAGTTGGCGAAATTCGGTTATCGGCTACATTTCCTCTAAAACTCAATCCCAAAATTAATGCTGTTAGTTTTTTCTTATTTCCAATCTTTGACATAATTCGGTCTATGGAATATTTCGGCATTTTTTCATTAGTATATCTTCCCAATAAAGGAAAATTCACTTTGATTCCTTTGTCTATTGCTGTTTGTGTCAATAGCCATGGATATACTGGAATACAATATCCTCCTACTCCTATTCCAGGCTTGTGAAGATGACTATAAGGTTGTGAATTCGCGGCGCCTCTAACTTCCCAAAAATCTATTCCTAATTTCTCACAAAATATGGACAACTCATTTGCTAACGCAATATTTACATCCCTATACAACCCTTCAATTAATTTTTCAGCCTCGGCTGCCTCGGTACACGACATAATGATCGGTTTTTTTGAAGAAATTATTCCAAACATTTTACTAGCTATCATTATGCTAGTTTTTCCAGATCCAGATAATACTGGAGGATAATTATTCTCTATATCACTTACTGCTTGACCTGCCGATATTCTCTCTGGATTATAAATAAAATAGAAATCTTTCTCAACTGTTAGCTTTGTCTTATTTTCAATTAATTTAATAATCTTTGTTGAAGTTCCTATTGGCACTGTAGGAGTTATAATTATGACATCGTCTTTTTTCAACCCCGTAATTATGTCCTCTACAACTGAATACAAAATTCTTAAGTCAGCTGATCTTTTATCTAATCCTACGGGAACTGATATGATTTTTATATCAGAATTCTTCGATGCCCATTTTCCATTTGAAGTAGCTATTAGTCTCTTACTGTTTATCCCCTCTACAAATGCTTCTCTTGCTTTTGGTTCTGAGTTAGATATTTTCTTATTGTTTATGTCATTAACTAATTTGAGTTTCTTATCCACCGCAATGATGGATGCTCCTGCTCTTAGCCATGTTGATGCAATAGCAGTTCCTACAAATCCAATTCCATATATTGATAATTTCTTAGTTCCTAATTTGATATTACTGGGTAATTCGTGTATCTGCTTCTGATTCACGATTAATATTGTGGAAACATTTTAATTAAGTTTCTCACCATCATACACCAGTTTAAAAGAGAAATGACTACCAATAATGATAAAACTTTGTTAATTGTTCTTCCATACGGAATTGGATGGAAATCAATCATCAATGAAAAAAACCTCGAAATTCTTACTAATTCGGGATTGAAAATCATTCTTCTTTGTGAACCTAATATGATTAATTCTACTAATCCCGACGTTGTAATTAAAACTCTTAAAAAAATTCCTCGAACGAAATCTGAAATTGCCATTGGTTTATTGAGAAATTATGTATTTGCAGATACTTCTAAACCTCACTCCGAAACCCTTGAAATTAAGATTTCTGAATTAGATAATTCTCACCCAATTCTTTCCTTAATTCGTAAATCTATAGGTAAACTATTTGCAAAAAGTACTATCGTCAAAAATATTCTTGCACAATTTGATTCTGCTCTTTTTAATAATTCCGAATATGACGAATTATTTGCTGATTATAACCCTGATTTCATTTTTGTTACTTATCCATTTTCATTTTACACTTATCCTATTTTGAGACACGCACGTAAATCTCAAATTCCAATTCTTGGTTATGTTCCAAGTTGGGATAATCTTACATCCAAATGGGAAGTTCCTGTTAAATTGAATAAATTACTTGTTTGGAATAACATTATGAAAGAAGAAGCAATTAATTTTCTTGATTATTCCGATGAATGCGTCTCAATCACAGGTGTCCCACAATTTGATATTCATTCTAATAACTCATTAATTGTCGATCGTAAAAAATTCATCCAAGATCTGCACGGAGATGAAAATAAGAAGATTTTATTGTATGCTACGGGTACTGCACAACTCTCTGATTCTGAACCCTTTATTGTTAAAATAATTTACGATATGATTCGGAATAATAAATTTGACCATCCTTGTCAACTGCTTTTACGCGTTCATCCGCGTCGTAGTTTATCTGATTTCAAAGATTTATTTGATAAACCTGACGTTATAATCCAGACACCTGGAAAAGAATCAAAAGAATTTAAAGATTCAGGTTATGTCTGGAAATCGGATTTCACTGATTATTCTACTTTGTCTAACACATTATATCATGCAGACGTTATGATTAATGTTGCATCTACTATTACTATAGAATCTTGTTTATTTGATACTCCTGTAGTAAATATTGGATTTGACGCTGATCTTGATCTTGATTTTAATCGTTCCGTTAAACGCCATTTTCAATATTCACATTATCTAGATATTGTAGAATCTAATGGTGTAAAAATTGCTAATTCAGAACAAGAACTAGGTGAATTCATCAATCGTTACCTTAATGATCCTGCTCTTGAATCTGCTGGACGTAACCTAATTGTTGATAATCAGTGCTCTTTTAGAGATGGTAAATCTTCTGAACGCCTGTTAAGATATATAATAGATTTTACTAAAGAATATTCAGTTTAAACTGGTTGTGTGATGATATGACAAAAAAATTCAAAGAGATTCTTGTTTCCCCTCAAACTCAAATCAAGGACGTACTGGAAATAATTAATCAAGCACCTCATAATAATCTGCCTTCTGGTATTGCCTTGATTGTTAATGGTTCTAATTCCTTACTCGGTATTGTTACTGACGGAGATATTAGACGTGCATTACTTGAAAATCATAATCTAAACGAAACAGTTGACGTTATTATGAATAAATCCCCTCTCACTATTCATGAATCTGATTCTACCGGTAAATCTAATGCCTCATCTATTCATACTGACAAACTGAAAACAATAAATCATAATATATTGATCGTGAATGACGATAACCAAGTTGTTGATATTGTAAACAAATTACAATTAGTTCAAAAAAATACCCCTTCTATTGCTGTTATTGGTCTTGGATATGTTGGTCTAACTCTTGCAGTATCTCTTGCAGAGGTTGGTTTCAAAGTAACTGGAGTGGATTCTAATGAAGAAATTGTCAAAAAATTAAATCAAGGAACTCCTCATATACACGAAATTGGCTTAGATTCTCTTTTAAAATTCCACGTTGGAAAAAACCTAAAAATTCAAACTACCTCTTCTAAATCCAATTCTGACGTATACATTCTATGCGTTCAGACCCCAATTGACGATAACAATGAACCAATTCTTGAATATCTTAATTCTGCCACCGAATACGTCGCAAATAATTTATCTCCAAATAATCTAGTCATTATTAGATCTACTGTTCCAATTGGAACTACTAGAAATAATATTATTCCAATTCTTGAGAACTCTTCTGGTTTAGATTCTAATAGTGATTTCTATGTTGCTTCAGCTCCTGAACGGACTCTTGCAGGTAAAGCCTTGAAAGAAATTCGCGAATTACCGCAGATTATTGCAGGATTTAATTCCCCTAGTTCTCAACTTGCTAATGGAATATTTACCAAATTAACACCTAGTATTATCAATGTCGACTCTCTTGAAGAAGCCGAACTGATTAAACTTATGGATAATACATTTCGCGATATGATTTTTGCTTATTCCAACCAAATTGCACTTCTTGCTGATAATTATGGTATTGATACATCCAAATTAATCCAAGCGGCTAATGAAGGATATCCTAGAAATAACATACCAAAACCAAGTCCTGGCGTTGGTGGAATCTGTCTTAAAAAAGATCCACATATCTTAATTTCTAGTTCTAAAAATACTGGCTACATCCCAAAACTTACAGAACTTGCTAGACATATTAATGAAAGTATGTCTGATCACATCATCAAAAAAATCGAACGTTTTAGCCAATCACAAAACAAAGATGTTTCTAAATTGAAAATCTTTGTTGTTGGTTTTGCATTTAAAGGAAATCCTGAAACTTCTGATACTCGTCAATCATCTACTCTTGATGTAACTAATAAGCTATCTAAGATTTCTAATAATGTATTTGGTTATGATCCTGTAGTTACTGAAACTCAAATCAACTCCTTCAATGTCAAATCTATAAGTATTGAAGAAGGATTCAAAAACGCTGATTGTGTCTTGATTATGAATAATCATGATTCTTATTCTAAGTGGGATGTTTATTCTTTACTCTCTAAAACAAATCAACCATGTATGTTTTTTGATGGTTGGAGTTTATTTGGACGTAAAATGATTGAAAAAATAGAATACGTAGACTATCAAACAATTTAGTTTCTAACTATCTCTCTTAATTCTAATATGTTATTCATAAGGTCCTCATCTGAATAATTATGCCTCTTTTTATGCGCTTCAATAATTAAATGTGGCATGTCTCTCTTTTCTTTAATCTGCAAAAGTATTTCTTTTATTGGAATATCTCCTTTGCCCACAAGTTTATGCAAATCTTCAGACCCATCATTGTCATTAATATGTACTTCATTTACTTTATCCATCAACGCATTAATCATTACAGTAATATAATCGTCCTGTTTTAATTTCATTTTAGTATAGTAGAGATGTCCAATATTCATAATTACGCCTATTTCATCTGGTATTTTATCAAAATCTTCCACTCTTGAAAATAAATACCTTCTTTCAGGTCGAAAGTTAAAATTTTCTATGCTTAATTTAACATCTCCATTTGCTATGTCAATTAATCTATTTAATGAGTCGATTGAATTATTGTACGCCTCTTCATAACTAATACTTTCCTGCGAATCTAACGGAGCAAATTCCTGTTTTTGAGACAAAATGTTTGTTGCATAACCTCCATGAAACGATATATTTTTTACTCCTATGTCTTTAGCAAATTCAATATTCTTTTCTATACAATCAATACTATTTTTTTTAACTTGTTCATTTGAACTTGCAATATTTATATAGAAATCATCTGAAGGCAGCCAGATACTTTGATGTATAGTGTAGATTACTTCACTTTCATCTCTATAATTATTCAATATACTAACTAATTCATTATATTCGGTATTGTTTTTTCCTGCTCCAATCTGAATATATGGCTGCATTTCACATCTCGTAAATACGTCGATTAATTTCTTTACTTTATTTTCGATTGATTCTCCATGATACCCATAATATGAAGTAGAAGCACCTATCATATGTTATTATTAATAACAGGCTTATATTTTAGCAATTCAATTTTAAATTATATTGACAAAAATTATTGCTGAACTTTGTCAAAATCATAATGGCGATGTAAATATTCTAAAAGATATGATCTGGCGTGCAGCTGATTCTGGCGCATCGCATGTTAAGATACAAACAATTTTCTCTGAAGATTTAACTCTTCGAGAACGATTTGAGGAAGGCGTTACTTCTAATGGCGTTGTAAAATCCATTAAGAGACCTTACTTACCTGAGTTCGAAAGATTAAGTAAATTGGACCTTGGATTTGATACACACGCACTGTTTATCGACGAATGTTCATCTGCCGGTGTAATTCCTCTTACTACTGTGTTTAATCGTAGTAGACTTGAATCTATTGTTGAACTAGGTTTTAAAGAAATCAAAATTGCAAGTTATGATTGTGCAAGTTTTCCTTTAATTAACGACTTGAAAAATAAATTCAATCACATCTATGTCTCTACAGGTGCGACTCATGATTCGGAAATCGAAACTACTGCCAATATACTTAGCGATCAAAACTTTTCATTTTTACATTGTGTTACAATTTATCCTACACCCGTAGACAAACTAAATCTTAATCGAATTGATTATCTCCGTCAGTTTACTAATTCTGTAGGATTTAGTGATCATACACGTCCTAGTCAACATGGAATTGATCCCGATATCGTAGCACTATGGAAAGGCGCTGATGTAATCGAACGCCATTTTACTATACTTGATTCTTCACAAACCAAAGATGGCCCTGTTTCTATAAATCCCGAACAATTGAAAAATATTGTTGACTATTCAAAGTACAATCATGATGAATTATCTAAACTCGTAGAAAATATTTCCGACTATGATAAGATGCTGGGTTCAAAAACTCATTCTTTAAGCGAAGAAGAATTACTTAATCGAGATTATTACCGTGGGCGTTTTGCTTCTAAAATTAATGGAAAAACTATATACAACTGGGAAGAAAGTTAATTCATGACTGATAAGCGCATTCTTGGTATTATTCCTGCTCGAGGAGGGTCCAAAACCATTCCTAGAAAAAATATCAAAAATATCTTGAATCGCCCTCTTATATCTTATACAATTGTTGAAGCATTAAAATCAAAAACTTTGTCTAATCTTATTGTATCTTCAGAAGACGATGAAATTATTCGTATCGCTAAATCTTATGGCGCATCTGTCCCATTTATTCGTCCTGATTCATTGGCACAAGATGATTCATTAGCTATTGACGTTCTTACCCATGCAATACTGGAACTTGAGAGAAAAGAAAATGTTACTTATGACGCAGTAGTAATGTTGCAACCTACAACTCCTTTACGTACTGCAGATGATATTGATCATTGTGTAACCAGATTGTTTGAATCTGATTATGATTCTGTTATTAGCGTTGTCGATGTTGGAGCTATACATCCTCATCGAATGAAAAAAATTGTTAACGATGAATTAGTAGATTATGCAGATGAAACTGTAGAAAACATGCCAAGACAATCTCTTCCTTCTGTGTATATAAGAAATGGAGCAATTTATGCTACTAAACGAGATGTTCTAATAAATTCAAAATCACTCAAGGGAACTAAAAGCCATGCATATATTATGCCTCCTGAACGTTCACTAAATATTGATGAAAACCTTGATCTCAAATTCACTGAACTGCTGATGAAAGAGTTTGATTGGTCGCATATCAAGGAAATTGATTCTATTTCTGTACCTTGGAAATCATGGTATGGTAATGAATCATTAAATCTATCTTTTCCTGAATCTTGGAATGTTAATATCTCTCAGATGAATGACGCATCCGCAATCTCTGAAGAAGATATCTCGCATTCGATTTCCAATCCAATTAATTCCGAAAAATTATCTATCCTTGCTAAACAAAAAAATTCTGTTTGTATTGCAGTCGATGATTTAACTAAACCTACTCAAGCCTTCAGAATCATTCCTTTTATTTTAGACGAACTTCACCACGCTGGCCTATCTGACGAAAATATCTATTTCATTATTAGTACAGGAACTCATAGATCTCTTACTCACGATGAATTATGTAAGAAATTAGGAATAAAAATCGTTTCTAAATATAAAATATATTGCCATAGCGCTTATCAAAATAACAAATATCTGGGAGATACATCTTCTGGAACTCCTGTATATATCGACAACTTATATCTTCAAGCCGATCTTAAAATTGGAATTGGAACTCTAATGCCTCATCCATATGCCGGTTTTAGTGGCGGCGGAAAAATCGTATTACCTGGCCTTGCAGGTATTGAATCTATTGATGTAAACCATAAACCTGTCAATAAATCTCTTCAAGGTAAAATTGGACAAGTTGAGAACAATAGTAGAAGGGCTGACATCGAAGAGGCGGCAAATATGGCCGGATTAGATTTTATTGTTAATACTATTTCTAATTCTCTTGGCGATACTGCTTCTATATATTCCGGAAATCCTGTTGACGTATTCAATACTGCCTCAAAGAAAGCAGTCGAAGTTTATTCCACAAATGTTCCGTACAACATGGACGTTGGAATCTTTAATGCCTTTCCTCGTGACACTTGGTTCTTACTTGCATTAAACTCACTCAATGTCTGGGGTTCTAGAGATTCAGATAAAGAAATTGTCAGAAAAGGCGGCACAATTGTCGTAATCACATCTGCATCTGAAGGAATTGGCGAACACGGATTAGTTGGAAAAGGAATGATTCATCATGTTCGTAGAGATAAACATGGAACATTTGGTGGCCCACTTCAAGGTCGTAATCTTGTATTTTATTGTCCTACAATTAATCAAAATTATATTTACGATCATTATTCAGAAGATGTCAAAATTTTCAACGACTGGAATTTACTCATTCGTGAATTACAAAAACAACACGGCAAGGACACTGATGCAGTAATATTTCCTAATAGTTCTTTACAAATTGATTCAAATCTAGTTTAACTGATTTACATCTGCCCTAATTTTTTTTCGATCTTTCTCATAAATGCATCCCAACTAAACTCTTCTACCGCTCTATTTCTTGCAGATATGCCCATTTTCATTCTCTTTTGATTATTATCTAACAGATCAAATATTTTATCTTCCCATTGATCTAAATCGTCTTGTAACAAGTATCCGGTTATGTTGTTGACTATAGTTTCTTTTGGCCCACCTGTATTGAATGCAATTACCGGTTTTCCACATGCCATTGCTTCAATTGGCGCAATTCCAAAGTGTTCTTCTTTAGGCGTATATAAAAATATACTACAATTCTTGTATGAATCCACTAATTCTGAATCTGTTACATTTGTATGAATTTCTACATTATCGGTTAAATCCAATTCTTTAATTTTCTTATTTAATTCATCTAAATGCCATTCAAATCCTAGTTGTTTTACTCCTACGACGATTAATTTTATCTTGTTGTCTCTTTTCTTCATCTTTTTAATTAATTCTATTGCGAATATGAGATTCTTATTTGGAACAATTCTGTTGACTGTCAGAATAAATCTATTATCTGCTTCATTCAATGTGAATTTATCTATGTCGACTCCTGGAAAAATAATTGTACTATCTCTGTTAAACCTCTCATGAATTGCATTTTTTGTAAAATCAGAATTACATAATATTGAATTTGTTTCTTTGAACCCTTTATTCTCTGCTCGATCTATTGGAAAATGTAATAATCTTCTGATTAAATCATTTTTTTTAACTAATAATTGTTCTGGGTGGTGACAATATATCATAGATGGTTTGTATTTGTCTGCCAGATAATAATTCGAACTAAACACAAACAAATCTGGCTTAAATTCATCCATTCCCATTTTCATCATTTCCTTACTTTCTCGATATGCAGTTATTGCTCTAAATCTTCCAAAATAATCTAGCCTTCCATTACTAACTATGACATTTTCCGTTCTAAACTCTTCAAAAGCTTTTTCCTTATCGTAAATTGCAGTAAAATAAGCAACTTCATGACCTAGTTTTTTTAATGAATTTCCCATTCCTAGCACTAATCTTTGTGCACCTGTCTGCATAGATATATCATAATGCACTATTGCTATTTTCATAATCATTCTCTTTGTTTTCTGTATATCTTTAATAGTTTCTCAATTACCTTTTTTCTATCATGAGTATCAATTATGAATTGTCTATTTTCTTTTGATTCCTTTTTTCTTTCAATTTCGTCTAAAAATTCAATTACTCGTTCATTTACATTATCTTTATGCCTATAATCTATAGTTACTAGTCCGCAGGCCATAGCTTCTAAACATGTTTTACTATACGATGATACTCCTTTAGTAAATATTCTATCAATATAGATGTCATACTCTTTCAAATTTTTATGTAATTCTAGATATGAGAATGGCCTTCTGTCATGTATGTCTACTTTAATACCGTTCTTTTCCATAAGTTCAATTAAGTATTTTGGCACTCTTTCATACCACGAATTAAATCCGATTGCTTTTAGTTGCGTATTTTGCTTTACCTTCGGACAAAATCTAGTTGTATCTATTGGATTAGGTAAATACTCTGCATCTTGTCTAATTGTTTTTGCCAATCTCAGCATTTCTGGTGTTGATACAATTACTGAATTTGCATATTTCAGATTTCCTTCAATAATTTTACTCCATTTTGTCAAGTCTTTACTATTTTTTTTAAACTCTTCATCATACAATCCAAATAAGTCTGTTCCATGACAATGCAATACATTGATTTCTTTTTTAATTAATCGTACAAAAAATGCATCTTGTAATGCATAATTTACATGTATTATTCCTTTTGCTTTAATTGCATTTACAAAAGGATTTATGATTTTTCCATAGACTGAGTATAGTGCATTTGTATTTACATTCGGTCCTGCATAATTTCTTGGTAAATATTTAACATCCATATTTACCTCTCTAAGTCCATTTGCTAATTCATAACCTACCCAAGCTGCATCATTCAGAATTGTTACTTGATTATTATTCAATATAGATTATTTGCAGATATTCTTTATAACATCTACCACTTGTTATTTGTTTATTCTAATAATTTTTTAAACCATGAAATTGTTATGTCTAAACCTTTATCGATAGTATATTCGGGTTTCCATTTTAACAATTTTTCTGTTTTACTACAGTCGGCCTCTAACCTTTCTAGATCTGCCGCTCTTTCTGATTCATAGACTAGTTCAGACGAAGAGCCTGATATGTCCCTAATTTTCTTTGCAAGGTCTAATATGCTTGTTTGAATTCCCGTTCCTATATTGAATACCTCTCCTTGCGTCTTTTCCCTCTCTTTCATTACTCTTACGTATGCTTCTACTGCATCTTTTACATACATTAAATCTCTAGTTTGTTTCCCATTTCCATGTATCTTGATATTCTCATTTTTTAAAGATCGAGTTACAAATTCTGGCACTACTGCTGCATATCCTCTGTATGAATTACTCTGATTTTCACCATATGTATTGAAATTTCTAATTACTGAAACTGGATATTTATACCATTCATGTAATACCATGCATTGTTTTTCTGCCGCTAACTTTGTTGCAGCATAGAAACTTCTTGGACGACAAGGATGATCTGTGTCCATTGGGGTATATACGGGATTGCCATATACTTCTGGCGAAGACGCATAAATTAAAAATGGCTTACTTTTCGTTTTTAATAATTCTTGACAAAGACTAAATGTTCCTTTTTCATTTGATTCAAAATATTCCATGGGTTTCTGCATTGATTCTGGTATTGATACCAATGCTGCCAGATGAATTATTGTATCAATTCCTGCCTCGTCAATTTTTTCCGCTTTCAAATCTCTGTAATCCATTTCCCAATTAACAAACCTCTCGTTGAATTTTTCCTTGTCTTCAATTATTTCAAATGGATCTACTGGAAAATCTTCTAATCGGTGTAGATTGTCTACTCCGTATATTTCTGCGTCAGTTTCCTTTAATAATAAATCAATTAAATGTGAACCATAAAAACCTGAAGAACCAGTAACTAGTATTTTCATTTTATTACTCTACTTCTTCATACATAATAAATTCTTTTCTAATTGATTATCAATCTATGACATTCATATGCTTCAGCATATTTTACACCTATCTCGGTACCTCTAAGTTCTGCTATATTCTCAATGACTCTTGGTGTTCTAGGATGGTTCTTGCTTCTTACTTGAGACGAATACAAAGATAATGCCTTAATCTTCTTTTTCAATTCTTTTGATATGTCAACATAAAAATTAGGATGAAATCTTTTTCTAGTCCAATTTGTTTCAGGTTGTTCATATGATAATACCATTTTTGTAATATCTTTTTCATTATTACTAACTGGTCTACAGGCTGTAAAACTAGCTTTGGCAACAGCAACATGATCCTGATTTGTCGAACCTATGAATGGAATTGCTATTATGTCTGGTTTTATTGTTGACAATGAAACGTCTCCTTTCTCAATAGTGTTTATCAAATCCTTTTGTGGAACTTTGTCGAGTTTAAGGTGATATTCGTCACCTGCCCATGCTAAATCAAATGAATCTACCTTCAGATATTTCATTACTTTCTTCATTTCTAGTATCCTTTTCTCAGAGTTACTAGTTCCTCCATATTGCTTGATATTTCCAACTGTAAAACATAGAACATGAACTTTTCCTCCTCCTGTTTTAACCTTTGAAATTAAACCTCCACATCCAAGGACTTCGTCATCAGGATGAGGTGCAATAACTAATAATTTTTTGTTTTTGTAATTTATTGTCATTTTCTAGCTGATATTCCCATTACTACTTTTTTTGTTATAAACTTATTTTCTCTTGCAAATATGCCTTCAATTACTTTTTCAAATTTATTCTGCTCTTCTTTTTCAAATAGTGTATATGACTTCCAATATCTTAATAATTCATCTTTACTAGGAAAAGTGACAGGATTCTCAAAAATATCTGTTTTTACTTCTCCAAATAGTGTTTCAAAATACGGTAAGGCCTTTTCTTCCATGAAATTATTGTGCATATTATATTCTTCAGGAAGCTTTTCAAAAGTTTCATGTATGTCTGTTAATTCTTTGTTATTCCTCTTTATTGGACCACAAACGAAACATCTACCTCCTTCTTTTAATTTATCGTATATGTCATTAATTGTTTTTTTATAATCTTTTGAATAATATAAACCAAAACAACATAAAATTAAATCAAATTTAGCATCTTCGAATTCATTACCTATTTTTTCCATACTTTCATTTTTTAAAAATACATTATTTCTTTCTACATTTGCTTCAATTTCATCTAGCAGGTCTTTTGATATATCTAATCCTGTGATTGAACCACTATCATTAATCGTTTCACTTATTGGAATTAGTTGTTTACCATTTCCACATGCTATGTCTAATACCTGGTCATCTTCTCTAATTTCTAACTTTGGAATTATCCAGTCATTTATCTCGAATTTCGCATAATTTGCATGTGCAGATAGCCTGTTATTCAATGCATTACTGGAATTTTGCGCTCTTACCAATTTCAATCACTTTGCTTATTATTTCTCATAAATTAAACCATTACTCTATTGTAGACTTAATTTTCTTAATTATTTTGGATTTATCAGCATCTATTATGTATTTTCCCAGCCGTGGGCCTTTATTACTGCCTAGAAGTATTTGGTATATTAGTTGAAACAACATTCTTGGTTTCATATCATTCGATTTTGCTATCTCGAATATCTCACTTTGAATAACATCAGGATCGGAATTCTTCTCCAATAACATGACAATTTCTGACAATGGTTTCTTATGTTCGTCTGACACTTCTACATTTTCCATCGTATCAGCTTTGAAATCTCGAGCCCAATTTATTCCTAATTTAATCCTATGTAGTATATTATCGTCAATTTCCTTTACATATTGATATTCGACCAGTTTCTTTGATATATACTCTATAGAATTATCTTCAGGCGCTATTTCAGCTAATTCTACTAATAGTCTATATGGAAGGTGAATTGCTTCATTTTTTGGCGGGTTTAAATGATTGACATATTCATACAACCCCTTCATTCTAATAGTTTTATCTTTATTCTCAGACATAGTCTTGTTGAAATATATATCCTCCACCACATCTACTTCGTCCATGTAAGTTGGAATGTCTTCAACAGATAACGCCCTGGCTCCTGCTATTCTCTTAAACATTAATAATAACAAAGAATCCGGTGTTCCATATTCTAACCATTTCTGCGGCGTCAAAACATTTCCAATCGACTTCGAAATCTTCTTTCCTGATTTGTCTAAAAACATCTCATATCTTACATGAAATGGATGTGCATGATCTAGAATATTCCCTGATATCCAATCATTTATTTTAACAGAATCTTCTATGTCTTTTCCATACGCTTCGAATCTTATGTCTAACGCAGACCATCTAGCAGCAAACTCAACTTTCCATCCTAATTTTCCTTTTCCCTCTGATAAACTTGTATTACCTTCATGTTTACACCCTTTGATTAAATTTCCTCCTATTTCGACATCTTTGCAGACATAATGAATGATGTCTTTCTCTTTGTCAAATTCTGTTGGAACAGTTACGTATATCTTCTTACAATTCTCACAGACTGGGTAATATGGTAATAACTTCTCAAACTTTGTTTGTCCAGTAATTTCTGCAATTTTTTCACCTATTATTTCTGAATTCTTTAATATCGTACTTGTTTGTTCGTTTAATACGCCTTCTTGGTAAATCTTTGTTGCACTTTTAAATGTATATTCTATATTGAGTTTGTCTAAACCATCAAGCAATAATGAACTCATATGTTCCCCATACGACGAATGACATCCAAATGGATCATCTATCGACGATACAGGCTTGCCTAATTCATCTCTTAATGTTTCTGGAAATCCTTCTGGAATCTTTCTTAATCCATCCATATCATCTGAATACGCTATTAATTCTGAATTATATCCTCTATCCTCTAGCGACATTTTTACTCCGTATGCTCTCACTGCGTCTCCCAAGCTTCCTATATGCGGAATTCCTGATGCCCCTAGTCCACTTTCAACATTAATTTTCTTGGTCGAACGTTTTAGCTTAATCTCTCTTTTGATAATGTCATTAGTTAATTTATCAATCCATGTTCCTCTTCCAATTGTACTCAATTATTAATCATTATTCCTTTTCGTTTTTCTTATTGATATTTTTCTTAGGTTTCTCTTCTTTCCTACTCAATCCGATGTAAAATATCAATAATCCAACTATGACTAGTATGTTTGCCACTCCACTATAATTTGATTCTAGTCTTACTGAAATTGAATTATCTACGGTCCTTTCAGTGTTGTAATTCCACACAACTACAGTTAGTCTGTCTATTTCTGGATCCAATGATCTCCTGTAAACTCCTGTAACTTCCATCTTTGAAATTATTGGTTCCCATTCATTACATATATCTGCACCTTCCTTTGAACCTCCACATCTTTTGAACTTATCATAATTCTCATCATCAAATACATACAAATCAATTGGATGACCCGGTACCTCTTCCCCATTTATGAATTCTGAACCTTGATTGCTATTTATCAATTCCATACGATAATTAGCTAGAGGTAATGGCAGTGTAGAGACATTCGAATAATACGTAATAAAGGAATTTGTTGGAACGGTATCAAATTCCGACAACACCGCGACTGATGATAATGAAAATATATATGCTCCACTTAATGCTAATATTAGTCCTATTACTGCTATTTGTTTATTCATGATTACATTCTTTCAATAATAAAAATCTATTAATAAAATATACGTTATAATTTCAAGCTAGTAAATACTTCGGACGACTATCTATGACGAACGATTTTGTCCCATTTCTGGCCTACTGTTCTGTTTAATACAATCCTTGTTTTGA
>Ga0209034_10000159_pt1 | contig 34069 bp, 24 predicted proteins | sample MarorgKNORR_S2LV_2_FD_188219 | JGI IMG/M metagenome (GOLD analysis project Ga0209034, IMG submission 188219) | Marine microbial communities from the Southern Atlantic Ocean, analyzing organic carbon cycling - 250m_A/KNORR_S2/LV (SPAdes) (version 2) | ecosystem: Environmental > Aquatic > Marine... | reverse complement strand
AGTAGGCTTCTGAACTCAGACTTGAGTCTGCCCTCGTCTATCAGCATGGTTCACCCCATCAGGAAGTCAACTATCTCGCAGTACCTCTGCATCGCCTCGGACTCAGTAGTCCCCGAGACTTTGTTCCATGCCTTCCACTTGGCGCGCTCCTTGAGGCCGCCTCTTGCCTTACCCTCGCAATCCCCCTCATTGGCCTGCTTGAATAGGGCATACATTTCCAGAAGTTGTTCATTCGATGGTCGGGTGGGTAATTCAAATGCTTTCTTGGTGGCTCTGTCGAATCTCATTCGCAGGCTTCTACTGGCGCTTCCATCAGACATCAGAACATCTCCACAGGGTAGTCCATCAAGGGCTTTGGCCCCGACTGAATCTTTGCAGCTAGGCTGATAGTCTCAGGATAGATTCGCTTGAAGAAGAAGCGTGCGCTAGCGAGTTTTGCATCGTAGAATGGTTCACCTTTCTTCTGTAGACAAATTTTCGCCATCTTCGCCCACATGTATGCGAGTAGTACATTGCCGAAGTAACGGCAGTAGTCTGTTGCTCCAGCCGCAAGGAAGTGCGGGTTGGCCATGCCCTCTGCTATCATCAGTAGAGTAATCTGTTGCAGGCCCCTGACTCCTTGATGCAAGGGTTTGTTGAACTCTGACATCTCCGGGTTGTCTCTATTCTCCTCAATGAACTCAGATAGGGGCCACATCAGGTGTCGGAGATTCTTGCCGAAGTCTTGTGTAATCTTCCGCCCGGCTAAATCGAGGGCTTGGATACCGTTAGTTCCCTCCCAAATCTTGGATATTCTGACATCACGGTAGAACTGTTCGACCCCGTACTCGCTACAGTAGCCTGCACCACCCATAACCTGCATACAGGTACTGGCTGTCTCACATCCGAGATCGGTGAAATGGGCTTTGATAATGGGTGTGAAGAGGGCAACCAGCGCCGTTGCTGATTCTGCCACCTCAGAGTCCTCGCTGTGCATCTGATCTAGGAGAATCCCTGTCCAAGTAGCGAGTGCTCTGCAACCCTCGTTGTTGACCTTGGCCTCTAAGAGCATTCGTCGTACATCTGGGTGAACTAGGATATTGTCTGCAGGTTCGTTGGGATCTTTGATTCCCTTGAGGTCTCGACCCTGTCTGCGATCCAGCGACCAAGCGAGTGCGTTTTGGTATGCAATCTCAGCTAAACCGAGTCCCATCATCCCGGTGGCTACACGCTCTCTATTCATCATCTCAAACATCAGTGGCATCCCACCGTGGAGTGGTCCGACGAGCCATCCAACACTATCATCGAAGTTCATCACACAGGTCGGGCTTGCGTGTAGACCCATTTTCTCCTCTGTGCCTGAGCAGGTCACGCCATTATGCTCGGGCTTGAGTTCATTGGATACTCCCTCCAAGCCACCTTCCTTCCAATCAGATGGCAGATACTTTGGAACAAGGAATAGTGAGATTCCTTTCGTCCCCTCTGGTCCACCTGGTGCCTTAGCTAGGACTAGGTGCACGATGTTGTCAGACAAATCATGCTCTCCGTAAGTGATGAAAATCTTGGTTCCCGAAATCCTGTAGGATCCATCGGATTCTGGCTCGGCCCTAGTGCTGATGATACCTAGATCGGTTCCAGCATGTGGTTCTGTGAGGCACATCGTCCCCGCCCACTCACCGGTTGCTAGATTGGCCGCAAAGTAATCAACCAAGTTTTGCCTACCATGAGAGACTAGAATATCATACACTCCCAAGGAAAGAGCCGGGAGAACACTTAGTGACATACAAGCGGAGGTCCCAAACTCGGCCCATGTCACTGCTTGGAAGAAGGTAGGAACCCCCATACCTCCGTGCTCCGGCTTGCATGATGTAGCGAGCCATCCTTCGTCGATCCCCCTTCTGTAAGCGTCCTTGAACTCCTTAGGCATGGTAATAGTGCCGTCTTGGAATGAGAGTCCTCTCCTGTCTCCGAGTTCGTTAATCGGGAGCCAGACTTCCTTGGCATGGGTGGCCCATCCATCTATGAGCATGGATAGGAAGTCAGCGTCGAAGTCCTCGTAACCCAATCCCTCAATTGAGCCAATGGCATCGAATACCTCGTTGAACAGGAAGTCGTACTCGCGAGAAGGAGGATTCCAAACTACCATCTGTTCACCTCAATTCCTCAGTGGTTTGCCGGTCTCCAGCATATGCTCCATCCGTGCCAATGTATCGGGTTGTCGCCCAAGCCAAACGATTGCTTTTCTCTCCATCTCTAGGATGTCATCCTCTTCAAGCAACATCGTCATGTCTGTGCCTCCACCAGTAAGGATTCGGGCCAACTCCCTAGTTACAACGATATCATGAGGAGTGGCTTGCCCTGAGAGGACTAAATCCTTGACAGCCAACTCAAGAGCTGTGAAGCCAGTTTCTCCGGGGAGGCTGTAGGTTCGTGGCTCTGGCGGCTCGTAGTCATCTGACATTTCCAAAACCCTGCCTTTCGCGTCAGCAAGAAGTCTGTCTCTGTTCATTGTGATGCTGTCATTGGGACTAAGGAAACCCATCGAGCGAGCCTGTTCAGCAGATTTTGCGACTTGGGCTGTTCCGATGTACTCGAAGGCCTTCATTACCGCGCCCATCGGGCCCTCTGATACAAGACCGAAATCACGCAGTCGGCCTAGAAGTTCCTTGCATCCTCCCCAAGCGGGAATAATACCCACACCGACCTCGACGAGTCCGATGTAGGACTCGGAATGAGCCTGTATCGCGTCGCAGTGCATGAGTATCTCAGCACCCCCTCCTAGACACATGCCAGCGGAGGCTGCCACCACGGGAATTTCGCAGTACTTCACCGCCTGATAGGCGTCTTGGCCAGCGGAGATGAAATCCTCGACATCCTTCCATGCAGCTAGGTTAACAGCGAAGAGAACCAGTCCTAGGTTTGCGCCGGCAGAGAAGTTGGAGCCATCGTTGCCGATTACGATACCTTTCCAATCGCCTGACTCCGCCATGTCAACGGCATCGACTAACATCTCCACGATGAATGGATCAACAGCGTTCATCTTTGAGTGATATTCGACTAAGAGAATATCATCACCCATATCCCAGATACTTGCAGAACCGTTTCGCTTGAGTGGTTTGCCTCGCCTCTTCAGGTCGGCGACGGTGAGCGTTGAGTCGGGTCGGTCAACTGTAATCATCGAACCATCTGCAGCCAGTCGGGTTATCTCTCCGTCTTCGATGGCGTAGAACGAGCCATTCTCAGCCGCCTTTGCTAGCAAATCAGGTACGCTGCGTCCGGCCGCCTGCAGGCGCTCGACCATACTGCTAGCACCAATTGAATCCATCATCTCAAACGGTCCCTTCTTCCAGTTGTATCCAACCTTCATGGCACCGTCAATTGAATGGATATCATCACTTACTTGTGGTGCTATGTGTGCCGCATATGACAGTGTATCTAGCAGGACATCCGTAACAAATGCCGAACCCTCGTCGGGGTAGTCCATGAGTCGGGCAAGGCCCTGCTTGCCCATCTTAGCTGAGGAGAAGGCAGCCCTGCGGTTGGCTGGAGCGTACTCACCTGTGGACAGGTTGCGGGCCTCCTTGACTCGCTTACCTCCTTCCTTGTTAAGACGGTAGAATCCACCCTTGCCCTTCCTGCCTGTGTAACCCTCGGCAATCATCGCCTCAACGATATCGCCCCCGGTCCCGGCGATGTCGTGGAACGGATCGTCTGAAGGGAGGTGCTCTAGCATACTGGAGGTGACATGTGGGACTAGGTCGATTCCGACCAGATCCATCAGTCCGAAGACTGCGGTCTTGGGAACGCCAATGGGTCGGCCGAGCATGGCATCTGCCTGCTCTACTGTGAAGTCGTGATCGAGAGTTGCCTTGAGTGCCCTCTGGATGAAATAGATACCGAGCCTGTTCCCAATAAAACCGGGTGTGTCGTTACACATCGTGACTCTCTTGCCGAGTCTTTGGTCTGCGAATGAACAAAGTCTCTCAGTGACAGAATCGTCAACTTCTGGTGCAGTCACAATCTCCAGCAGTGGGAGGTATCTTGGTGGGTTGAAGAAATGGGTAATCAGAAATCTCGATGCCATGTCATCTGACATACCTCCTACTAGTTCTGAGCGAGGTAGAGTCGAGGTGTTCGAGGAGACGATGGTGTCTGGACCAATGTGCTCGGACATGCTAGCATAGAGACTACGCTTGATATCGAGATTTTCTATTACTACCTCGACTACCCAGTCAACTTCAGAGAGTTTGGACAAGTCGTCCTCTATGTTACCTGCTGTGATGAGTTTTACATTGCGCTTGTGCATCAGCATCTCTGGGTTGGATTTCAACATCTGCTGAATCGCCGAAGTTGCAACAGAGTTGCGATTGCTCTCATCCCTGACGATGTCCAGTAGCAAAACCTCGCAACCAGCATTGGCACAATGTGCAGCTATACCAGCCCCCATTACCCCGCTGCCAATCACAGCTACGCGCTCTATACTGCTTGACACACCAACACCTAGACCTGTTCCAGCACTGTTGCCATTCCCATTCCACCGCCCACACAGAGTGTCGCTAGTGCATGCTTGCCACCGTTCTTCTTCAGCAACAGGGCGGCCTTACCTGTAATCCGAGCTCCACTTGCTCCTAGGGGATGGCCTAGTGCTATTGCGCCGCCATCAAGATTGACCTTGTCAGGGTCGAGGCCCAATTTGCCAATGACCGCAAGTGATTGAGCCGCAAAGGCTTCGTTCAACTCGACGATATCGATATCTTCCAAAGATAGGTTGGCGCGCTCAAGCGCCTTCCTAGTAGCTTCTACTGGACCTATTCCCATAATCTCGGGAGCACAGCCAGATACAGCCGCACTCTTGATCCGTGCTATCGGCTCAAGGCCGTTTTCGGTAGCGAACTTCTCAGAGCATACGAAGACGAAAGCAGCGCCGTCCGTTAAAGGAGAGGAGGTGCCTGCGGTTACGGTACCATTAGCATCGAAGACTGGTCGTAGTTTGGCCAGTGTCTCAGAGTCTGTGCCGGGTCTGATGCATCCATCCTGATCAACGGTGCCTGCGGATGTCTCTATGGGGACAATTTCTTCTGCGAAGGAACCTGACTCTCTTGCAGCGGTGGCTCTAGCGTGGCTCTCGATGGCGAACTGCTCTTGCTCTTCTCTGCCAATCTCGTGCATCTTGGACAGGTTCTCGGCGGTTACTCCCATCGAAGTCATTGCCTCGGGGGGAAGATCGGGGTTGGGCATCGGATTGAATCCTGTCATCGGAATTCGTGTCATGCTCTCCACTCCTCCCGCGATATAGGCGTCTCCATGTCCTGCGTTGATTCTCGCTGCCGCATCATGAATTGCCTGCATACTGCTGCCACAGAAGCGATTGATTGTCACACCTGGAACCGTCTCTGGGAGCTTACTTAGGAAGGTAATGATTCGAGCAAGGTTGTACCCTTGTTCGGCTTCAGGGAATGCACATCCAACCACTAAGTCGTCTACTTGATTAGGTTCGATTCCTACATCGGATAGGAGGCTATCTACAACGGCTGCAGCAATGTCATCGGGTCTAGTCCTTGCCAGAGCGCCCTTTTTGGCTGGAGTGAATGGTGAGCGGGCATAACCTGCGATTACTGCGGGCATGTTCTCGACTTGTCGTTTCCATAATTAAAACTAAAGTGAGAATAATCACACCTGCGGTATGAAATTACAGTACCAACTAGGTGAATGAATTTGCCGTCTGATTAATTGTTCGAGTTCTTCAAGAAGTTCGCTTTCCTCTTCTTGGAGATTTGTTATTCCTGTGCTTATTTTGTTTACGGCTTCGGTTCCGGCGGCGGCCATTACGTCCACCGTTGGTTTGTTGATTTGATTTCACATTCGAGCGTTTGCCATTGGATTTGTGATGGCGAGGATAGCGTCGACCGCGGCCTCGATTCTGGTGCTTCTTAGGTGCCTTGTTTCCCTTGCGCGACCGGGCCTTCTCAGAGTGGAAGGGATGGCTCTCATCTACTGGAATGTCCTGACGAATCATCTTCTCGATTCCGCGCAGATACTCACCTTCATTCTCATCGCAAAAAGCAATGGTGATCCCTCCTCGGCCTGCACGCCCAGTGCGTCCAATGCGGTGCACATAGACCTCGGGCTCGTTAGGCAGATCTAGATTGATTACATGACTGATGTCGGAGACATCGATGCCGCGGCTCGCCACATCGGTGGCGACTAGTACCTGAAGAGTTCCATTGCGGAAGCGGCGAAGTGCATTCTCACGCGCGCCTTGACTTTTGTTACCGTGGATTGGGAGAGCATCAATGCCGTCTTGACCAAGTTGTCTAGAAACGCGATTACAACCATGTTTGGTGCGACAGAATACAAGCACCTTTTCGGGACTCTCTTCTTGAATAAGGTAAGTCAAGAGGTCGCGCTTATCACTCCTCATGACAAACATCAGAGATTGTTCAATGGCCTCTACGGTAGTCGATTCTGGAGTGATGGAGACGCTTACTGGATTGTGGAGCATATCGTTAGACAAATCGACAATCGAGCGAGGTATTGTGGCACTGAACAGTAGACTCTGGCGTTTCTTTGGAATTTGGGCTAGAATTTTGCGTATGTCTCGAATGAATCCCATATCGAGCATTCGGTCGGCCTCATCGAGGACGAGGAATCGCACATGGGAGAGATCGACATATCTCTGCGAGATGAGGTCAAGCAAGCGACCAGGGGTGGCTACCAAGATGTCAACACCGCGACGTAGGTTCCTTTCCTGAGGGCGTTGTGATACTCCACCAAACATAGCCATGGAACGGATATCGAGGTATCGAGCGTACTGCTCGATATTGTCGTGAATCTGGGCTGCAAGCTCGCGTGTTGGGCACATAACCAGAGTACGGATGCGGCGCGGGCCGTCCTGCGGATATTTGGCCATAGCATTGAGAATTGGTAGGGCGAATGCTGCAGTCTTTCCCGTGCCAGTTTGGGCACAACCGAGCATGTCGCGACCTTCAATGAGGTCAGGAATGGCTTGGGCCTGAATAGGCGTCGGCGATACATACCCTATCTCATCAAGAGCATCCTGCAAAGGCTGACATAGATTGAGTGAAGAGAAATCCATGGATTCAACTCACATATGTGCGACAATGGCAGTACCGAATTCACTGCACTTCAGCAGAGTAGCATCGTCCATCAGCCTCTCGAAGTCATAGGTTACGGTTCCAGCACTGATTGCTCCTTCCATGCCCTTCACGATGAGATCGGCGGCCTCAATCCAGCCGATGTGTCTCAGCATCATCTCTGCTGAAAGAATCAGACTTCCTGGGTTGACCTTGTCCTGGCCAGCGTACTTCGGGGCGGTGCCGTGGGTGGCCTCAAAGATAGCAACGCCTGTGTCGTAGTTGATGTTGGCTCCAGGAGCGATACCGATACCGCCTACCTGGGCTGCCAGTGCGTCAGAGATGTAGTCGCCATTGAGGTTCATCGTGGTCAGTACACCGTACTCGCGGGGTCGAGTCAATACCTGTTGAAGCATCGCGTCCGCGATAACATCCTTGATGGTGATCGTTGAACCAGTACTCGGGTTGGTTAGGGTGCACCAAGGTCCACCATCCAACTCAGTAGCACCGAATTCGTCCTTAGCTAGTTGGTAGCCCCAATCACGGAAGCCTCCTTCTGTGAATTTCATGATGTTGCCCTTGTGAACCAAAGTGACGCTGTCGCTGTCGCTGTCTATAGCATGATTGATGGCTGCGCGGACAATTCTGGCAGTTCCCTCTTGGCTGATTGGTTTGATACCAATGCCGCTAGTATCGGGAAATCGAATCTTGTCGACTCCCATCTCGCTGTGCAGGAAGTCGATGACTTTGCGAACCTCGTCACTACCAGCCTCCCACTCGATGCCCGCGTAGACATCCTCACTATTCTCTCGGAAGATAATCATGTCCACCGCACCTGGATCTTTGACTGGGCTTGGTGTCCCGGCGTACCACCGCACGGGTCGTACGCAAGCATAGAGGTCGAGTTGTTGGCGGAGAGCTACATTCAGGCTGCGGATACCTCCACCGACGGGTGTGGTCAAAGGACCCTTGATTGAAACCAAACCCTCTCGCATAGCCTGCTTGGTGGCTTCGGGAAGCCAATCTCCTGTGGCATCGAACGCCTTCTGTCCGGCTAGAACCTCGCTCCAATGGATTCGATACTCACCATCGTAGGCACGGTCGACTGCAGCATCTACCACAGCCATCATTACGGGAGTAATATCTACTCCAATTCCATCTCCCTCAATGTAGTGAATGACGGGGTCGATGGGGACTTTTAGTCGGCCATCGTCCATCGAAATTCTACTGCCTGCTCCCATCTCTCTCATACCGGCGACCTGCCCCCCCTCTTTCAAGACAACCCTTCAAGCGTGATGGCTTCAGTCGGAGTGCATGAAGGGCGATGTCAGTTGGACACATGGTGACGGATATGTCGGAACCACATCTGGTGGGAAGCGTTTCAGCATCTACGACGAATCATCTCCCAGCCCCATGGAAATGGTGTTGCACGGTCACGCCGCCTGTTCGATGATTGATGTGGTTGGTGGCCTAAAGGACCGGGTTGAGAATCTCGAGGAGTTGACCGTTGCTATCGAGGCCGAGAGGGCTCCGGAAAGTCCCAAGGTTTTCACAAGCGTCAACATGAGATACATCGTGAGGGGAGATGTTCCTGAGAAGCTTGTTCGTCGTATCATCGAGAACAGTCACGAGAAACTATGCAGCGTTGGCATAATGATTACCAGAGCAGGGGCAACCCTAGACTGGTCGCTGGAGATGAATCCGTAGAATAAACTAACAATTCATGGGATTTCTCGAAGGGATAGAATTGTCAATTTCGCCAACCATCTAACCTCTCTCGCCCTCAATCATTAAACACCCCCCATCCAGAAGAGCGAATCCCTTGCGTCGTGCAAGGTGAAGGCGCGGCAGAATCGAGGAGGAATTGGGATGCAGACCAGAGTGAAAGGTGATGCTGATTCCGGCGATGCTGAAACAGGCATGGTTATCGAAAGGCGCTTCACCACCGCCGGTGATGATCCGTTCGATGCATTCGAATGGATTGAGATGGATGTTGAGATTCGTAACCCCGACGGATCAATGGCAGACTCCATCGAGGGTGTCAAACTGCCGTCAGGATTTGCAGGAGTTCCCGGCAAGGTTTGTGCCCAGAAGTATCTGCGCAAGGCGGGCGTTCCCAAGCACCTGAGGAAGGTGTCCGAGGATGGTATTCCTATCTGGCTACAGCGAAGTGAGCCGGATCATGAGAGGCTTCAGACTCTTGAGGCTGATGAGAGAATGGGTGGAGAGACCGACGGGAGAGAACTCTTCCGAAGGCTCGCAGGGACCTGGACTTACTGGGGTTGGAAGTACGGTTACTTCGCCGGCGAGGCTGATGCCCGCGCGTACTTCGATGAGATGTGCTATGTGATTGCAAGTCAGCGATCCGCACCTAACAGCCCCCAGTGGTTCAACACCGGCCTGTACTGGGCGTATGGTATAGAGGGGCCTGCTCAAGGGCACTCATTCGTAAACCCTGAAACAGCCGAGTTGGAATACTCCACCAACGCATACGAGCACCCTCAACCACACGCCTGCTTCATCCAGTCTGTATCCGATTCCCTAGTCGGGGGCTCGGAGTCGATAATGGGACTTTGGAACAGAGAGGCTCTGCTGTTCAAGTATGGTTCTGGTACAGGCTCTAACTTCTCTAGAATCAGAGGGGCTGGAGAGCCGCTGTCGGGGGGTGGGAGTTCCAGTGGGCTGTTGTCCTTCCTGAAGATTGGAGACAGGGCTGCTGGTGCAATCAAGTCCGGCGGGACGACGCGACGTGCGGCGAAGATGGTCACACTAGATCTAGACCACCCTGACATTGAGGAGTACATCGACTGGAAATCCAGCGAGGAGGAGAAGGTCTCCGCTCTAGTAATTGGCAGCAATATTCTACAGAAGCATGCTAACTCATTGATGGAAGCAATTTGGGAGCATGGTGACGATGAGGGTAGGTTTGATCAGGAGAATAATCTCGGACTTCACAGAGCAATGGTGGGTGCCATCAAGGAGCATGTTCCACAACCCCATATCCAGAGAATTGTCGATCTCGCAAAACAGGGATGGAAAGGTGTTGACTTCGAGGTCTTCGACGCTGACTGGCAGGGTGAGGCTTACCTCACCGTCTCAGGTCAGAACAGCAACAACTCTGTTAGAGTACCCAATCGATTCATGGACGCCGTTGACCAAGGCTCAGACTGGAATCTATACTGGAGGACAGAGTTGGATAAGGCTGAGGCTCAGAATAGAGATCCTGAGCCTTGCAAGATTCTTGATGCTCAAGCTCTGTGGGACAAAGTCGCTTACACGGCTTGGGCGTGCGCTGACCCGGGAGTTCAGTTCGACACCACAATCAACGAGTGGCACACCTGTCCAGAAGGAGGGAGGATCAACGGCTCCAACCCCTGCTCTGAATACATGTTCCTAGACGACACAGCATGCAACCTAGCCAGCATCAACCTCCTGCACTATTACGACAAGGGTACACAGACATTCCAGACTGATGATTTCAGACACAGTGTTAGGCTGTGGACTATGACTCTCGAGATTAGTGTGCTGATGGCTCAGTTCCCATCAGAGGAGATAGCTCGAAAATCGTATGAGTACAGGACTCTGGGGCTCGGTTACTGCAATATTGGCTCGCTATTGATGCATATGGGCATCCCCTATGATGATGAGAGAGCCTATTCGATATGCGGCGCGATAACTTCGATAATGTGTGGTGAAACATACGCGACCAGCGCCGAGATGGCTTCGGTATTGGGCCCCTTTGCTGACTATGAGAGGAACTCAGAGCACATGCTCAGAGTGATGAGGAATCACAGGAGAGCGGCATACGATGCCCCTCCAGAGGAATACGAAGGATTGACAGTCCCGCCGATTGGAATCAACTCAAGCAAGTGCCCGAAGGATTTGCTTGAGGCAGCCAGAGGTGCTTGGGACCGTGCGCTCAGAGATGGTGAGGAGTACGGTTACAGGAATGCCCAGACGACTGTTATCGCACCTACGGGTACAATCGGACTAATCATGGGAGCAGACACGACCGGTGTCGAGCCGCAGTTCTCGCTCGTCCAGTTCAAGACATTGGCTGGAGGAGGTTCCCTAAGAATCGTCAACAAAGGAGTGCCCAGCGCTCTACGCAGGCTTGGCTACTCGGACAGTGAGTGCAAGGCAATCGAAGAGTACATCATCGGCACCGGTCGACTTGGGGGGTGTCCACATATCAGCATGGATCGTTTACTGGAGGTCGGTTTCAGTACCGCTGACTTGGAGAAGGTGGAAGGCAGCCTAGCGGATGTGTTCGATTTGAGATCAGCCTTCGCTCCTTCTCTGCTCGGGAAGGAATTGTGCACCGGAAATCTTGGAATGAGTGAGGAGCAATTCGAGGACCCGTTCTTCGATATACTTGGTTCCCTAGGATTCTCAAACGAGGAGATTGCGGCCGCTCAAGACCATATCTTCGGTAATCTCACCATCGAGGGCGCCCCGGGACTCAAGGAGGAGCATTTGGCTGTGTTTGACTGCGCTACACCTTGTGGTGCCAAGGGAACCAGGTCAATCGCTTGGCCCGCACATGTGAAGATGATGGCTGCAGCTCAGTCGTTCATCTCTGGTGCCATTTCAAAGACCATTAACATGCCATCCAATTCAACCGTAGATGATGTGCGTGAGGCATACAATCTCAGTCATACCACTATGAACAAGGCCTGTGCCGTGTATCGCGATTGTTCCAAACTCTCGCAGCCTCTGATGAACCAGTTGGTCGATGAGACAGACCTCGAGGATGATGTTCCCCTAGAAGAGGAAGTTAAGCAGAAGATGGTGCAAGAAGTTGTCGAGATCTTGCCCGTACCTGAGCCGGTGGCCGAACCGATGGCTCAGTCCTTCGTTGACTTCATCGCCACTAGGAGGGCTCTACCAGATAAGAAGAGGGCTACATCCACGAAAGCGAGAATTGGTGGACACAGTGTTCGACTCATCACCGGCGAGTATCCGGATGGAAGGCTCGGAGAGATTATTCTCGTGACTTCCAAGGAAGGGGCTGCTTGGAGAGCAATGCTCAATCAATTCGCGATTGCAGTGTCGATAGCTCTGCAACACGGCGTACCTTTGGAGGCTTTCATCAAGGTCTTTACTTTCCAGAAATTCGAGCCTAGTGGAATGGTCGAAGGAGGTAGTGGACGGGTCAAGATGGCCTCGAGCCTAGTGGACTGGATTTTCAGGGAGTTGGCCATTGAGTACGCTGGTAGGGATGATCTAGCCCATGTGGCAGTCGAGGACTTCGACCAGTTCTCAATTAGCAAACCCGAGATTACTGATGCCGGAGTGATGAGAGCCGAAGGAGAGAAGATGGAAGTTCAGATGACTCTCGATGCAGCTGTCGCCCCCCTCCAAGAGAAGGGTGCTGAGGCACTTGCTAGGCAAGCCGCTCGCGAGAGAGGTTTTACGGGAGATATCTGCGATGACTGTGGTAGCAGCCAAATGGTTCGTAACGGCACTTGCCTGAAGTGCAACGATTGTGGTTCAACCACCGGTTGCTCGTGAGTCGGTGTTGGCTCTCAAATCTCAAGTTCGATGTTTAGGTTCTGAATCAGTTCCTTGTATCGATTCCTGATTGTAACCTCAGTGACTCCGGCGACCTCAGCAACCTCACGCTGGGTCCTGCGCTTACCACACAGAACGCTGGCGATGTAGATGATTGAGGCTGCGATTCCAGTTGGGCCTCGTCCGCTTGTGAGTTCTTTCTCTTGGGCTGCGGCAATTAGCTCGTATGCCTTCGATTGGACTTCAGCATCCAAGTGTAGACCTGAACAGAATCGTGGTATGTAGTCCTCCGGCTTGGTAGGAGGAATTTTCATCTTGAGTTCACGAACCATGAATCGATAGGTTCGGCCGATTTCCTTTCGTCCGGTCCTGCTGGCCTCTCCGATTTCGTCGAGTGTGCGTGGGTTGTTGCACTGCCTGCAGGCAGCGTAGAGGCTTGCAGCAGCAACGCCCTCAATTGAGCGGCCGCGGATGAGTCTTGCCTCGACTGCTTTCTTGTAATTCACAGCGGCTGCCTCGCGAATTGACTTAGGTAGGTCGAGACGGCTGGCCATGCGATCGAGCTCGGCTAGTGCCATGGCGAGATTTCTCTCTGTTGCGTTGCTGACTCGGGAACGCTTCTGCCATTTCCTCATTCTGTAGAATTGGCTTCGGTAGCGACTAGAGATTGCCTTGCCAGAGTAGTCCTTGTTCTGCCAGTCGATGTCGGTTGACAGTCCCTTGTCATGCAGCATGACAGTCATCGGTGCACCAGTACGTGCACGCTGGTCGCCCTGCTCGGGGCTGAAAACGCGCCACTCAGCGCCTTGATCGATAACATTGTCTTCTAGGACCAGGCCACAATCCTCACAGACGACCTCTCCTCGAGTCTCGTCCCTGTTCAGATTCCTGCTTCCGCATTCATTGCACTTCACTGTGTCTTCAACTAAATAGCCATCATCGTTTGCCATTCCATCACCCTACCTTCGCAAGCAAAGGTAATAAATCCCGAAAGACCATGTTATTTAAGCGTGACAGTTGGTCAAAAGTGGCTAAATCGTTAGACTGGGTACCATTGCTCTCAGCATTGTACATTGAGAATAATGAAATAGAGCGCTCTATTGACGCAGTCTGAGGATGGTGAGTTAGTGTCGATGAGTTGGCCGCCCGAGCAGGTTTCGCTACGAGCGGATAGTAGGGTGCTCTTCCTGACTAAGGATTTGGAACTCATCCGAAAGCAACTCTATGAAGGCCTCAATCTGCGGATGGAGGACCTCGAAGTAGATGATCTTCTAGATGACATCAACACAGATGTGATGACTCCGGCTTGGGTTTGCTTCGACCATGATCCTGCGATAATCTCGGAGAATGCTTACGCTGGCCTCATACATGATGGAAGGAGGGTGTTTGAGCCTCGAGCTTTGCTTGATGGTGGGTTCGAAGTCATCGTCTCTGGGCATCGTAAAGGAACGGGTTCTAGCAGAGAGACTGCCGCCCAATGCGAGCGTTGGTCTGGAATACGGATTGTGATTGCGGCCTCGTTTGCACCAATTCATGAGCGGAACAACATCAATCTCGGACAACTAATGGGTGACCATTCAATGCTTAGGAGATTACAGGAGGGAGAGAGTTTGTCTCTGGATGAGTTCGTCTCAGATTATGATCCAGTCACTAGACTAATTGTCGAGAATGGAGGGATCCTTCCGTTCGCGCATAAACTCAAGCTCGGTGAAGTCGTGTTGCCAGAGTTGGATACGCCTCCGAGACCGATGAACATGGTTGAGAAGATGATTGCGAGTAAACTGCTAGGCGGCAATGGCGCCGCCCGATATGTCGAGCCAGGAGATGCTGTGCTGGCCCAGGTCGATGGTGGATACTCGCACGAGTTCACGACAGCGCAGGTTCACGAGTTCCTTAAACTGGAATATGGAGACAAATACTCGCTTCCTAATCCTGCTAAGTTTGCAGTCTTTGAGGATCATTTGCTGTATGCCACGGGTGTGCCTAGGTTTGGCCGGTTCACCGAGAAAATCCAGACTCTCCGAGATATGCAAGGGGTGTTTCAGCAACACACTGGTGTGAGAGACTACTCAGCTGAAGACGGTATTAGCCCAGGAATTTGTCACCAGGTGGCCAGAGAAGAGTTCATCGATGTTGGCGACTTCATCCAAGCTACAGACTCACACACTTGCATGGGGGGGGCTACTAATGCTCTGGCCTATGGGGTCGGAGCGACCGAATATGCCAATCTGGTGCACAATCAGTTCGCCTTCGTGCAGGTCCCCGAGAGCATCCGATTCGAGTTGATTGGTACACTTGACCCGGGGTGCACTGCGAAGGATGTGATTCTCCACATTCTCTGGAAGTTTGCGTCGGAGTCAGAGACGCTGGATCGTAGCATGGAGTTTGGCGGGCCTGGTCTAGCGAGCCTTTCGATGGACGAAAGAGCGACTCTTTGCAACATGGCTACCGAGTGTAGTGCCAAGACAGGGATCTGTGAGGCGGACGAACTAACTGTCGAGTGGTTGCTGGAACGGCGCTCCGATCTGGATGAGGATACGATTCTCGAGGCGTTCGTGCTACCAGACAAGGGGGCCGAATACGATGGTGGTGTCCACATCATCGATATGAGGGAAATTCGTCCTATGGTCGCTCATCCCGGGGATCCAGACAAAGGAATCCCGTCTGACCCGACTAACGGAGCCTACATCGATAATCTGGGAGAAGTGGTAATCGACATTGCATATGCTGGTTCTTGCACCGCAGGTAAGGACGATGATTTCGCATACTACGCCAAGGTGACTGAGGCCGCTCTCGATGCTGGAATGACTATTCCGCCTGATGTCGATTGTTACATTCAGTTCGGCTCAAAGACGGTCAAGGAGCTGTCTGAGCGAGAAGGGTGGAGCGATATGTTCGAACAGGCTGGAATCAAGTTGATTGATCCTGGATGCGGTGCATGCATCGGTGCTGGTCCGGGAATTAGTGAGGAGGAGGATCAAGTAACTGTCTCAGCCATTAACAGGAATTACCAGGGCCGCTCTGGACCCGGAAGGTTGTATCTCGCAAGTCCTCTAACAGTGATGGCTAGTGCTTTCATGGGCAAGATAACTGCTTGGCATCCTGATTTGTTTGCACATAGTTAAGTGCGTCCCTTGTCCGCGGTTTCTCATCCAATAGAGGCCCTATACCATTCGGGTATGGGAGGACCTGATGGAGGGATGCGAATGAGTGAGGAAAATCCACCACCCGGGAAACAGAAGCAGATAGCAATCAGTGAATTCTTCGAGAAGAACAAACACTTTCTCGGGTTTGATTCTCTACAGAGATCGGTAATAACCGCTGTGAAAGAAGCCGTTGACAATTCTCTAGATGCCTGTGAGGAAGAAAGGATTCTTCCTGATATCAGAGTTGAGATAACCCGACTCAACGGAGACCGATTGGAGTTGATTTCCCAAGACAATGGCCCAGGTATCCCTCGAGGTGCAATCGAGCATGTATTCGGCAAGTTCCTGCTCGGCTCTCGATTCCACGCTATACGGCAGACGAGAGGTCAGCAAGGGATTGGGATAACCGGCGTCGTGATGTATTCACAACTTACCACCGGAGGTAAGACCAGTGTCATTTCAAAGGTAAAGGGAGAGTCTTCTGCAGTATATGTCGATCTGGGGATTGACACAAGGAAGAATAAGGCAATCAAGTCAGGCGAGCGTAGAGATGTTTGGGTTGATGGTCTGACCGGAGAGGAGGTCTCTCACGGTCTTAGAATCAGAACCGAAATGAAGGCCAAGTACCAGAGAGGCCGACAGTCAGTATACCAATATCTCAGAATGACTTCGATAGTCAATCCTCATGCGTCAATCAGTCTAGTCGTCCGAGATGGTGATGGGGATGTGATTGAGGAAGGTCATTGGATGCGGACAACAGATAGATTGCCTACTGTTGTTAAGGAAATTAAGCCGCATCCGCATGGCATTCATCTTGGTACTCTGCAACGTATGCTGAGGGAGGCCGAAGAGAGGAAGATGACTTCCTTCCTTCGGCATAATTTCTCAGGGGTCAGTATGAGAGCGGCTAGAGATATATTGGGTAAGTCGGAATTAGATGAGAGTAGGCAACCTCGCAGAATCAAGGCTGAGGAAGCCCAGAGAGTTCTCGACTCATTCCAGAAAGTCAAACTTCTCAACCCACCAATAGACTGTCTGTCTCCGATTGAGGATTTGCTAATCAAAAAGGGGCTCTCCAAAGCGATTGATTCCCGCTTCGCATCAACCGTGACCAGAGACCCCCGAGTCAGTCAGGGCAACCCATTCCAAATTGAGGTAGGGCTAGTATTCGGAGGAGATATGTCCTCCGACAGCCCCATCGAGATACTCCGCTTCGCAAACAGAGTCCCTTTGATGTACCAACAAGGAGGATGTCTACTGACCAAGGCGATTGAGGCTGTCGATTGGAAGAGATACGGACTAGATCAACCGGGTGGAAAGGGTATACCCAAGGGTCCTGCCGCAGTCCTAGTACATCTCGCCTCTACTAATGTTCAATTCACCAGCGAGGCGAAGGAGGCCGTCGCCTCGAACGAAGAAGTTCTCGAAGAGATTCGAAGGGCTCTCCTTGAGGTTGGTCGGGGTCTGAAAGGACATCTGAAGAAGAGTTCTCAGAGAAAGAAGGCGCGTGAGAAGTTTGAGTTGATTAATATCATTCTGCCCGAGATTTCGAAGAAGTCCTCAGAGTTGCTTAGCAGAGAAGAGCCTGATCTTGCCCCCGTAATCACTCAAATCATGAACGCGGTATTCTGTGAAGAGGAGTTGGGTTGGGATAGTGAGCGTAAGCTGGCTACCTGCGATATTACTGTGTTCAACTATACCGCTAGGGCCAGAGCATACACAATTCTCGCCAAGTGGCCTGAATCAGATATGGTGCGTATAGAGGATAATCCGCTTGGAGGGAGGAAGGAGGCTCGCGGCCTCTGGGCTTGGAGACTCGATACTCTCGACCCGGGTTCGTCTGCGACCATTTCATTCACAATGTCAGGATTGAGTAGAGGAGATTGGAATGACACCGAGATATTCTTCCGCGGCAACGGTGACATCATTGGGGCCAATCGAATAGACGAGAAGTTGCTAGAGGAGATGAGGAAACGCGAGTCTTTGGATGCAGCCGTCGAGGAGGTCAGAACGAGGGGAGACGCAGTTGTTTCTGGGTTGACAGAGAGGGCTGATGATACGATTGGTGAGGAAGATTTAGCGAACGATACTGAACCCGATTTAGGGTCATTAGTCGTCGATCAGGGGGTGGATGAATGAGCATCAATGATAGTAAGCCGAAGGAGGATGTCATTGAGGCTCTACACAATGTGGCCGCCGAGATGCACGACAAGATGCTGAAGGGTATTGCTCCGACAATGACTCTCCCCGTTCGTACCAAGAGCAATATCGGTTTCGATGACAAGTTGGGTGTCTACAAGTATGGCAAGAAGAAGACCGTGCGGGATGCTACTAGTCTGGGTTCTGCTCGGCAGATGCTGCGCTCACTGCATGTCACTGAATTCATAGAAGAAATGATCAACAGTGGAAAGTCGTCGACACTCAGGGAGATGTACTACATCTCTGAGGCCTGGGGGAATGGCAAATTCCACTCCCAAAACGAGAGTAACAACCTTGCCGAGGATCTTGAGATTGTCACCAAATGCCTGCGTGAGGATTTCAAACTCAGGCCTGAGGAAGATGGGTCTCGAATCATCGGAAATGTCACCTTCGAGGAGCGGAATCGTCGCGGTGACTGGATGCGAATTAACTGCCGTGATGATGTAGGTGACTCGGGTTATGGGGTACCCTACAATGTCGAGTCGGAGAAGCTTAGGTTGGTAGATGAAGATATTGACTTCATCATGGCAATAGAGACTGGTGGTATGTTCGATCGGTTAATCGAGAACGGTTTCGACGAGGAAGCCAGATGTGCTCTTATCCATCTCAAGGGCCAACCGGCTCGCTCTACCAGACGGATAATGAGGAGAATCAGTGACGAATGGGGCAAGCCAGTCGTCGTGTTCACTGACTGCGACCCCTGGTCATTCAGAATCTTTGCTAGTATCGCTTATGGTGCGATTAAGACGGCTCACATTTCTGAGTATCTTGCAACCAAGGGTTCAATCTATCTGGGAATCACCGCTGACGACATACTCGCCTACGATCTACCAAGTGACGATTTGTCTAAGCAGGACATCGGAGCACTGAAGGCCGAACTCAGCGATCCACGATTCTCCTCAGGTTGGTGGCAGACGCAGATTGAGTTGATGCAGGAACTGGGGAAGAAGTCAGAGCAGCAGTCGCTGGCTAAGTATGGTCTAGACTTCGTGACTGATACATACCTCCCGGAGAAGTTGGCACACCCTGATGTCGGACTGGCATACTGATTCAGAACCCTGATATCGAAGCCGCCCTGCCTCCGGTCATGACAGGAGCCACGATGCAGTGGGCCAAACGCCTGACCGGTGCTTCGATTCTCTTGCTTCTAATCGGCGTAGTATCCTACTACAATGCGATGCCGTCGATGTTTGAGGAATTAGACCCTGCTCAGAGCCATATGCTGGAACTTGAGCCAGGAGATAGTGGCGAGGTGGAGATTGCGGCTCTGGGTGAGTATGTCGCGCTCAGGTTGGAAGGAGATGAAAGTGCAGACCTCAGGCTTGTAGATTCCAACGGACAAGAGGATAGGGGTTCGGCTCCCACTTCATTCGATATTGTAAGGACCGGTGAGGATGGAACATCGTATGTCCCAGTGAGAGTGTTCAGATCTTCAGGAGCAGGAGAATATACTCTGTATAATGACGGTGCTACGACTCTGTGGTTCGTAGATGATGTCTCAGCACAGGCCGCTCTATTCACCGAGCCATGGTTCGTGGTGATGATGGTTGGTTGCTGTCTGGGCCCGGTACTCGGAGTAATTGGGTTGATTCTGATGTTGATTGGGTGGGGGAGTCGAGGCAAGGAGAATACCCCGGTGGTGCTGGATAACCAAGGCAGACTGCCCACAACCGATGAGTTGTATCGGCAATACCACAGTATAGAAGAGGAGCCTGGGAGCGATATTCCAGATCCATTCGCTGATACTAGGCAATCAGGAGCAATCGAGCCTGTACCTCATGAAGATCCTCCGAATGAGGAGTCCGAATCTGACTGGAAAGGGTGGGATGAAGGTTAGTCTCTCCTTCGTCGAAGCGCTATCATCAATATTGCAGTAGCAATGCATCCTGCTCCGACGATGCCAATCAAGCGGCCGATGGATGAAACCTGCTCACGCAGGTCGCGAGCGTCTTGACATTGGCCCTCATCGGCCCCGAGTATTTCGCCGATGGTACCGATCTCATCCTCGCATTCCTCGGTAATCCTCTCCTCTAGGTACTCATCAGTATACGAAGCAGCAAATGAGAGCGCTAGTAGCAGAATCCCTGCTATCATCAAAACTGTCAGGAATACCGTCTTCGCTGCTCCCATGTTGGGTTTCGACGATTGGACTGATATTATCCTATGCTCAAGTTGGGTTTTTAGAAGACCTGTACTACCCAACCTCAGGTTGGGAAGTCAATGGTAGATTTCGATGAGGCCCTCACTATACTGGAGAACCCCACACGCAGACAGATTCTGCGGAAGTTGGTGAAGGAGCCCCATTACTCCCTGCAGCTATCGGAATTGCTCGATGTCAGCCAGCAAGCCGTGGTCAAGCACCTCAAGGTGCTAGAGGAAGCCGGATTCGTTGATTCTGAAAAAGTCCCTTCGGAAAAGGGTGGGCCACCCGCCAAGATGTACCGAGTCAATCAGTCGTTCTCACTTCGCTTGGATCTCGGACCCGATCTATTCAGGGCAGAGCACCGAAAGATGCCTCCGGGTGGCCCTCTTCGATTGTCGAACAGGCTTCCCGACGAGTTGGATGGAGTGGTCGACCGTCTTGGCACACGCCGGAAGATTCCCATGGGCGAAGCGATGGGGATGTTGTCTGAATTGGATATGGCCCTTGAGAGAATTGATGAGCGTCGAGACGCTATCATCGCCCTCCACCAACAGGTTATGCGCAAGGTTTCTCCGAGCATCTCGGAGGATTCGGATACCTACGAGGAGAGGCAGTTGGTACACGCTATGATGAACGAACCTCGAAGGCCCCTAGACCTCGATGCGTTCTCCCATGGCCTTCAGATCAGATCTGATGATGCTGAGAAGATGATGGGGGAAATCAGGGAGCGTCTTCTTCGCGAGTTGGGAGCAGGCCAAGGCAGCCTAGTGGCCGCAAAGGAAGGGACTCCTCTGCCTTGGTGGTTAGCCAGATAATCAGAATACCAAGTCTTCGTCGTCGAGGTTGGAGAGCATGCTTGTCTTTTCTGCGTAGCGTATCTTGGCCTCTTCTCTTCGGCCTCTCATCACTACGACGACAACACCCAGCAGTGCTATTGTGGCACCCACAATTAGTGCCGGAACAGTGAACTGGGCGATTATCTCGATGCCCACATCGAGCACACCTAGGTTGGAACCCATCTTCTTGGATACTTTCTCCATATTGTTGTCCTCATCCGATTCGACAATGATGTTGTCTGGGTCGATGACAACGACTACATCGTGCCTTCCCGCTTCAACCATATACAACATTGCAATCTGTGGCGGTTCGACACCTTCACAATTGGATTGTGGGTTGTCACACGGCATAATGGCCTCAACTATCTGCCGGTAGACGATGTTGTCCTCGTCACACCCGTTCTTCTTGATGTCGGACTTGGTCTGATCAACACATAGGATGATGTTGACATCAGTGGCGTGAGCGTTGCCCGCGTTGATGATTTCGACATTGACTGAGAGCATCTCACCCACATCGCCCGTGTGTCGGTCGACGAACACATCCACGATTTGGAGATCGGGTGCCCTCAAGCGTAGCTCCACAATTTGCTCATTCGTATCGCAGTTGGGACGATAATTGTCAGGCAGGCCGTCCTTATTTTCGTCCAAAGTGCAGGAGTCGTCCCAAATTTCTGTCTCATCGTGGTCTCCGCCAGCCTCAGAAGAGCCATGCTCAGAGAGGACCTTGATGCCAACCTCACGATTGGAGAGCGCGGCGGCGGGGTCAATCTGGATGATTACGACCACCTGCAAAGTGGTGTACGCTTCCATCACTGGTAGAGTGATAGCGTTCGTTCTAGCTGACTTGAAGCAGGCGTCTGTCGGTTCGGGTTCTCCGAGGGTCAAAGAATCCTCACTAGTTTGCCCTACACACGGAATCTCAATTGGATATTCAGTATCGAAGTCCTTTAGCAACGCATAGGTGACAGCCCAGTTGGATAGCAACGGTGCCATCGAAGGCACGGTCTGCCATACCATAGTGTTCGAAGCGCCGGTCTGCTGAGTGTAGTTGTGCATTGTGGGTTGGTCGGGAACATTGCCATAGTTGGTAACATTCATGATGAAACGGACGGTTCTACCTGGAGCAGTGGTCTTGATTCTGCTCTCAACCATTGGATCAACTTCGATTCTCATATCGTGGAATTCAATTATCTCAATCTGTAACTCAATCTTATCTCGGACCTTTGAGCCCTCGTATGATTCCTCACTGAGTACATTGAGAACGACAGTGTACTGGCCGGCGAGTGTCATTTCAGGCACAGTGATGAGGATAGGGGTGGTCTGTGAATCATCTCGGTCTAACTCTTGGAATAGTACTCTCGGGATATCAATGTCCCATACATGAGATCCTCCTTGTGAGTCAGTAATTGATTCAACCGTGATATCATACCTATCAGCACCGTTGCCAACATTCTCGACGGTTGTGTCGAGTTGGTAGGTCTGGCCGGGGTAGAGGGAGAGGATTGTCTCTGGAACCTCGGCCTCTAGATCGTACGCTTGGATGACATTTGTCAGCAATACCACGGAGTCTCTGACACGTGGTGCTCCTTCTAGGTGGGCCTTCATGGTGAGGGAGTCACCCAATCCAGCCGTGGCATTGTAAGGTGCACACATAATCACAGTCACGGTGAAGGGGGTATCTATCACCGACCAATAACGAGGAGAGTTATCAGGAATCGCGTTACCGCCTGGGGCTTCTGAGAAGTCAAGATCAACCGTCCAATGTTCAAATCTCCAAGTCTCCTCGGAAATTTCTGGTGGTCTTTCTCCAGGTCCTCCTGGTGTGGTGAATATTAGATATCCTGGGGTGAAGTGTTTGGTGACCTCTATGTCAAACTCTGAACAATCACCGGGGAGGACATATTGGGTGGTATCTCCCATCTGGAATATGATGTTCCCAGTGCTCTTGATTGAGACATTTATCCACAGTTCTAGAACATCAAAGGTGCCTTGGTCTATGGACAGTACCGGTTCTCCCGTGGACCACCCCTTGAGGTAAATCACGAAAGTACCGGGCTCCTGAGATGTCGGGACGCTGACCTGTAGGTTCCTAGTTACTGACTGCTGTGGATCCAGAGAAAGCGAGGTAGGGAATGTTAGGCCCCACCCGAAGGGCAGTGCCCATTCGACTTGACCCTCCAGAGTAGAAGGATCGTAGAACGCGAAGGTGTCGTACACATTCCCAGTATTCGTCACCGTGATAGAGAAGAAGGCAGACTCGCCTTGTTCAACATCAACCTGATAATGACTCGTATCCAAGTCTATTCCATGTACGACATCCATTAGAGTCAGTGTGATTCTCTCATCCCTGATAGCAGGATCCTTGTATGATATTGCGGTAACAGTGATGCTTGCAAGTTCATCGGCATGAGCTTGATAAATCGAGGGTGCTCTGACTCGCATGTACATCGAAATCACATCTCCACCACGCAGGAATACTGGTGTTGAGTCGAATATAGGTGTGTGATTGGTAGTGAAGAAGAGGGTTGCAGTCCAATTGTTGGGGACTCCTTCCATAGTGACAGTGAATGTGTCTGCAACGAGTTCTGCTGGGCCCGGGGTGGGGTTTGAAATCGTCATATTGTACAGGGTCTGTTCACCCGGCTCAATGGTGTGGTAGTAGGTCTCAGTCTCTGTCAGGGCAACTTCAACGAGCCCGGTGAGCACATGGACATAGCAAAGGGTGTAGGAACCACCGTTGCTGACCTCGTTACACTTGTTCGTATCCGACCAAGCCACATGAGCGCCACTTCCAAGATCATTGGCGAATGCGGGTGGTTGTCCTAGTTCGGGTACTGCTGGGGAATTCGGTCCGAGTTTGTCAGACTGCCACTCAGTAACTGGGATTACCTCCCAAGGATCTAGTATTCCAGCAGCAAGCGAGTTTAGAGGGAACCCCGAGGGATAGTCATCATTGGTGTGGTTCAGCCTTGTGTAAACAATCGTCTCCCCTTGAGTGGCGTTGTAGTTGTCGAGCCATGAGAGATGGACATTATCGAATGAATCTGTTAGGATAGCGGGCATGTGGGAGTTAGCACCGAAGGGGCGGTCGGTTGGAATGCCATCGATGCCTTCGACATCGGAAATGGCCGAGTCGATAATCTGCTTGATACCATATGACGGAAGACCGTCTGATGCACCATTCCATTCGCCGGCTCCTCTCAGACGGAGGCGGGTGTAGTATACCTCATAGTTGACATCGATATCGAAGCCATAAGCGCGTCCATCCATCCAAGCGAGGTGTGTGTTACCAGAATTATCGACTGCGATTGCTGGATGCAGGCTGTACGCATCGTTGATTGTTATTCTAGTGTCATTGACGACCACTAGATGGCCGTAGCCGAGGCCGTCTATCGATGGCCCTAGGTCCTGGATGTACCTGTCAGCGGTATTGTCTACGAATGTTCCTGAATCACCCTTCTGCCATGTTGGCGGAGGGTTTTCGAGAAGAGATAGAGGATCCAAGATTGTCATGAATATCTCACGAGAGTTATTGGTGGACAGATAGACCATCGCCTCAACCATTAATTGTAGTTCAGCAGAGTTTGCAGCTGAAGTAGGGAAACTGTACATCTGTCCCTCAGCATCAGTTAGCCTGATGTTGTTACCCGGACATGTTCTGGTGTTCAAGCTGACAAAACCATTGGGACACTGAGCGAGATCCATCATGTGCGAACCCACACTGGACGAGCCAGACCCGAAGCCAGCTGCTAGTAATGGTACAGGAATAATTCCCGCCTCTACGCAGGCATCGTGGGCTTCATTGATGCTCTGGGTATCATCAGACTGCTGTGAAGGATCGCCTCCATACGGACCTTCGTCAGAAATTGGAATGACAATCTTGGTTGCATTGGGATTCCATCGGTGGTCGAGTTGAGTGGGGGGGTTGCCAGGGACATTGCCACTGGCATCTCTCCAAGACAAGCAGGCCCATGTCGAACCGGGGCCCCAGAATTCGCTGTAGTAGCCACCGTCTTGAGGGAGGTTGACTGCCCCATTATTGTAAACAACTTCGGTCAGTTCCCTAATTCCGCCTGAATCGTCTCCAGGTGCAATACCCAATGGGGTGGTCCTAGGTCCTTGGCTACCCGAGCCTCCGGTTTGGTATGCGGAAGCGCAGTTACCGCTGGTGGCGGCAGAAGGCCAGTTTCCACTGAGGGCGTACAGAGTCTCGTAAACGGTCATGTTAGCCCTCAGCAGCATTGGCTTCAAGCCCTCGAAGTATCCTCCGCTGGCGAAGTACCCGCCGTAGAACACAACGCACATGTCTGCCCATTCTGTGTTCATCGAACCAGATGTGTCGATGGGAGCGACCATCTCCACCTTGCCACCACGGGTATCGTCCCAGACGATTTGCACGAAGTCGTCAAGGTCCACTGCTACATCGGGGTGACCCTTGTGGCCAATGATGGGTGTCAGAAGAGTCTCTCCAACAGCTACAATTGCCTCTCTAGAGACTAAGTCTGGCTCAATCATTGAGTAGTAAATCTGAGGTTGCTGGTAAAACTTGTCGAGAGGTTCGAATGAGTCCTCCCACACAATATGCGCGTTGCCCTCCGAATCTGTATCAATTGCCGGCCAATCACGGTTCTGCGTATGGACCGAGACATCGAAGTCGTCTATTAGAGAGATGACATCGTCAATTGCTGAATCGCCGTTCTGATCGTCTTGAGAGGGGTCAATCATAGTGTACAAGATTGTCCACTGGGATGCCTTGTCGGTCCAGGTGATGTGGACTCTGTCGTCATGGTCGACAGCTATGTCGGGGTGCCATGCTCTGTGGGCTCCGGGGTTGGAAATCTGAGTCTCAGCTATTACCACATCTCCTCTAGGATTATGCATTTGGTACCAAAGGTGTTGGGTGTTCCTGCTCCAAACGAAGTGGACATTGCCCATCGAATCTGCCTCGACGGTTACCATCCTGTCGTTCGCAGAACCGCCATTGACTATCTGTATCGCATCGGTCAGTACTACCTCGCTGGCCTTCGCCTCGGGGATATCTATCGCCGCGAAGGTACTCATCAACATCAGAAGAACCATTGACATACTGTTTCTCATCTTTCCAGTTTCCATTTCTAACCCTCCAGCACTACTGCTGTAACATACATGTTTGGAATTCAAGGATACTTAACCTCGACCCTTAACGGTCACTCGCGCGCGTGTAGGCGAATGAGGTATCAGGCCCAGTCTGCAGGATCGAAATCGCGGCCGAAGCCGCCGGTTTCGTCGGTGTCTATCGTTGATGGTTCCTCGTTGACATCCGCCTTCCTTCCGCTCTGGCTCTGGGCCTTCTTAGAAATCCAATCATCGACCGGGCCAGGTTTACCAATACCAGAACCATAGCAGAATTTAATCTTGTGAATCAAAGCCAGTTTGGTCAGCCATAGGTGACGCATTGTGTGCATGAATTCGTTCTGAGTCAGGCCGTCGAACCAGATGGGGCGGGACAGATTGAATGCTTGGAGTGGGCCAGGAATATCGTTGTTCTTCTTACCCACATGAAGGACCCAATCCAAATCCGCTTGCGTGAGATGTATTCTAGTCTCGTGAAGCCATCCTTCCCATTCCTCAGAGTCGTTAAGTGAGTGTTCTGACATCTGATTCTGCTGCCCTTCATCAACTCGTGTAACTGTGTAAATGAGGACTAAATTCCTGTTCTTTGGAATAACCACATTGAATACATGCCCCTGCTTTGTAGGTGGATACCTTACATGCAGATGGAGCAGGGCTTGGTTGTCGGAGACTTCCCTTGCTTCCAGCCTCTCGCTGTTCAGCCATTCTCTGATAGAGTCGCCGGCCTCGCGCGAGTTCATGTAGGGCACGAGTGGACCGACCTATTTGAGAACGACGAGTTTTGAATCAATCTCTGAGATCAACTCCTCCAGCCTTCTGCCATCGTCTGATTTAGCCAAAGAATTTCTTCTCTTGGAGTCGCCATAATCAACCCATAAGTCATAGCCTCTCAAGAAAACCAAATTGGAGAAATGGTAGATGTCTGCGAGACTAGGATGCATGATAGGAAGAGAGAGCATGACCAATATCAGCAAGATCGGATCGGGGCCGAAGATGAAAAATCCTGCAGTGAGAGAGATAAGTGGCCACATTATGAGGGGTGAGAGTATTGCTCCAATCATGTGGTGAGTTGTTCTAGCATCGATTCCCTCGTCGGAGCGATCGCCGGCGTACCATCCTACTAACGCCTGCAATCCGGTCGATGGAATCGAGATTGGTGAAGCTAGAAGCATCATTAGAGAGCCTAGAATGGCTAAAACGAGCGGAGAATCTTGTTTATTTTGACCCCCTGAATCGAGGCTGCGGGAATCGAGATCATGTGAATGTAGTATTTGCGCGGCCTCTCGGGCTTTGTTAAGCACAGAGTCTGTGGGCGATGAATCTCTGACTTCGCGCGCTGCAAGGACTTCTTCCTTGTACGAAGTCAGTCTCGTGCTATTTTGGTGTGCTCGACGGTGGCCCAGAAGGTGCCATGCCCTGTATGTCTCCCAATCTGGTGCGTCTGGAGTAATGGGAGAGAGTTTGTCGAAAAGTTCGTCCTTTAGAGGAATTACATGTTCGGCGGGGGGCTCTATCCACTCGCCTTCGGAAACCCTACGGTGAGTCTCCTCATCTCCGACGAGAGGGATGGGCAGGGGCTCTCCAAACTCGACATAGATATCCGTCCTAAACCAGTGATGACACCTGTAGTGAAGACCAACGGGCTGAATCATTGGGGTTTCCAAACCCCGATGGTGTGCTATGCTGGCTGCATTCAAGGTGAATCTCAGGGGGCCGGTTCGCAGGGCGTGCAGATGTGGGTCCTGATGCGATTTTCCTTCTGGCATGACAATAGCTGCGTGGCCTGATGCGATGCAGTTGGCCATCGTCAGCATGCTTCTTTGGTTGATTTTCGTAGCTAATTCCTTGTCTGCAAATCCGCCTTCTATCTCTGCCTTCCTAATTACTGGTTGAGAGCCCATTCTGCGAGTGAGCCAGCCAATCACTGGCATGGTCATGATATCGTGACGGCCTATGGAAATGATTCTGCGAGATTGAGATTTCATTATCGCCAGCGGGTCAACCAGGCCGTTGATGTGAATTGAAGCGTAGACTAGTCCTCCCCCGTGGGTAGGCTCTTGGTCAATCTCAACTCTTCGGAAGAGGTACGACCAGGTCATATAGACTGTATTCGAAAGGAGGCTCCAGAACGGGCGGTTTCCTGGGTGTTTGCCACTGTGATCCCAAGGAACTCGCATTAGTTTTTGAGAGTTAATTTTTGTAGCGCTGCTTGACAGGACCGGAAGGACATTTGGGGCTTCTTCGGCATCGCTCACGTTTGCTGGGGTGGGGTTCAGGTTGAGAACACACCGGGTCATCCCAAGAGTTTTCGAATGCTCTCGGCTAATATTTTACCCTCTTCGGTGTCCAGTTGTGTAGTGATGAATGGCCATGCCAAGCCGCTGCCGTCCTCATGCTTCGGAATAATGTGAAAATGGACATGGAAGACTGACTGGAAAGCCGCCTCTCCGTTGTTCTGAAGGACATTAAAATCAGTGGCTCCCGTGACTTCGAGAATAGCCCTAGAGATTCGGGGGAGCACGCTGCCAATAGCTGCAGCAGATTCGTCGCTCAATTGGTCTAATGTAGCCGCCTGCTCCTTTGGTACAACTAGAGTATGTCCGGTGCTGCACGGATTGATGTCGAGAAAGGCGAATACGCTGTCATCCTCGTACACCTTGTGACAGGGGAGTTGGCCATCAATAATCAGCGAGAATATACTAGGATCGCTTTGAGACATCCTAGTCCTCCGCGCTGACAATCTTCTCAGCTAGGGCCAACATTCCCTGAAGCCTGAGTGCGGAGGCCAGTTCGGTGTTCATGACACGTGATGAGTTGGACACGGTAATTCCCGATTCACGGAGGGTGTTCAGATCCTCGGCCGCGTTGGCCAACGAGACTTCGTCCCTACTGCCGTTGACAGTGGACATGATTGATGTCAAGGAGTTGGACACCTGACTCACTGGTTGTCCGGAGCCAGAAGTCAATTGCTCCAACCGACTTTCGGCTGCTGCGAAGGCGTCTTCGATTGAGGATGAGGAAGCGAAGTTGGCCTGTGTTGCCCACTCTCCTGCATGTTGTCCAGCAGAATGGCCCCCGACTAGGTCCTCCAACAATATATTTCCAGGTAAAAGCCCCAATCCATGCATCCCAGTATGCGCTGATCGGCCTGCAGCATATAGTCCGGTGAACCACATGCTGCCATTGTCGAATGTGGTTCTTCCATGCTCATCGACTGGAGCGCCACCAGTTGTCTCTGCGACTGCGGGAGAGAGGGGTATAACTTCAGTAGAGATATCAAGACCGGTTCTGTCCTTAACTCTGCGAGATGTCTGAGCGAACCAGACCGAGGCATTAGAATCTAGGAAGCGAAGATCCAACACGCATTTCTCGCCATCGAGAACTGCTTCGGGACCAACATCCTCACCGTCCTCCCTACGAAGTCTCCCTCCTGAACCCAGCAAGTCGAATGGAAGTTTCAACCCAGTACCTCTCATTGTAAGGGCATGTCTAGGTGTGTGTGCCATTCCAGATAGCCCGACTCCTGCTTGAACTGCCAGAGCAGTTCCTGAGCCAGAGCCCTCTGAGGGGTCTGACCAGATACCTTGGTAACCCTTGGTGGCGAGAACAACTGCTTTAGCTTGAATACTGATGATTTTTCCAGACATAAGGTCAAACGCGACAATACCTCTGATCTGCTTATTGTCCATCACCAAAGAGATGGGGACGATATCGGTTCGTCTCGGTATTGACCTTTTGATTACCTGCTCCTCGAGGATTCTGGTTACTTCTCGAACTGTGCTATCTCCACAGCCTGTAATCCTCGGTTTTGTGTGGCCAGGAGCTTCAGATGCATAGGGTAGGCCAGCCTCGGTCCTGCGGAGAACTAGGCCCCACCTCTCCAGTTCTGCTAGGGTTGAAACAGCCTGAGAGCATATTCTGGAAGCCGAATCCTCGTTGACGGTTTCGCCTCCAGCAGAGATTGTGTCCTCAAGATGGGCGGAGGAGTCGGTCTCTTCGATTGAGGCGGCCAAGCCAGCTGTCGGAGCGGCACCCGAAGCTGCTCCAGTACCGTAGGAATCAATCATCAGTGGAGATGAACCTGAATCTGCTGCTGCAATGGCAGCTCGGAGAGCGGCCGGACCTCCACCGACTACAACTACATCCCAAGACTCCATGCAAGTACTACGAATAGAAGTCCTGTCATGAACGTGACGCTCGGGACTTCGTCCCGAAAATTCTCAATCGGATAATGAAAGTGCTAGCCTTCTTACTGACGATGATGCTTCGGCCATTCTCTGTGCGGCGCTCTCTTGTTGGGCATTGGGAGATAGGGTCGTCTTTACGACCGTGGCCGACAATGTCTCTCCCCGCTCACCCTTGAGTGTCACTTGAACTGGGTGTGATCCGCGGATGGTGTCTGGCCAAGCTAGGCCAATCCATAGTACGGTTGCGTCATCTAGGAGTCGGCCGAGCGTCTCTACTAGATCTGAGGTCCCTCCTTGGCTGATTCTACGAGATGGTGTGGACTCTACTCCGATAGTCTGTAGTGCAGGCTCACCCTCAGCAGTCACGATGTCGAAATTGACCTTGACGGAAGTATCTGTGTTATTGTGTAATATCACAAACAAATCAGCCCTTCCTTGTGAGCATCTGGGGGGTATGTCTAGGTCTAGTCTCCAAGGTGTGGAATTCAGGCTTGGACCTCTTCTGATGGCAGCGTCTTGCAACCGGTCAATCAGCCTGAACAGGCCGGGCTCCCATGCTTTGGTGTGAGCCAATAAGGCACGAAGTGATTTTAGATTGAATTTGTTGGATTTATCGATTAGATGGTCGGTAGCACGAATCTTGAATACCTGCTTAGCCTCTGTCATTAGTCGATCGTCATCAAGCAGCCCCTGAGCATTGAGATGCAGGGCGCGCAGCAGATGTTCAATCGCCGAACCGGGCGTCTGATCTTCTCTGACACTTTCTGCCAGAGTTATCTTCCACTCATCCCATGCAGCAGCAGTCTCAGGATCCAAGTGTGCAACCATCAGATCAGATAGTGGCCTGGCTAGAATGCTGTTGTGAAGTGTTGGTGCATGTAATGAAAGGAGAGGAAAGGAATTCGAACGCATTGGAATCGAGTTATCCAAGTGGAATGAGTTCCACAGACAGAGTGCTCCCAAAACACCGGACGAAGCCAAAAGCAAGGAGTCGAGGGTAGGGCCCGCATCCAAGTTCCATACAGTGATAATCGAGAGTAAACCAAGACTCGAAGCGAAGAATCGGATTCTCTCTCGCAAAAGTCTCTCCTGTAAAGAATTCAGAATTCTTTCCACACCGGGATACGCATCCATAGTGCTCTTGCTCCCATCTCTTAGTTTCAGACGGTCACGAGCAGACATGCGAGAGAATATTGCAGCTAGATTGGTTGGAATCAATAGGATAGTGAGTGCTGCGAAGATTGCAATAGCAGTCTCATGGTAGGCATATGACCAATCTGTCAAGAGAAGTGTTGCAGAAATAGGAGCAAGAATGGATAGTAGCAGTCGCAGCGAGGGTGTTGGGCTAATGACAGATAGTTTGGTCCAGAGGCGTCTGCCTGCATCTCTTGCAGCGACTCTTCTTGATAGGGCGCGCTGCCGTGTGCTTCCGAACCTACCAGAGGCAGAGTAAGGAGTTGGGAGGCGAGATTTCGAATCCTCCATGGAGTGACGGGGGACGTTAGATGTTTGATGGCATCGGCTGGTTCTAGGGTGTCGGCGGTCGATTTGCCAAGCGTCACCTTTCTTGGGGGGTGGGTGCTGGCAAGGTCGGGCGCGTAGCATAGCCTGGATAATGCACCGGCCTCCTAAGCCGGGGACCGCGGGTTCGAATCCTGCCGCGTCCGCCACTCAACCAAATGCGAGACCATGTTGGTTTCCAGCCTGAGCGACTCTATGGAGGAATCTCTCAAACGGGACTCTGGGAAGGGAGGAGCGTCTCAGTTGTACCTCGCATTCTGCTAGGGCGTCGAGCATTTGCTCGCGCAAGTCATCCGGCAGGGAAAGGCGTCTTCCGACTAGAACATCGTGCAACTGATGAACTACATCGTCGGAATCCAATCCGTGATCATTCATCATCCGATCAATCTCAGCAAGTGCACCTGTGAGAATCCTCTTCTTTCGGCCTCCTTGGCTCTCCCATCTCCATTCCACCACCCTCCCTCTTAGAGCGAGTTCAATCAGATGTCTGCCTGCTTGCATTGTGGTAGACTGTACCAGTGAATGGACGGCAGAACGGTCGTTTGCTAGGCCCCTTAACTGCAGCATCTCCAGAGTGAAGATAGCCTTACGCAGATTGCCCTCAGAGATGTACACTATGTCCTCAACAACTCCCTCGGCGGTCTCGACTCCTTCCAAATGAATCAACTCTTCAAGGCTAGATAGCATGGTGGATTTGGAAGTTGATGGGATTCTCACCATCTGAGTTCTAGAGCGCAGTGCATCGATTATCCTAGATGGTGCCCTAGCAACTAGTATGAATCTCGAAGCTTCGCCGACCGTCTCCATCATTCTGCGTAGGTAGGCCTGTCTGATTGAGCCTAAGTGGTCGGCATCCTCGATGACTATCAGACGACTGATTGGTAACTTCCCCTCAGTAACTGTGTTCTCTGACCCAGCCGGAGCTATGCCGTCATTATCTGAGGAGGAGATGCTGCGATCGAAGGCGTCGAGGCTGAGTCTACCGGTTAGAGTATCGGCGGAGCCGGATCCTCCTGGTCGGAGGAACTCCTCGAAGGTATTCATGGCTCCTCTTTGTCTCACGAGATCTCTGGCCTGCAACACATGGGTGGTCGATTCCCATCCGGGTCCGAGGATTTGTCGAGCAACTAATCGCCAAGCAGCACTCTTGCCAACCCCCGAAGGACCTGTGATTAACAAGTGAGGGGGATCAGGAGATTGGCTGGCAGCGGACAAGGTGTCCCTGACACCTTCGGGCATGGCCAAATCCGAGAATGATCGAGGTGCGTGTGTGCTAAGCCAGCCGGACACGTCACTCCGTTGTATTGGAGGGTCTTGAAGACCACGCTACTTACTCAGCCTTGAGTTCCTTGTAGCGGCCTTCCTTTCGGGGCTTTACGAAGACCCGGTATCCGCACTTGTGGCAGGATTGGCCAGTATTTCCAGCCTCATTCCAGGTCATATGGCCACAGCGGAGGCACTTGTAGCGGATTTCTAGTGGATCCATGGTGGATTCACAGTGTCCACACTTCGGTAACTCTGTTGGGTTCCATGCTCTCCTGTCGGTGCGGTTGCAATTCCTGCACTTGTGCAGAACTAGCTTGTCTGACTCCTTGGCCATCGGGTCGGCGACCTAGCGGGCCTTCTTCAATCTGTCCTATGACTCAGCGGGCCCTTTGGGCCCGTTCACAAGCAGCCACGAAGTTCTCGAACATCCTAGCGCCGTGCTCAGAATCATTCACCTCAGGATGGAACTGCAAACCGAAGCGATCCCCTACTTCATTCTCCATTCCCTGTACGGGGCATGATCCGCTCAGAGCTGTAATTCGATAGCCTGGTGGGGCTTGCGTAACCTCATCATTGTGACTCTCCCATACCGTCTGCTCGGAGGGGGTTCCTTCGAAGATAGTACCTCCACCATCAACCAGAGTTATTGTGGCGGCCCCGAACTCGGGCTTGGGCGCTTCTGCAGTCTCACCGCCATAATGTGCCGCCATGAACTGATGGCCCGCGCATATCCCCAAGATTGGGACATCCAGAGTAAGATACTCTGCGCAGTTTCCGAGTTCACCCGTCAGACCCACGCGGGCAGCACCTCCTGAGAGGATTAGTCCGTCTACTGGACGGAGGTCTGAGAGTGGGGTGTTGTTGGGTAGAATCTGTGTGTCAACGCCTAGATATCGCAACATTCGCCATTCTCTATGCGTCCACTGGCCCCCATTGTCGATGACATCGATGACAAGCGAGGTGTTGCCCATGTCAAACCGCAGTGCGGCCGGATGATGAACAATACCCTGTCAAAGATTGAAAAAGAGGTGCCTTGTCGAAGAGGCCCTGCCCTGATGGTGTAGTGGCCTAT
>Ga0209034_10000157_pt1 | contig 34321 bp, 32 predicted proteins | sample MarorgKNORR_S2LV_2_FD_188219 | JGI IMG/M metagenome (GOLD analysis project Ga0209034, IMG submission 188219) | Marine microbial communities from the Southern Atlantic Ocean, analyzing organic carbon cycling - 250m_A/KNORR_S2/LV (SPAdes) (version 2) | ecosystem: Environmental > Aquatic > Marine... | reverse complement strand
CTCCGGCTGAGGATACAAAAAAAGAAAAGGATGAGCCGGCCTAAACAAGCACAGATTCATTCACAAAAACTTGCTTCTTTAGTTTCGTCATGAAGAGTGATAAAAAGATCCTCGTTGGTAAAATTTCAAATCCTCATGGCATCAAAGGGTGGGTAAAGGTTATTTCTTTTACTGATCCCATAGAAAATATTCTTTCTTATAAACAATGGATAATTTCAGATAAAGAAACAGAAAAAACTTATTACCTTGAGGACTCTAGAGTTCAAGGAAATAAAATTGTTATAAAACTAGAAAATGTCAATGACAGAAATGATGCTGCCTTACTAAAAAACTTACAAATACAAGTTAATAGGTCAGATTTACCAGACCTTGATCAAAATTCTTATTATTGGGAAGATCTAGTAGATTTCAATGTAATTGATATTAAAGGCAATCATGTGGGCAAAGTTGATTCTCTATTCAGAACAGGATCAAACGATGTGCTGGTTATAATTGATGAAACTAAAGAAAGGTTATTAGTACCTTTTATTATGGAAGAGGTTATAAAGTATGTTGATTTAGCTAAAGAACTTATATCAATTGATTGGCCAGAACTATGAGTAAAAAATGAAATTCAATGTAATAACAATCTTTCCTGAACAATTAAAGAGAACACTTGAGTTTGGAGTTATTGGAAAAGCCATAGAAAAAAAACTCATAGAGTTAAATTTTATTGATCCTAGGGAATTCTCTAAAAATGAATATGGGTCTATTGATGACAAAGCTTATGGTGGTGGGCCTGGAATGGTTATGCAAGTGGAACCAATATTATCCTCTATTGAAAAGGTAAAAAAAGAAAGTAGAAATAACATAAAAACAGTCTTTCTTTCTCCACAAGGGGAACAATACACACAAAAACATGCTGAATCTTTTATGAAAGATAGTGAAATCATAATAGTATCAGGTCGCTATGAAGGATTTGATGAGAGAGTCATAGGCCTTACAGAAAATTCAGTTGAGATATCCATCGGAGATTACGTTCTATCTGGTGGTGAAATAGCTACTTCAGTAATTGTTGACTCTATATCAAGGTTAATACCTGGCGTTCTAGGTGATGAACAATCTGCAGCACAAGACTCATTTACTTCAGGTCTCTTGGATCATCCGCACTACACAAGACCTGAAATTATTAGAGATAAAGAAGTACCTAAGGTTCTTCTTAGTGGAGATCATAAAGCCATAAAACGCTGGCGACTTAAGCAATCTATTGTGAGGACTTTTAAGAAGCGACCAGATTTATTAAAGAAACGTAAGTTAAGCAAAGATGAGCAACTACTACTGGATGAATATTTAGAAGAATTAGATGATTAAAAAATTAACATCTAGTTTAGATTAATATACAATTCAGGCCTTGATTTAAAGGAATCAGTGGATATGAACATTATTGAGCAAATTGAAAAAGAACAACTAAGAGATGACATCCCAGAATTTAATCCTGGAGACACAGTTGCTGTGCAGGTTCGAATAAAAGAAGGGGCTAGGGAACGTCTTCAGATTTTTGAAGGTGTTGTTATTGCTAAAAAGAATAGAGGCTTAAACTCATCTTTTACAGTACGAAAGATTTCTAATGGTGAAGGCGTTGAAAGAGTTTTTCAAACACACAGTAAGTTAATCACTGAAATTATAGTTAAACGAAGAGGCGATGTCAGACGTGCAAAACTATATTATCTTAGAGAAAGAAGTGGTAAATCTGCACGAATTAAAGAAAAAGTCTAAAGAATTTAATCGGTGACAGTTAAACAAATAACAACTCTTTTTTCTTTATTATCTATATTCATAGTATTAAATATCTCAGCATTTGAGATGCCTGATATAGATCTCCCTGATGGTTTCCAAATTAATGTATTGACTGATGAAGTACCTAATGCACGATCGATGACTCTCGGTGATGAAATGATTTTTGTATCAACAAGATCAGAAGGAAAAATATATGCAATAACCAATTATCAGGATAATCCTAAAGTTTTTGTACTAGCCTCAGGACTATATATGCCCAATGGGATAGCATTTCATGAAAACGACTTATATGTGGCAGAAATACATCGTGTGTTGAAGTTTGAGAATATTGAAGAGTCATTAAATGGTTTAATTCAAAATAATGATTTCAACACAAACGCTCTAAGTTTTTCAGTTATTAGTAATTACCCTAAAGACAGGCATCATGGGTGGAGATATATAGTTGTCGGTCCTGATAAAAAATTATACGTACCAATCGGTGCACCTTGCAATGTTTGTGATGAACCTGGCTATGCTGTTATTACGAAAATTAATCTTGATGGGTCTGGAAAAGAAATTATTGCCACAGGTATTAGAAACACTGTAGGTATGACTTTTCATCCTCAGACAAATGAACTTTGGTTTACCGATAATGGCAGAGATATGTTAGGCGACGATTTACCACCTGGTGAACTCAATAAAGTATCTTTCAAAGGAGAGCACTTTGGATTTCCTTTCTGCCATGGTTCTAAAGTAGTAGATCCAGAATACGGATCTTTAGGGAGTTGTAGTGATATAACTGCTCCTGTCCAAGAACTCGATGCCCATGTTGCTCCACTTGGATTAAAATTTTATACAGGAACTATGTTTCCAGAAGATTATCATAACCAAGTATTTATACCTGAACATGGTTCATGGAATCGATCTGAAAAAAGCGGTTATCGAGTCACTTTAGTAAAATTAGATCAAGATCAGGCAATTTCCTATGAGACCTTTGCATCAGGCTGGCTTAAAGATGAAGAATCTTTGGGTAGACCAACTGACTTATTGGTCTTGCCTGACGGATCAATGTTAATAAGTGATGATCAAAACGGTGTAATTTATAAAATTACCTATAATCAAGAAAATTAGGAGTAATGATGAAAATAAAATCATGGATGAGCAAATTTGGAAAATTTTTAGATGCTACTGGATTGTTTGCAAAACGCTTAGTGGTTTTCATTATCCTTCTAATCTTTATAGGTGCTCTATTTTCATCTGGTTCAGGAGACAAACAAACTGAAATACTTGAGGGTTCAATTCTAAGTCTTGATCTTCGAGGGTATTTAGTAGAGGAAAAAACACAATCTGAGTTCGAAGCAGCTATTGCTGAATTTTCAGGTGAATCAACTAACGAAACACTTGTTTCTGATGTTGTGAATGCCATTGAGATGGCAAAAAATGATGAATCAATATCATTTCTCCTTGTGGAGATGGATGATTTTCTTGGTGGAAGCCCCACTAAACTTCAAAATATTGCTGATGCTATTAGAGATTTTAAAGAATCAGAAAAAAAAGTTATTGCCTATAGTGGCTATGGGTACAATACACCCCAGTATTATCTAGCCTCACTCGCAGATGAGGTTCATATGCATGATTATGCAGCGATTTACATCTCTGGGTACAGATCTTATCGAACATATTATAAATCCTTCTTTGATAAATTTTATATTGATTCGAATGTTTTTAAAGTAGGGGAGTTTAAGGCCTTCGTTGAGCCCTATTTTAGAGATAGCATGTCAGAAGAATCTAAAAATAATATCATCGAATGGATATCTGTTTTATGGTCCAGTTATCTCGAAGAAGTTGCTTTTGCTAGAGGGATTGAAATTGAAACCTTAGAGAAATATATTCAATCCTTAGACGAGGTAGCAGATGAATCTAACGATGATCTAGCGGTTGCATCTTTAGATATGGGTCTGATAGATAAACTCAGTAATAAACGCGAATTTAGAGATTACCTATACTCATTGGCTCCGGGTGAAGAAGACAATGAAATTAACATTGTCGGCAGGAATGATTATCTGAATATCTCTCAAATAGAATCCGATTATCAGACCGGAGAAGATAATGTGGGACTAATCATTGCAACAGGCGGCATTGTTGATGGATCAGCAGGACCTGGAAGTATTGCTGGAGATGATTTTATAAAACTCATAAGAGACGCTTATGAGGATGAATCAATTAAAGCTTTAGTTTTAAGAGTTGATAGTGGCGGTGGAAGTGCTTACGCCTCTGAAGTTATTGCTGATGAGCTAGAAAAATTTAAATCATCTGGACGTCCAATCGTAGCTTCTATGGGCGGTGTCGCAGCTTCAGGAGGCTACTATATTTCTGCTCCAGCTAACCAGATCTTTGCAGAATCTCATACAATTACAGGGTCAATAGGAGTCGGTGGTTTTATCCCTACTTTTGAAAGAGCTCTTGACTATATCGGTATCCATGAGGACGGCTATTCAACAGTTGACACAACCACGTCAGTGGCAAAGACATTGACAGAGAAAGACAAAAAATTAATGCAAAGTGGAACTGATCTAGTTTATAAAAAATTCATAACCAAAGTAGCTGAAAACAGAAACATGACTATTGATGAGGTTGATAAAATTGCCAGAGGTAAAGTATGGATTGGTCAGAAAGCTTTGGACATAGGATTAGTGGATCGATTAGGCACACTTGCTGAAGCTATTGATAAAGCAGCAGAATTAGCTGAACTAGAAAAAGACACATTTGGTGTTAAGACCATTGATCGAGAAAGTCCCTTTGAGAAAATACTTGGAATCCCTATAGCTAAAACTGTTATTGGAATAATGAAGATTATGGGTATAAATTTAAACAATTCAAATCTAAAAGTGCTTAATAATCTTAGTAATAGCATGGACGAACTTAATTCATATAATGATCCAAGAGGTATTTATATGAACTGCTTTTGTGAATTGAAATAAATTAGATAAGACCAGCTTCAAGTCTGGCAGCTTCTGACATCATTTCCATACTCCAAGGTGGGTCTAACACTAGCTCGACATTAACCGTCTGTATTTTAGGTAACAGTGCAATTCTTTCTTTGATGTCCTCGACTAAAACATCAGCCATACCACAACCGGGTGCTGTTAGTGTCATATCGACTGACACACAATAGTCATCTTTATCATCTTTTTTAATATCACAGTTATAAATTAAACCAAGGTCAACCACATTAATGGGAATTTCTGGATCATAAACAGTTTTCATTTGATCCCATACTTTACTTTCAAAGTCACTATCCGATATATTTTCAGGTATTGAAGGAAGTGGCTCTGGTTCTTTACCAATAGCATCAGCATTGGTTCCACTAATTCGAAACATTCCTTCAGAGGTATATACCGTATATGACCCACCCATTGCTTGCATTAATTGCACTTCTGTTCCTTTTTTTAGAGTTTGTTTTTCACCATAGGGAACCGATATAACGTCACAATCCCTTGATAGTGACATCACTTCTTCATTGTCCATATAATTAGTCATCTTTTAGGTCTTCTATTAAGTCTTTGGCTGTTTTCCAGGGCAGGAGAGCACAATTGATCCTGGAGGGGTAATTAATAATTTGGTTTAGACAAGACATATCATCTGAGAATACGTCTAAATCAATGTTGCCATTTTTAATGCCATCCATGACTTCGTTAATTATGTATATACCTTCATCTATTGATGATTTATTTATAGTCAATGTCATCAACGAAGCAGAAGCTTTACATATAACGCAACTAACGCTCTCAAACATGAGATATAAATTGGATGTATCCTTAGATGAATAAACAGAGATTTTATCTCCACATAAGTGATTAAAGCCCTCTCGTGAAATGGAAACTGTTTGTGGTTTTCCAAAGTTATGAGGTCGTTGACCATGTTCTAATATTGTTGTTTGGTAAAGATTATCCATGATTAACTCAACATATTAATTGCCATATCAAGAGCTTCAATCATTACGTCAACTTCTTCTAAAGTGTTATAAAAACTGAATGACGCTCTAATGGTTCCTGAAATCTGATAGTGATCCATTAAGGGCATAGTGCAGTGATGTCCTGTTCTCACAGCAACTGCTTTTTGATTAAGTATTGTACCAACATCATGTGGATGTAAGTTCTTAATGATAAATGAAATAATTGCTGATTTATTATTTGCCGTCCCGATGATTTCAATATTTGGTATAAGTAATAGTTGATTGAGAGCATAATCGTGGATTGCCATCTCATGATTCACAGCCATATCAAGATTCATCTTACTTAAATAATCTATAGCATTTCTAAGTCCTACAGCGCCTGCAATATTTGGTGTTCCGGCTTCAAATTTATGAGGTAGATCGTTGTAGGTTGTTTCTTCAAATGTAACTTTAAGAATCATCTCACCACCGTACTGATAAGGACTAAGACTATTTAAGCACTCTTCTTTGCCATAAAGAACACCAATGCCGGTTGGGCCATATAATTTATGACCTGAAAAGACATAAAAATCACAATCAAGTGATTGCACATCAATATCCATGTGTGCTGCTGCTTGTGCACCATCAATTAAAGTAAAAGCCCCAACTGACTTAGCCATTTCTATTATTTCTTGTATTGGGTTAATGGTGCCTAGAGTATTAGAAATATGGACCATCGATATAAAGCGAGTTCTTTTGTTAATTAATTGTTTTAAAGCATCAAGATCAATTTCACCATTTGTATTAATTGGAGCAATTTTTAATTTAGCTCCTGTTCTTATACAAAGTTCTTGCCAAGGAACTATATTTGAATGATGCTCCATTGTTGTAATAATAATTTCATCGTTTGTATTGATTTGATGGGTGATTGAATTGGCAACTAGGTTTATGGATTCAGTGGACCCTTTAGTAAGAATAATTTCATGATCTTGAGCGGCATTGATAAATTGTGCTATTGATCGTCTTGATTGTTCATATTGTTCTGTGGCTCTAACACTAAGACTATGAACACCACGATGTACGTTTGAGTGATCATTTTTGTAATAATCACTTATCGAATTAATAACGCTTATTGGCTTTTGAGTTGATGCTGCATTATCAAAGTAGATTAATGGTGAGCCATTAACTTCTTGATTCAATATAGGAAAGTCACTTCGTATTTTTTCTACATTAAAGATTTTTTCTGATTTTTCATTCATGACTGGTTTTCAATGTACTTAAAATTATTTTGGAGGAGTGTTTTGATCTTTATATTAGTTATTTCATTTATCAATTCTTTTATAAATGAACCAATAAGATATTGTTTTGCATCTAGTTCAGATATGCCTCTTGATTGAATGTAGAAAAGTTTTTCTTCATCAATGGATCCAGATGTTGCACTATGTGAACATTCAGTATCATCATTGTAAATCTCTAAAATAGGTGTAGTTGAAATTGTTGCATCATCAGAGATTAATAAATTTTTATTCTCCATTAAGGCACTTGTGCCTAAGACATTTTCTTTAACTTTTATTTTCCCAAAAAATACACCTTTAGAGTGATCATTTAGGACACCTCTAACTTTAATTCTACTTTTAGTTTTATTAGCCTTATGTTCGACTCTTAGTTTATTGCCTGAATGATCATCATCAGAGGGAGTGAATAGGGCAGAGTAATTAAATTCTGATTCCTTGCCATCTAATTCTGCAAGAGTATTTGTAGCTGATGTTTTGCCACCATAATCCCAAGAAAAGAAATTAACCTTACTATTTTCAGCTATTTGGGCAGTATGTTTTGAAAGAATGTGGGTGTCTTTTTGTTGTTCAATTAACTTATAAAATTCTAAATTAGAACCTGTTTCACAGAAAATTGTCATAAGGTGACTAATTAGTGATTTGGTTGAAGACTTGACGTGTTCAAAAACTTTTAAGGCGCTGTTTTCTGCTACATGTATATGGAGTCTAGGTGCAATAATTGCATCATGGTGAGAATGATTAATAATATGTATTTCAGTGTCAACTTTCTGATTTTGTAGAGTTCTTATAAACAAAGTATCAGAGAATATTATGGAATTCATATCAGATAAAAAAGAGGTTTGTTGATCAGTGTCAGATTTAAATAGCTTTCTAAAGATCTCTTTATCATCACTTTTACTAAATATCTTAATATGATCTGGTAAATCAGATGATGTAGAGTATTGACCATTATGAAAATGAATACAGATTGCATCTTTATCAGACTCTATATCATTATCTGATAGTTCTTTAGAGTTACTATTTTCTAATGTTTCTCTGTTAAATAATAGCTCCAGAAGAGAGTCAATTTTGGTATATTCCCATTCACTATCAGTGACACTAGGAATATTATGTTGCATGAACCGATCCAATGAGTCTTGCTTAAAATCCTGGAACCAGTCTGGTAATTCAGATGATAATGATAGATTGACATCCAACTGACTATCATCAAAGAGAGATTTTATTTTTCTTGAGTTAACCATTCATAGCCTTTCTTTTCTAACTCGTTTGCTAGTTCTAGATCTCCTGTTTTAATAATTCTTCCATCAGAGAAAACATGGACATAATCTGGAACAAGATAGTTTAGAAGTCGCTCATAGTGAGTAATAATAATAGTTGATGAATTTTCACTTCGTGATGAATTTACTCCCTGTGCTACTATTTTCATTGAATCTATATCTAATCCTGAGTCTGTTTCATCAAGTATTGATAATTTTGGATTTAACATCAGCATTTGCATAATTTCATTTCGTTTTTTTTCTCCACCTGAGAACCCTTCATTAACACCACGTGAGAGAAAGCTCTGATCTAAGCCTAGTTGGTCAGCTTTGCTTTTGAGTTCTAATAAAAATTCATTTGCAGGAATATCTTTCAGATCAAAGAATTTTCTTTGGGCATTAATCGCAGCTTTTAAAAAGGCAGTGTTTGATAATCCTGGAATTTCTATGGGGTATTGAAAACCTAAAAATAGTCCTAGATTAGATCTCTCATTAACAGACATCAACGTCAGATCTTTATCTAGGAATTTAATTTTGCCACTTGTAATAAGATAATCCGGATGCCCAGCTACTGTTTTAGCTAATGTGCTCTTTCCTGATCCATTTGGCCCCATAATTGCATGTGTTTCACCTTTTTTTATTATGAGGTTTAGTCCACTTAGAATTTGATTACCCTCTGTTGAAACAGATAGATCAATGATTTCTAGAATTACGTTATTATCAGTAGCCATTTTTTATGAAAAGCTTACTAGCCAATAGCTCCTTCTAGATTGACTTGCAGAAGTGCTCGTGCTTCAACAGCAAACTCCATTGGCAATTCTTTCAGTACTTCTTTACAAAAGCCGCTAACAATTAACCCAATAGCATCTTCTTCATCTATGCCTCTTTGTTGACAATAAAAAAGTTGGTCATCTGAGATTTTTGAAGTTGTTGCTTCATGTTCTAAAACTGATGTTGAGTTCTTGACATTGATTGATGGGAAGGTATGAGCTCCAGATTTGTTTCCAATTAATAATGAATCACATTGAGTATAATTCCTAGAATCAGAAGCACCTTTAGCCATGGATACTAATCCTCTATAGGTGTTTTGGGATTGTTTTGCTGAGATACCCTTACTAATAATTTTACTTTTTGTGTTTTTACCTAAATGGACCATTTTAGTTCCAGTGTCAGCTTGTTGTAGATTGTTTGTAAGAGCGATTGAATGAAACTCACCTTGGGAGTTATCGCCTCTGAGAATGCAACTTGGGTATTTCCAGGTAATGGCAGAACCTGTTTCAATTTGAGTCCATGATATTTTAGAATTGTTACCCCTACAATCACCGCGTTTAGTAACAAAATTATATATACCGCCTTTACCTTGTTCATCTCCAGGGTACCAATTTTGAACAGTGGAATATTTAATTTCAGCGTTATTAAGTGTTACCAATTCAACCACAGCTGCGTGAAGTTGATTCTCATCTCTCATGGGTGCTGTACAGCCTTCAAGATAGCTTACATAACTGTCTTCATCTGCAATGATTAATGTTCTTTCAAACTGACCAGTTTTAGCTTCATTGATTCTAAAGTAGGTGGATAATTCCATTGGGCATCTGACACCTTTTGGAATATAAACAAATGTGCCATCAGAAAAGACTGCTGCATTGAGAGCCGCAAAGAAATTATCACGATATGGAACCACTTTGCCTAAGTATTTTTTTATTAATTCAGGGTGATCTTGGACAGCTTCAGAAAAAGAACAGAAGATTACACCTGCCTCAGCAAGTTTTTCTTTAAAAGTGGTTACTACAGAGACACTGTCAAAAACCGCATCAACTGCAACTCCGGCAAGTTGTGCCCTTTCATGGAGTGGAATACCAAGTTTTTCATATGTTTCTAATAATTTTGGATCTACTTCATCAAGTGATTTAGGACCATCTGACTGTTTGGGTTGAGAAAAATAGGAGATTGATTGATAGTCAATTGGATCAATATTCAGTTGACTCCAATCTGGAGATTTTAAGGTTTTCCAATACGCAAATGCTTTTAATCGCCAATTTAGTAAAAATTCGGGTTCATTTTTCTTGGATGAAATTATACGAATGACATCTTCATTAATTCCTGGTGGCAGTGTTTCAGAGTCAATTTCTGTCGTGAATCCAAATTCATAGCTTTTATCTAAAAACTCGTTTATTTCCTTATTTTGTTGTTCAGTCATGATAAAAATTAATGATTAGTTGTATTAATTGGTATGTTCGTGCTTAAAAACTGTTCGATTCTCTTAGGTCTAATTAAATCCATTAAAGTTAAGTCATCAAGTGAGTTAAAGACTTTTTGATTAATGAGTTGCCAAGCATTACCTATTTGGCAGAAATCTTGAACAGAACATTTATCAGTATGGCTAGCACACTCAGTTATTGATAAATTACCTTCCAAAGCATTTAAGAGGAGGGCAACACTGATTTCTTTTGTGTCACCATGAAGCGAGTAACCGCCTAAAACACCTTGCTTTGATATAACCAGCCCTTTTCTATTAAGTTTTTTAAGAAGCTTCTGAACTGTTGGTAGTGCTATGTGTGTAGATGATGAAATTTCTTTAGCTGTAACATAGCTATCATGCAATGCTAGATTAGCAAGAATCAAGACCGCATAATCAGTCATTTTTTTTATTCTAAGCATTTTACCTTCAACCGTAAATGATATAGGACCATTTTAGTCCACTTTTACACTAATGCAACAAAAAAAGGGGGGTAATAATAAAATGAAAACTATGTGTACCTACTTTTCTTTCGATATAATTACCATAAAAATATAGGAGATAATAATGGATCTTAGTTCACTCAATTCAATAGCTCAATCAATGGTAGCTCCAAATAAAGGGATACTAGCTGCCGACGAGAGCACGCCGACTATAGGAAAAAGATTTGCAACTATTAATACAGAATCAAATGAGAAAAATCGTCAAACCTATAGAAATATGTTATTCACAGCTCCCAATGTCTCAGATTATATCAGTGGAGTTATCCTGTTTGATGAAACCATAAGACAAACCACAGATGACGGCACTCCTTTTGCTGAGCACTTAACTTCATTAGGTATCGTACCTGGTATTAAGGTTGATAAAGGAGCAAAACAACTTCCTATGTGTGAAGGAGAATTAGTCACTGAAGGTCTTGATGGACTTAGAGATAGGCTTGCTGAGTATTATAAATTGGGTGCACGGTTTGCAAAATGGAGAGCTGTATTAAGCATTGCTGATAATAAACCAAGTCAAACTTGTATAGAGGTCAATGCCCATGCTCTTGCTAGATATTCTGCTTTATGTCAAGAGGCACAGATAGTACCTATTGTTGAGCCTGAGGTTTTAATGGATGGTAATCACAGCATAGACAGATGTTATGAGGTTACAGCGGAAGTACTTGATAAAGTGTTTGCAGCCCTGAGAGAACAAAGAGTTTCTTTGAACGGAATAATTCTTAAGCCTAATATGGTTATATCAGGTGCTGATGCAAATGATAGAGCTGATATTAACACTGTTGCTAGAGCCACTGTTAAATGTTTAACCGAACACGTACCTGATGAAGTCCCAGGCATTGCTTTCCTATCAGGTGGCCAAACCTCAGAAGAAGCTACTGCACATTTAAGTGCAATGAATGAACACGGACCTCATCCTTGGCAATTGTCTTTCTCATATGGACGAGCTTTACAAGCTCAACCACTAAAGGCTTGGTCAGGCGAGGCCAGTAATATTAATGCTGGGCAACAAGCATTTATAAAAAGATCTAGACTCAATAGTTTAGCCAGAACAGGTAACTATAATCCTCAAATGGAAGAAGTCGGTTAAAAGCATTGTTTAATGAAATTTCTTAATCACATATTCATATTATTTATTTGCTTTAATTCAATCAGCTCAATTGCTGATAATCATCTTGAGCCATTTGACATGATTGTCACTTCTATTGATTCAATGAATAAGAATTTAGGCAATGCAGAAAACAAAGAACGACTAAATAATGAGAAAGAAGAACTGTATTCAATCATTGATCAAACATTGTCCCCATACTTTCAAAAGAGATACGCAGGTCGACTGGTATTAAATCAGCATTGGAAGGGTGCAAGTAATAATCAACGACAACGTTTCACAGAAGGTCTATATCAATCTCTTGTTCGTTCGTATGCATTAACACTTTTAAATTTTGATATCAGTCAAATTAATGTCCTTACTCATTCACCAATTACTAATGAGACAAAAAAAATCACCGTTAAATCTGAGGTAATGTACAAAGGAGAACTGATTCCAATGAATTTTAGTTTTGGTAAATTTAAAGAGGGATGGCGATTTTATGATGTAAAGATTGAAGGTGTTTCTTACATAAAGAATTATCGAAATCAGTTTAATGCTGAAATTACTGCTAATGGTATAGACGCTGTAATAGATCGACTCGAGACAATGTGAGACCTAAAAATCATCAAAGTCTATTAGGTCCTCTTCTAAGTCATCTTCAATTAAACCGTCTTCAATTTTATACGTTCGATTCTGGATATAGGAATCTCTAATGTATTGATATGGATCGAATGAGCTATATAGTTCTTCTTCCAGGACTGACAAATCTGAACGATCTTGAACTTTTTCTATGATCTTGAAGGAATACTTAGTAACAGTATCATCAATATAATTGAGCGGGTTGAAGACATTATCGACTAAATCCCCAATCGCGTGTCTAAGCGTATAAGGCCCAAGTATTGGTGACATTAGATATGGGCCTTGATTTATTCCCCAGACACCCAATGTTTGGCCAAAGTCCTCATTCTTTAACTCGAATCCTAAGTTAGATGCAGGATCAAAAAGACCACCTATGCCAATTGTGGTATTAATTGTAAATCTAACCAGGCCTTCTAATGATTCTGATAATTTCCCCTGAAGAAGTTGATTTGCAATGGTAATTGGGTAGTTAGCATTATTAAAAAAATTCTGTACCCCAGTTTGAATAGTCTTTGGAAGAATGAAATCATAACTATCAGCGACGGGCTCTAAGATCACTTTATCCAGGTTTTCATTAAAGCTATAGAGTGATCGATTGACTTCCTCATAAGGATCATTTTCATTAGGAGCTAAACTTTCTTGATAACTGCAGCCACTGCTGCCAAGTACAATTAAAATCACTAAAAAAAGTTTAGCAGTTGTATTTTTCATCTATTAACTCGTTTCATCTCTAACATGTATTCTTCAATTTCATTAAGCCTTGCAATAAACTTCGAAGCTTGTATTTTTGTTAATGATTTAAGTGATAGTGCTATTTTAAGCTGTTCAGTGGCTTCTTTAAAGTTTCCAATGCTTAAATAATACTCTGCCATATAGGAAAAAGAATCAGCAATATCACCCGCACGATTTGCTGAAGTGGCAATGAGTCTAATTTGTGGTGGAGTTGGTGGAATATTATTAAATAAATCTAACAGAATCTCATGTGACAATTTAGGACTACCATAATTCAATTCTGTTTCAGCGTAAGCTAATGTTATGGGTATATTTCTAGGAGATAGGAGAACACGTTCTTTAATATAATTTATAGCTTCACGAGTCATTTTTTTTGCAATTAACAGTTTCATATAGGCAATATGGAAGTGTCCAAATTCGGAATATTCCTTGCTGAATTTTTTTAGGATAATTTCAGCTTGATCTAGGTTGCCGAGGTCTATAGAAGACAAAGCAAATCCATAAAGCTCTCCAATGGATCTATTAGTCAACGGTTGATTTAAATTAAGCTTATTAGTTTTATTATTGAAATAGGTAAATGTTTTCTCTGGCGTATCGCCAAATAAATATCTTATTCTAGCTCTAGCAAGTTCGAACCCTAATGATTCTTCAACTAATTCCACATCCATTTTTCTAGCTTGTTTTTTTGCTGCTGAGGCTCGATTTACAGAAGTAGGGTGAGTTCTTAGAAATTCAATGGAGGCTGCGTTTCTTGGATCATCCCCAGTTGATAATTTGTTAAAAAAATCTGCCATCGCATAAGGGTCATAACCTGAGAGTCCCATTGTTTTTATTCCAATTGCATCAGCTTCAATTTCCATTTCTCTTGTAAAATCAATTTTTCCTTGAGCCATCATAGAAGGGATAATCGCACTTCCAGCTTCTAATATTTCCCCGCTTCCTGTCACAGCACTTAATAGAATAGCTCCAAGAAGCACTAAACCGCCTTGTATGGAGTTGGGAACCTGATCTCCAATTTGCCGAGATATATGTCGTTGGGTGACATGACTGATTTCATGAGCTAAGACGGATACTAGTTGACTCTCATTGTCAGCATTGATACATAGTCCAGTATGAATACCGATAAATCCACCTGGTATTGCAAATGCGTTTATAGAGTTTTGTGGCACAAGAAAGTACTTAAAATCAAAATCACCACTTTGAACTTTAGATGAGAGTTTTTCTCCAAGATTTTGTATGTATTCTGTTAATAAAGCATCTTCAACTACTTGTCTTTGCGCTCTCAATGATCTGAAATAAGCTCTCCCAATTGCTGGTTCCTCCATTTTTGACATGTATATGTCTGATGGATTTCCAAGATCAGGTAATTCAATCTCTGTGTTTGCTGATGTACTGACAAGCAAGAACAGTATTGAAAATGAGAAAGATTTAAAATATGAATGCATTAATTACAGTTGATTAAAGCCTCAAGCACTTCTTCCACATGGCCTTTAACTCTTACTTTTCTCCATTCGTTTACAAGAATACCTTTTTGATCAATTAGAAAAGTGCTTCGTTCTATTCCCATGTATTTTCGTCCGTACATATTTTTCTCTTTAATAACATCAAATAACTTACAGACTTTTTCATCTTCATCAGAGATTAATTTAAAAGGAAAATTATATTTATTAGAAAATTTTTCATGAGACGATACAGAGTCCCTAGAAACTCCCATTATAACGGCATTATTTTTCTTAAAACTCTCAAAAAAATCTCGGAAGTCTTCACCTTCCTTGGTGCAACCAGGTGTACTGTCTTTAGGGTAAAAGTAGATAACAATATTTTGTCCTTTGTAATCAGATAGATCGAAGATAGAATCGTTTGAAATCATTCCTGTAAAATTAGGAACAGCTTTACCAAGACTTATTTTTGCCATTTTGAGGTTGCCTGTAGTTGTTTAAAGTTAAATAAAATAATATTTTATATTAAAATGATAATGTGAACTAAAAAAGAATATTCATCTAATCTAGAATAAAAATATCGAAATTATCTATTAGTTGTAATAACCTCATCACCTAGGAAACATATTGAATGCATATTCAGCAGAGAAATTTTTATTTTTTGACTTTAATTTTATCCAGTTTATCTGGATGTAGTTTTTTTGATGCGTCTGTGCAAACTTGTGATGAACCACAAGAATATCTAAACAGTTACTCTATACCAGATCTTGTGATTCCTGATGCCTTGAGAGAATTACAAAAACAATCCTCTTTTTATATCCCAAAAGGCATTGATTATAACCAAGCCTCTCAAGAAGAAATGTTGCCAGTCATGAGAGATGAGATCAAAAATCAAGTTCAAGAGAAAGAGAATATTTCAGGAGATGATTTGTCTGAGTTACTAGATCTTATAGATCAAACAATTGACGGGCGGACCAATGCATTTGATCAAGGAACTTATGATGTAACGAGCACAACAAAAAGAAATGTAAATCTACCTGATCGCTGTTTAGAAGAGGCGCCTAATTATTTTGCCAAAGGGGTATTAGAAACTAATGGTTCAAAACAACCATCAGATGCTGAAGAGGGCAAATCATGGTGGCAAAAATTAAAAGATAGAAGAAAAAATAGAGCCGAAGAAAAACAAACCTAGTCTTTGCCAAGTATTCCCATTTGTTTAGAGATAATCCCTAGCATAACCTCATCACTGCCACCCCCAATAGATCCCAACCGAGTATCTCTATAGGCTCTAGCTACTGAACTTTCCCACATAAAACCCATGCCACCCCAGAATTGAAGGCAAGCATCCGTTAATTCTCTGCCTAAACGACCTGATTTTAGTTTGACCATCGAAGCCTTAGTCAACACGTCTTTTCCGTCGATATACTCTTCTACAGCGTTATAAGTTAAAGCTCTTAAGAGTTCTACTTCAGTTTGTAGTTCAGCCAGCCGGTAATGTACCACTTGATTATCTAATATAGGTTTTCCGAAAGTTTCTCTCTGTTTTGTGTATTCAATGGTTTCTTGGATAATACTTTCATAACCCTTGAGAGCTGCAGCAGCTGCAAACAATCGTTCTTCTTGAAATTGGATCATTTGATAAATAAACCCTTTACCTTCATCACCAATTCTATTCTTTTGGGGTACTTTAACGTTATCAAAAAATATTTGAGCGGTATCCGATGAATGTAAACCTAATTTTTTTAAGGGCTCAGAAACAGACACACCTTTTGTATTAGACGGGACAATAATGAGCGATTTATTTTTATGTTGTGGGCCATCACTCGTGTTTGCTAATACACAGAAATAATCAGCCTGTATCGAATTAGTGATCCACATTTTACTTCCATTGATGACATAATCATCTCCATTCTTTTCAGCTATGGTTTTAATAGATGCAACGTCTGACCCTGCGCTCGGCTCACTTACAGCAATAGAGAAGACAGCGTCTCCAGAAATCGCTGGCACTAAATATTGTTGACATAATTCTTCACTGCCAAATTTAGCTAAAGCAGGGGTGGCCATATCAGTTTGTACACCAATACCGGTACTTACTCCTGCTGCTTTAACTCGTCCCATTTCCTCAGCAAAAACAACTGAATAACTATAATCCAGACCTAAACCACCATACTTCTCTGGCTTATTGATTCCTAGCATCCCAAGATCACCTAATTTTTTAAACAATTCGTGTGCTGGAAATATGCCGTCATCCTCCCATTGATCTACGTATGGATTGATTTCATTGTCTACAAATTTTGCTGCAATTTCTCTTATGCTTTCGTGTTCATCTGTCCATTTCATAATTATTCCTTTTTAAACTCTATACCCAATATCTGGTGGTTCTTCAGGATCGCCTGCAAAACATTGTGCAATTGACATCCAATGTTCAGCAATCCCACCTTTTACTTCTAAATTAGTATCTACAATATTTCTATTCTGCGTCACAACATGACAAAAATCACTAGCTAATCCTATAACTGAATTATCTGAAGTATCTGTGTTCCACTCCCACTTTTTTCCTGAAGGAGCAATTAACTGAATATAAGGTTTAGATTTAGGCACTTCTAGTTTTCGATTAATGTAAGTCCATTCAAAAGTTTTGACACCTATATTTACTATATTCTTAATGTCGTCAGAATAATCCCTTTGAATATTAATTAAGTCATAAATAGCCTGACTATGAGACCAAGTTTCCATATATCGTGCTGTCATAAACATTCTTGCTCCCATGTCTGGACCAAACCATCTGCATCGTTTCTTAGGGTCTGTTTTTTCAAATACTTCACACATTAGACTATTTCCAATAAGCCAAGCTTTGACTAACTCTTGATAATTAGATGATTTTAATCTCTCCAAGACCTTTTGAGCTCTAGGTAATGACTGTGTTATTTCTACATAAGTAGACAGAAGAAATTTAGCTTCTTCATCAAACTTTTCATGATTATTGAGAGAATAAATTGTCATTAAATCAAAATAATACAAATGAGAAATTATTACCTCAGGAGACCAATCTTTGAATTTAGTAGGGGATTGCCATTGTTCTGAATTAAGAGATGTAGCTAATTCATTTAACGTGATTACTTCATTTCTGATGGCTGAAATTACTTCTTTCATTGATTTAGGATATTATCTTTGGTAATGTTTTGTCAATAATATTACCATATGTAATGACTAATGGATTTAAAAAAGATAAAACAACAAATAGTTTCTAAGATTGATCGTCGTTCCCCCGTTTTCCAAGATAACCACAAGGAGTTACTAAAAAAACTTGACGAAATTAATGACCTTCTTGATCTTGCTGAAATCGGAGGAGGGCCTCATCATCATGAACGACTTGCCAAAAGAGGTAAAATGTCAATCAGAGACCGAATATTTAATGTTCTTGATCCTGACACGCCATTCTTAGAAATAAGCCCTCTAGCTGCCTATGACTCTGAATACACAACCGGTGGTGGAGCTGTCGCTGGCATTGGTATAATTTCAGGTGTTGAATGCGTTATTTTTGGCAATGACCCAACTGTTCTTGCAGGTGCTTTGACACATTATGCGTCAAAAAAATGGGGTCGTTGTATAGAAATTGCTAGAGAAAATCATATCCCTTATATCAGCTTTGTGGAGTCTGCAGGAGCTGATCTTAGAGTTGACCCAACATCAAAACAAAAGCCTTGGAATATCGGTACAGGACATTTTGCTGAATCAGGTCGCTGGTTTTATGAAATGACAGAATTATCAAAAATGAGAATTCCTACCATTGCTGTGGTGTTTGGGTCTTCAACAGCTGGCGGAGCATACCAACCTGGAATGTCTGACTACAATATATTTATCCGTGAACAATCCAAAGTCTTTCTTGCGGGACCACCATTAGTCCAAATGGCAACTGGTGAAGTATCGGATGATGAAACACTTGGTGGTGCACAAATGCATTCAGAAGTTTCAGGCTTATCAGATTATCTTGCAGATGATGAAATGGATGCATTGAGATTATGTAGAGAAGTCGTTTCTCATTTAAATTGGAAGAAAAGCGAGTCACAAATAGAAAATCCCCCAGAAGAACCTATTTATGACAGTGATGATTTATTAGGATTAGTCAGCAAAGATTTAAAAACACCTTTCGATGTTCGCGAAGCTATAGCACGATTTACAGATGGTTCTCGATTTGAAGAATTTAAGCCCTTGTTTGGACCAACAATTATCTGTGGTTGGGCAAATGTTCATGGCTATCCTGTTGGCATAGTTGGTAATAATGGAGCGATATATCCCGATTCTGCTCAAAAGGCAGCACATTTTGTTCAGTTATGTAACAAAATAGATACTCCAATTATTTTTCTTCAAAATGTAACGGGGTTCCTTGTTGGCAAAGAATTTGAAAGAGACGGTATTATTAAAAAAGGTTCTCAACTAATTAATGCAGTTTCAAATTCAACTGTCCCACATATTACTATTATCCTTGGTGCTTCCTATGGAGCAGGGACCTATGCGATGTCAGGAAGAGCTTATAATAATCGATTTACCTTTACCTGGCCATCAGCGAAGATCGCTGTAATGGGCGGTAAACAAATAGCTGGAGTAATGTCATTAGTGAGAAAAGCTCGAGCTTTTAGAAAGGGAGAGGAGTTCGATGAAGATGAAGATAAAAAGTTTACAGAAGCAGTCGAAAGAATCCAAGATCAAGGGTCTAAGGCTCTAGAAGCAACCGGCTTAATCAGCGATGATGGAATCATAGATCCTAGAGACACAAGAATTGTTCTTGGTATTTGTTTATCCGTTGTAAGAAATCACCCAATTAAAGGCACAGAAGAATACGGAGTCTTCAGATTATGAAGAATATGTCAAAAATCTTGATTGCAAATCGTGGTGAAATTGCTTCAAGGATTATTCGTTCAGCTCATGAATCTAACCTGTTGACTGTGGCTATTTATACTGATGCTGATAAAAATTCACCCTATGTCAGAGAGGCGAGCGAATCTATCAGGATAGAGTCTTCATACTTAGATTCTCATTCAATTATAAAAGCAGCAAAGCAAACCAATGCTGATGCTGTTCACCCAGGTTATGGCTTTTTATCTGAGAATCATGAGTTTGCTAATTTAGTAAATAAAGAGAAATTAATCTGGATAGGTCCTTCACCGGAGGCAGTCAGAATTATGGGTGATAAGATCGAGGCAAAGAAATATGCTAAAAAGGCTGGCGTTCCAATTTTACCCTCTGGTAAGACTGAAAAATCTATAAAAGATATTAACTACCCATTGTTAATTAAAGCAGCTGCAGGTGGTGGCGGTAAAGGCATGCGGATTGTTGAAAATGAGCTGGAATTAAAAGAGTCCATTAAGCTTGCCAAACTCGAAGCAAAAAGTGCTTTTGGTGATGACCGTATCTTCATTGAACGATATGTCAAAAGTTCAAGGCACATAGAAGTTCAAGTTATAGGGGATCAGTTTGGCAATATTATTCACCTTGGAGAAAGGGAATGTTCTATACAACGAAGACATCAGAAAATTATAGAAGAGGCTCCTTCATTAAGATTATCTAAACATTTGAGAGAGCAGATAACCAATGCTGCTGTGACATTGGCTCAACAAATCAATTATGAATCTGCAGGCACTATTGAATTTTTATTTGATGATCAATCTAATGATTTCTGGTTTCTTGAAATGAACACTAGATTGCAAGTTGAACACCCTGTTACAGAAATGGTTACAGGTATTGATATAGTCAGTGAACAGATCAAAATTGCTCAAGGTGAAGAATTGAGTATTAATCAAGATGATATTCAGACAGAGGGACACTCTATTGAAGCTAGAATATACGCAGAAGATCCTGATAATGATTTTTTACCGTCCACTGGAAAATTAATAGCTGATAATCACACAAATAAAGATGATATTCGATGGGATACAGGGGTTGAACAAGGAATAGAAATTGGAACAGATTTTGATCCAATGTTGGCAAAAGTAATTGCATACGGTTCTACTAGAGGACAAGCGATTGATAAACTTTGTAGAGAGCTTCAATCGGTTCACTTTGGGGGCTTTACCAACAATATAGAATTCTTAATTAATATTTTAAGAGATAAGAATTTCATTGCTGGAAAAACCACCACTGACTTTATTGAATTGAATCAACCAAAAGGACATATCTCACTCGATGAGAAGGAACAATTATATATAGCTATAACAGCATCATTGTGGCTTCAAGGATTAAATCGTCACTCAGCAACTGTTCAAAAACACATTCCATCAGGGTGGCATAACGCTCGTCTACCTAATCAAAGAACTTTGTTTGAAATGGGCGGTAAAGAATTGGAAGTTCAGTATAAAAGACAAAGAGACGGCTCTTTTAAGACATCAAGCGACAATAAAGTGATTATTCATGATTGGCAAACTAATTCTATCGATATTGAAATAGATGGGCTTCGACACCAATCAAATATTTCGATGAATAATAATATGCTATTAGTTCAGCATCCAAAAGGATCAAAGATTTTAACGATTCTTCCAAGGTTCAAATCTTCAGATTCAAAATTAGTTAAAGGCTCGCTAGTGTCCCCAATGCCAGGCAAGGTTATAGAAATTAAAATAAAACAAGGACAAGCCGTTTTAAAAGGTGACGAGTTGGTGATTATTGAAGCAATGAAGATGAATCATACAATTTCTGCTGATCAAGATGGTGTGGTTAAAGAGATTTTTATTAAGGTTGGTAATCAGTTAGATCTAGGAGAAAATTTGTTAACTTTGTCAGAAAATAAATCAAAATGAAAACTCAGAGATCAATAAATAAAAACTCATCAGATCTTACTGACAAGCATGTACAGGTTATGGAAGACTTTGAGCAGCTGTTAGAATCTGGTATAGCTAATCAAACTATGTCTGATATAGCTTCACGGCTCAAAGTATCGCTCAGGACATTATATGAAATAGCACCAAGTAAAGAAGATTTGATTGTTTCAACAATGGATAGAATTTTAACCAATATTGCTATCCAGGCATTGAGTTCAATCAAAGATATTGAATCACCTCTAGCTAAACTAAAAAAATTTACTGAGATTGGAAATGAGGCAGTAGGCCCGAGAACACAAAAATTTGAGGCAGATCTTTGGAAAATTAAAGGCGCTAAAGAAATGATTGATTATCATCAGGATGCTTATATTAATCATATAAAGAAACTTCTTAATGAAGCACAACAAAAAAATGAAATTGAACAATTAGATACACAAGCCATCGCACTTATTTTAGGTGGCATTGCTAGGGAATATTCAGATCCAAAAAATATGGAGAAAATTGAATATTCACCTGAAGCATCGTCAAACATGTTGACTGATCTGATCATCAAAGGCTTAGCGAAAGGGAGTAATAATGAATAATGACATTATTAGAATCGCTAATTGTAGTGGTTATTATGGAGATAAATTATCTGCCGCCAAAGAATTAGTTGAGGGAGGGTCAATAGATGTATTGACAGGTGATTATTTGGCTGAATTAACCATGGGTATCCTTTATAGTCAAAAGTTACAAAGAGGCAGTGATAAAGGCTATGTAGCGACTTTTTTGAAACAACTAAAACAAATAGCACAAGCATGCCAAGATAAAAATATAAAGATTGTGGTTAACGCTGGTGGGTTAAATCCAAAATCTATGAGCCATGAAGTTCAATTAATACTTGATGAAATGAAACTTTCTAGTCGCGTTGCCTATATTGATGGTGATGACATATCTCAAGATCTTCAAACTCTTCAAGATGAAGGAGAACAGTTTAATAATCTAGATAAAGAAATATCTTTGAAAGATTCAGGGCACAAGGTACTGACTGCCAATACTTATTTAGGCGCTTGGGGCATTAAAGAAGCGCTGGATCAAAACGCTGATATTGTTATTTGCCCAAGGGTTACGGACGCATCAGTAGTCATTGGTCCTGCAGCGTGGAAGTTTAATTGGCAGCGGAATGATTATGATCAATTAGCTGGAGCGCTTGCCGCTGGACATATCATAGAATGTGGAGCACAAGCCACGGGTGGGAATTATGCTTTTTTTCAAGAAGTAAAATCCTTTAAGAACATTGGTTACCCCATAGCAGAAATTCATGAAGACGGGTCATGTGTAATCACTAAACACAAGAACACAGGTGGCTTGGTTTCTATTGGTACAGTAACTGCACAGTTACTTTATGAGATTAGTTCGACAGAATATTTAAATCCTGATGTAACTGGGCATTTTGATACTTTGCAAATCAAACAGATCGATGACGATCGTGTCATGATTAGTGGTTGTCAAGGAAGCTCACCACCGACAACTCATAAAGTGTGTATAAATCTAGGAGGTGGTTATAGAAATGGAATGGAGTTAATACTAACTGGTTTAGACATTGAAGAGAAAGCAGTCATTCTAACCGACGCTCTTTTTGATTTACTTGGGGGCAAGGAGCAGTTTGATGAAGTTGATATTGATCTTATTCGCCAAGACAAGGATGATCCTGGCACTCATGAAGAAGCAATGGCATTATTAAGAATTAACGTTAAGTCACAAGACCCAAAGTTAGTGGGAAGAATTTTTACAGCGAAAGTTGTGGAGTTAGCATTAGCTAATTATCCTGGATGGTTTTCTAAGGACTCTATCGGATCAGGTACCCCATTTATCGTCTACTGGCCTACGTTAATTAATTCTAAATACGTTAAAGAACGTGTCCATATTGATGGTAAAGAGACAGAGGTCCTGCCAACCAATCAACTTATAGATCATGAGAGTAAAAAACCTAACATTGATATTACTGTTCCAAATTACAACGAAGGGGAAACTGAAGAAATCTATTTTGGACGTTTAATTGGTGCTCGATCTGGAGATAAAGGCGGGTGTGCTAACCTTGGTGTTTGGGTTAAGAATGATGAGGCATATTCTTTTCTTTACCATTTTCTAACAGTTGAGAGACTTAAAGAGTTACTTTCAGACTTGGCTGATTATCAAATCGAGCGATTTGATTTTCCTAATATAAAGGCGGTTAACTTCTATATCCATGGAATACTAGGTGATGGGGCTTCCTCAAATACTAAAGTTGATGCTTTAGCAAAATCGTTAGGAGAATACTTGAGGGCTAAAAAAGTAAACGTGCCAAAAGAACTTTTAAAGGAGATATAGATGTCAGAATCACAACTTAATAATCCTAATGACTATGTGTTAGATGCAACAGATATCACTGTAAATAAGAACATACTCACTCTGACCTTAGATAGACCAGAAAAAAAGAATGCTATTAATGATTGCATGTCTAATGAAATTATTTATGCCTTAAAGTATGCCAATCAGAACGATTCAGTACGTGTTGTTGTGATCCAAGCAAATGGCGATACCTTTTGTGCTGGAGCTGATCTCAAAGAAATGTCTGGAGGAGCAACTGAGTCACAATCAACAGTACCAAAATTAGGTGATGTTGAAGACATCAGCTTGTTGATTAGAAATTTAAATAAGCCAGTAATTTGCAAAATACAAGGAAATGTTTTTGCTGGTGCTTTGATGATTGTTACTAATTCAACGCATGCTGTTGCAAATGATCAAGCAATATTTGCGGCCCCAGAAATTAAAAGAGGGATTTGGCCATTTATGGTAATGGGTGGTTTATTTAGAGTTATGCCTAAACGACAAGGACTCGATTTTATAATGCGTGGGGAACCAATTGATGCTAAAACAGCACAACAATATGGGCTAATTAATCAAGCCATACCATTAGATACATTAGATGAGGCAATCAATAAGCTAGCACAATCATTTACACAGCTTCCACCCAACACCATGAAAATGGGTTTAAAAGCTTTTAATGAACAAGATCATATGGCCTTTGATGAGGCTCTTCCTTACCTTAGAGAGCAATTAAAAGAGTGTTTGAAAAGTGAAGATGCAAAAGAAGGTATCACAGCTTTTTTTGAGAAAAGGCAGCCTAGATGGATAGGAGATGACGATGAATCTTGATTTTGGCACTGAGTATGATGAGTTTAGAGAAGAGGTCAGAGCATTTTGTAAACAGCACACAGGTATTCAAATAACTGGGAGTCTTTATCAATATGAAGCTATTAGTGATTCTGAAAAAGATCAACACTTAACAATGCCAGTAAAGGAGTGGCAAAAAACTCTTATTAAACACGGATATTTTGCCAGACATATTCCAAGTGAATATGGAGGTTATGGCGGTCAATTGGACATCGTTAAAGACGTTATTATTAATGATGAATTTGCAAAAGCAAAGATTCCATTAGGCACAGGCGGTCAAGGCATAGATTTTTTAGTCCCAACGTTACTTGAAATGGGCACTGAAGAACAAAAACAACGATACATTAAAGCAGCTCTTGATTTGGACGAAATTTGGTGTCAAGGATATTCAGAACCAAACGCAGGAAGTGATTTAGCAAGTTTACAGACCAAAGGTGTTCTAGATGGTGATGAATGGGTAATTAATGGACAAAAAATTTGGACAAGCACAGCTAAATTCGCTCACATGATGTTTTGTTTAGTTCGAACAGAGCCCGATGCGCCTAAACATCAAGGGATAAGTTATTTATTAATTCCCATGGATACACCAGGAATTGAAATACGACCTCTGGTCGATATGACCTTAGAAGCAGGATTTAATGAGGTGTTCTTCACTGATGTACGGATACCGGCAGATAATATAGTTGGAGACAGAGGACAGGGGTGGTTGGTAGCCAATAAAACATTAGTTCATGAAAGGGGGTCTTTGGGTGATCCGAATAAGATGGTCTCTCGTTTGAATAAACTTGTTGATTTAATGAAAAATGAATCAATCGACGGTGAACGAATTATTGATAAGCCGATCTTCAGAGATCGATTAATGAAAACACAAGGTAAAGTCTTAGCACTAAAGGCTCATGGTTTACGCTTATTATCATCACAACTAAATAAGGGACAGGATGTAACTTTAGGAAGAATGATTGTAAAACTCTATGGCACTGAGATGAGGTATGAACTTGAATCTCTTGCAATTGATGTGATGGGAGAATTAGGAACACTCTATGAGAATAGCCCTCACTTAAGAGATGCAGGAAGCTGGCAGTATGCTTACATGTATTACCTTGGGCTAATTATTGGTGGTGGTACCAGCCAAATACAAAAAAATATAATTTCTGAACGAGGCTTGGGCCTGCCAAAAGAACCTAAGTATAAGGAAGCATAACGATGTATTTTGGATTATCTGAAGAACAGGAATTCTTTCAAGAAACCATCAGTAAATTCTTGGAAGACACATCCACAATAGAAGCAATCAGAAGTTTCGCCAGAGGTGATAATCCTAATTTTCCAGAAAAGATCCACACTGGCTTATTAGAGTTAGGCATTAATGGTCTGATCATTCCTGAAGAATACGGAGGGCTCGGACAAGATCTTTTGTCAGCAGTCGCAATATCAGAGTCATTAGGAGCAGGGGTTGCAACCTCACCATTTATTGGGTCTTATATTATGGCGCCGTATGCAATTATGAAAATGGGATCAAAGCCACAAAAAGATAAATATCTTCAGGGCATTGCTAACGGTAACATCAAATTCGGGGTAGGTTTAACTGAATTTGTGGCATCAAGAGAAGGTGCTCAAATTGAAATAAAGTCTGGTAGAGCCAACGGAAGAGCATTGTTTGTATTCGATGCAAACAAGGCCACTCATTTTTTACTTAGCGATGTATCAGGGCAGCTTTTTATTATTGACGTCAAGACAAAGGGTTTAGAGATTATTGAATTAACCACAGTTGATAAAACCTCAAGTTTTGTTGAACTGGTGATAAAAGATATTGAGATAGATTTATTAGATCAAGAGTCAAATGATCAAAACAATACTCAAGAGATTGTGGATCTTGGTCGTTTAATGATTGCAGCAGATTCTCTAGGGGCAGCACAGGTCATGATTAACAAGTCAGTTAGTTATTCTAAAGAGAGAAAACAATTTGGAAGAGTAATCGGTAGTTTCCAGGCTGTTAAGCACATGTGTGCAGAAATGACTGCTAATATTGAACCTTGTTACTCTTTGATATGGTACGCAGCTCATTGCATGGACCATATCCCTAATGAATCAAATTTAATGTCATCACACTCCAAAGCCCATGTGTCAGAAGTGGCATCATCCATAGCTAAAACAGCGACTGAAGTTCATGGTGGTATGGGGTTTACTGATGATCTAGGTCTCCATTACTGGTTCAAAAGAATAGGAATGAATCGTCAACTATTAGGTGGCGTAGACACAGTACGAGAAGAGGCAGCTAACGTTCAGGATTTCTAGCAAGCTATTTATTTTTTATTGTTTGGACTGAGTCAGAGTGTCTATTTGATCATGACTAATAAAACTACAATCAGAAAACCATCGCTTTTCAATTATTGATTGACCGTCCTGGTTAGTCGAAATAATTGTTCCACTCTGCCTCATGGTTGATTTATCAAGAACAAAGACAGTTAGTGCCGTTCCCATTTGGTTCCAGGCAACTGTTTTTTTATCTAGTTTAGTGATAGGAAAACTTTGAAATTGACTGTCTTGATTATTCCAAAATGAAATCAACATTTTATCAGCATCAATAATCCATAAATCATCATGCCTGGTTTCTTTATCCATGGAATAACAGCTTAGATTCTGAAGATTCGTTTGTGCTTGAATCTCAGTAATGCTGAACATAGAAAAACATATAAAAAATGCAGTAAATATCCTCATAGGGATATTTTATATAAAAATAACTACTTTTTCACAAAACGAATACAATCTATAAATATTGATGTAAACACCGTCAGACCCTTTAAATTAAGGCTTTTTGTTGTAAAAACAACATATTATTGGCATAAATAACAGCACTAAATCTTTGCTATATCTGAAAAACTTGGCAATATTAGAGACTGATTTATATAAATTACTCGTTATTCAAAAAATTGAAGGAGAGCTAACCCTATGAGACGACTAATCAGTTCTGTTATTGCAGTAACCATTGCAGTTACTTTAGCAATACCAACTATTCACGCTGCTGAACTTGAAGAAATTATCGTAACGGCAACTAAGAAAGAGGAAAGTCTTCAAGACGTTTCTGTTTCTGTAAGTGTCATTACTGGTGAAAAAATTCAAAATGCAGGATTTCATGATTTTCAAGGTATTGCACAATACATTCCAAACTTTGCTGTGTCTGAAAATGCTATCTCAACAATAGTTTCAATGAGAGGTGTTGGAGCAGGGGCAAACCAATCGTTTGAACAATCCGTTGGACTGTTTGTTGACGGAGTTCATTTAGCTAAAGGACGCCAGTTCAGAACCGGCTTGTTTGATATTGAACGAGTTGAAGCATTGAGAGGACCACAAGGAACTCTGTTTGGTAAAAACACATTATCCGGTGCTGTTAATGTTATATCAGCTAAACCAGTTATTGGTGGTGAGTTCGGTGGACAAATTTCATTGGCTGCAGAAGATGAAAACAGTGCTAATATCGTCGATGGACATATTAATATACCTGCTGGTGATTCATTTGCAGTTAGATTATCGTTTAAAGACAGAAAAGATGACGGTTATATTGATAACCTTTATCTTGGCACAACCGGCCCGACTGCTGATGAACAACTAATGCGAATAAGTGCTTCTTGGCAACCAAACGAAGATCTAAGAATTGACATTAAACACACTGACGGTGAACACACTAGAGTGGGTAGTACTGTTACGCAAAATACTTTCGATATGGCTATGCCGCCAACGCCAACCGCTGGATTAGCTTTTGCTGTTGCAAACACTTTCTATCCTGGATTTGTTGCCAATGTTGGAAATTACTTAGGTTATGAGGATCTTAACTACGGTCCTGCAAAAGGCGCAGCAGGAATTGCTCAAGGTATTAACCCAGTTGGTACAATCACGAACACTGCTGACACTTCAATCAATATTAGTTATGACATGAATAATGGTATGAACTTAAAAGCCATTATTGGTAATGCTAAATACGATTTTGTTGATGGTATTGATGCTGATTTTGGTCCCTTCCAATTAGTCTCAAGAGACGATTGGCAAATGTATGAACAGGAAAGTGTTGAGTTTAGGCTCAGCTCTGCACCTGATGCGGACATAAGTTGGATTGTTGGTGCTTACTGGGACAGCCAAATGCAAGACATTGACCGATTAATTGATCTTGATGGAACTCTAGGTGGCTATGTACCTATACTTGCTAGCATGGGCATGGTTCCTTGGCAAACATTATTTACTATTCCTCCTGCCACACTAGTTGGCGCTGGAGTTGTTAACCCATTTCCTTTTCCAATTGGAACTAGCACGGGCTTAAGTTGGGCGCCTGGAGCCCCACTTTATGGGAACAATGGTTGTGAAATTGCAGGTGTATTCAACCAATACCTAGGCACTGCATATCCTCCATGTACCTTCCAAAGTGCTTATGATCATACATTAAGAATAGGTGATTGGACCCAATGGAGTGATGCTAAGGCCGTGTTTGGTCAAGTAGGATTTGACATGAGTGATACGGTTGAAGTGCAAATGGGTGTTCGCTATGTTAGAGAACAAAAACATGTGGAAGCAAAAACTTGTTTAGGATCATATAGCTACGATGGTGCCTCATCGGGTCGTGAAATAATGACTCGAGACGCGGTAAAACTAGGCTGTAATCCAAGTCCATTCCTTGCAGGAATTTTGGGTTCTTCCTATGATACATGGGCACATGATTTTAATAATGTACCTCAAAGAGACACCGAACATTGGTTGCCGTCATTGCAAATAGAAAAGCGTTATGGCGATGATCACATGGTCTATTTTAGTTTTGCTAAAGGTTATAAGAGTGGTGGATTTAATGCTGCAGATGATCAAAACCCATTGTTTGTAAATGTGGGTGGTGCAAAAGTACCCGTTCCGAATGAGCCAGATCCATCATTTGAATACGATGATGAAACTGGAACATCCATTGAAATTGGTGGTAAACACTCTTTCAGTGATTCAGTTCAATTTAATTGGGCTGTGGCCACTGCAGAGTATAAAAATCAACAAGTATCTACGTTCCAAGGAACCGGTTTTGTTGTTGGTAACGCCGCTTCGTCTGAGGTTGACACAGTCGAAATAGATCTTACTTGGCAAGCCACTGATAATTTAAGAATAGCTATAGCAGCTGCATACATTGATGGTATATACGCTGACTTCTCAACCGCTGCTTGTACTGAACTACAAACTGCTTATTTCAGAGGGATGGCTGGTCCATCTAGAGGCTATGACGCTAAACTTATCACTATCAATGACTTCGGTCCAAACGTAACTGATCCTACAGGTTTGTGTAGAATCGTTTGGAACTCAGCCGGTCTATACGGTGGTGGTAACCAGGATTTATCAGGAGAAGATTTAGGCACGGGCGATTACAATGGTTCTGTGGTTATCGATTATGCTGCACCATTAGCTAATGGCATGGTGTTCTTTGCTGGTGTTGATTATAATTTCTTCGATGACTATAGGTACACAGGTGATTTAGATCCTATTGATGTTCAAGAAGGAACTGCAAGAATTAACGCAAGACTTGGAATCACCACAGGTAATCTAACCGCGTTAATCTATGGACGTAACCTTACAGATGAGAACATTGCTTCAGGTGGTTTTGATACCCCGTTACTAGCCGGTGGACACTCAATCTATATGGCTGAAACCAGAGTTGTAGGCGCACGATTGACCTACAAGTTCTAAGAAAAACATAGAACAAAAGAAAGAGGCGATTCTATCGCCTCTTTTTTTATGTAAAATAAACATATGAAAATAGACGCAGGCATTATAGTTAATAACCCTGTTGAAGCAGGACCAGCAATAAAACAATTGGAAGATGCAGGTTACGATGGAGCTTATACTTTTGAAGGTGCTCACGACCCATTTCTACCTTTAGTTTCTGCAGCCACACAAACTTCAAACATAGAACTTATCACCTCCATAGCTGTTGCCTTTGCTAGAAACCCAATGACTTTAGCAAATATCGGTTATGACCTTAATTTAGTATCAGAAGGCCGATTTATCTTAGGCTTAGGTTCTCAGATTAAACCACATATCACAAAGCGATTTTCCATGCCTTGGTCTAGCCCAGCAGCACGAATGAAAGAAATGGTGGAAGCTATCAAAGCTATTTGGGATTGTTGGCAAAACGGCACTAAGCTAAACTATCGTGGACAATTCTACACTCACACATTAATGACCCCATTTTTTAACCCAGGTCCTAACCCACACGGTCTTCCTAAAATTTATGTGGCAGCAGTGGGTCCGCTAATGACACAAGCTGTGTCTGAAAGTGCTGATGGGTTATTGGCTCACCCTTTTAATTCACCTACATACATCAATGACGTGACCATACCTATTATTACTAAAGGCCTTGAAGCTACTGGCAAATCAAGAGATCAGTTTGATCTATCAGTCAGCGTAATGACTGGCATAGGAGCAACGGAGGAAACTCATAAACTAGCGGTTAAAGCCTGCAGAGATCAAGTGGCATTTTATGCTTCAACACCGAATTACAAAACAGTTCTCGAAACTCACGGGCTTGGTCATTTAAGTGAGGAACTCAATAGACTTTCTAAACAAGGAAAGTGGATGGAAATGGGAGACGCCATAGATGATGAAACATTAAAAACGTTTGCCGTTGTTGAAGAATCGCCTGAGGCCCTAGCCAGGGAGATAAAACATCGATACGGAAACATCGGTCAACGCATTGCACCGGTGCTTTATTCTGGTGAACTTGATTTGGCTGCCAGTGTTCTTGCAGCACTAAAAACAGACTAATTTAACTCACTTAAAATTAGGTTCTCTTTTTTCAAAAAAAGCTTTAATTGCTTCAAGACTATCTTCTGATCCATGCAGTGCATTGTTGGTCTCAGCTTCAAGTTTAAACACTTCATCATAAGAAGCCGTCATCGCTGCTCTCATAACTTTCTTTGTCTCTCTAAGGGACTGAGTAGATTTTTTTGCTAATAACTCTGCCCAAGTGAGTGATGAGTTTAGGAGATCATCAGCTTCAACTACTTTATTAGTTAATCCTAATTCTAGGCATCTAGTAGCGGAGACATTTTCACCTCCAATGGCCATTTCATAGGCCAGCTTATAACCAATGGTTCGTGTTAAAAACCAATTGAGACCGCCATCAGGAATTAACGCAATATTAACGAAAGCTTGTTTTAAATAAGCCTCTTTAGACATGACCATCAAATCACAAGCCAGTGCAAAAGCACTGCCTATTCCGGCTGCTGGCCCGTTAACTGCTGCGATCACAGGTTTTGGCATATCCATGATACCGACTAAACTTGGCATGTAACCTTTAACCAGACCCTCATAGACCAATCGGTCATTGCTGTGGTCATCCATTCCACTGGGATCTGAAAGATCAGCGCCTGCTGAAAAGCCTTTTCCAATGCCTGTGATAATTAAAACCTTGACAGAGTCGTCATCAGAAATACTTTTAATGGCTTCTTGTGTCTCAACTACCATGTTTGCATCAAATGCATTGAGTTTATCTGGACGATTAAAACTCATTACACAGATATTATTTGAGGATTCTATTTTTAATGTTTTATAGACCATGTCCGGTTTCAATTAGGATATATTTCGTCCCTTCTCTGCCCAGAATGGTTCTCTTAAGACTCTTCTTAAAATTTTACCTGAAGGATTGCGTGGAATATCTTTTATAAACTCAATGGAAGTAGGGCACTTGTAGGAGGCAATTTGTTCCTTTGAATAACTAATGATTTCATTCTCAATATATCTGCCAAGTTCTGAGCCTTTGTTTGATAATTCATTGGCAAAATCAATCCCCTCACTCAAGTAATCGTCTAATTTATCAAGTAAATCTGTGGCGTTGTCGTATACGTCATTTCTTAACGTAATAAATGCTTTTACAGTTTCACCCCATTTATCATCGGGAACACCCACCACTGCTGCATCAATAATATCAGGATGGCTCATTAGTGCATTTTCAACCTCAGCTGGGTAAATATTTTCACCGCCTGAGATAATCATGTCTTTTACTCGATCATGTATATATAGAAAATCGTCTTTATCAAAATATCCTGCGTCTCCAGTATAAAACCATTCATCAACAATCGATTCTTTATTTGCCTCATCTCTATTCCAATAGCCTTTCATGATCGCTGATGACCTAATTAGTATTTCGCCAACCTCACCCAGGGGCACTTCTTGATTAGCATCGTCAACAATTTTTATTTCTACTCCAGTGTATTTTTGCCCACACGATCGAAGTTTGCCGAGTTTAGGGTCATGAGCTTCTGGTGATAAAGTGGTGCCAATTCCTGAGCTTTCAGTGAGCCCGTACACTTGCCAGAATTCACATCCCATAACTTCTATGGCTTTTACAAGTGTATCCTCAGAAATGGGAGATGCTCCATAGACAATTTGTCTTAACGATGAGAAATCAGTTGTTTCAGCATCAGGGTGATTTAGTAAAAACTGTATTAAGGCAGGGACCATAAAGGCAGTTTCTATTTTTTCTGTATGAATCAAATGTAAAATGAGACCTGGGTCAGGCTCTGGAATGACAATATTCTTACAACCAAAAACCACACCCATAATTACAATATTAGATCCGGCAATATGAAAGAGAGGTGAGAGTACAAAATTAACGGATTTTTCATGCCAATCTTTACCCCAGGTCTCTTCAACCATAGGTGTAGAAGCATTAACATTCTTATTCGTTAATCTAACTCCTTTCGGGTGGCCAGTTGTTCCTGATGTATACAACTGAATAACATCATCATCAGCATTACCCTTAAGTTTTGGATCAGTATCTTCAAAAGAGTCTCTCCATGATTCATAACTTTGCCAGCTATCATGGTCATCTTCCATGGCAATGATTTGTCTAACATGAGAAAACTCATCTTTAATTGAATCAACCAGTTCATAGAAATCTGGCCCAACAAAAAGCACTTCGCTCTCAGAATCATTCACCACAAAAACCACTTCAGGTGCAGCCAGTCTCCAATTAAGGCCAACTAACGCAGTTCTTGATTTAAGACTCCCGAACATGATCTCTGCATACATGTCAGAGTTCTTAGCTAAGACAGCTACTCTTGAATTTGGGGAACAACCCTCTGCAATGATTCCATTAGCAACACGATTAGCTTTTTGGTCATATTCTTTGTATGTTGTTTCACGGTCATTAAATTTAAAAGCTATGTCATCTGATGACTGTTCAATTCGCCATTGAAATGTTTCTAGTAGGGTGTCGTTTCTTGGAAATCTATTCATAAATTGTTTTTATTTTTTTATAGTTAGAATCATACCCTAATCTAAATTAAATAGACTCTCAAGTCACACAGTTGATGTAACATATATCTTCAGGAGAGATGGCAGAGTGGTCGATTGCGCAGGCTTGGAAAGCTTGTAAAGGTTAATAGCCTTTCGAGGGTTCGAATCCCTCTCTCTCCGCCA
>Ga0209034_10000155_pt1 | contig 34427 bp, 28 predicted proteins | sample MarorgKNORR_S2LV_2_FD_188219 | JGI IMG/M metagenome (GOLD analysis project Ga0209034, IMG submission 188219) | Marine microbial communities from the Southern Atlantic Ocean, analyzing organic carbon cycling - 250m_A/KNORR_S2/LV (SPAdes) (version 2) | ecosystem: Environmental > Aquatic > Marine... | reverse complement strand
AGGTCGGGATCTTCGACATGGTGAACAAGGACGCTGATAGCTGTATTGACCAAGCCTGTGTCCTTGCCCAAAAGCATGGGAAGTCACCAGAAGCATTTGCTGGTGTGAAGGCCGCTGTGGTTGCTCCAATCGTCAATGCTATTAAGACACTCCGAGAACCCCTCGACCATCGATTTCTGGACATCTGGTTCTCTGAAATAGCCACTAAGTTGCGGAGTGAAACAATTCAGAGTCTCAAGAGTAAGTAACGCTGAGACTCCGAGCGAAGATCGTAGATTTAGCCGACGCGATTGCAAAATAAAGAAGAAGTGTTCCCACCTTTGTGGTGAAAGTGAGCTTCGAGCCGCGGGGAAGGCGAGCGAACAAACTCGCGTTCTCTTCTTGGAACAGACTGGTCCCAGATGGCCCCCCCCGCCTAGCGGACGACGCCTTGTCAGATACGTGGTGCGCGGACCTCCTGCACCTCTACCTCTTGAAGCTCTTCGCTCGTATCGAGGACGACCGTACCCCAATGGCCACACTCTTCGCAGTGCATGGCATAGCAGGGGTGATTTGCGCCGCAATGTTTGCAGCGGTAATTGGGCTCCAGCAAGTTTGCAGCTTGAATGATTTGACGAAATCTTTTCGCCGCAGTCTCGTTTTCACCCTGCCGTTCGCTAAGTTTGGCAAGGTGATAAGTAACCGTCGGGGAAAACTCGACTTCACTCTCAAGATGTTCAAGCTCGACTTTGGCTTCCTCTATCATCTCGAGCCGGGAATACAACAAAGCTAGCCCTAAACGCGCTGCCCGGCCATCCTCTCCTGTGATCAGCTCCATTGACTGATGAAACGTACGAATTGCCTGTTCTGGATCACCCGCCTCAAAATAATACGTGACAAGTTCGTTCAACAATTCGAGTGAGCACGTTGCAGCGACACCCTCGGTCCAAGCGTTGACGGCACCATCAACGTCGCCATCAACGAACCGGGCACGACCCTGCAACAAGTAGGCGGGAACAAACTGCGGATCTGCTTTCAGCAAAGAAGCAAAGATCGAAAGCGCCTCCTGGCGTGCCTCCATGGTGCCTTGCTCCATGAGTTCACGGCCCTTCTCTAAACGGAGCCCTCGGGCTAGAGCTTCTGCATCCCTTCGCTCGCCTCCGTCACGCAACAACTTGATGTGTTTCTCCTGCGCCTCACAAGCATCGTCCCAGAGGCACTGTTCGACCATCAGGTCGCGCATACGCGCAAAGAGTTCCGGGTCGCCCTTGGGTTTTGTGGAAAGTCGCTGCTCTAGATGGCCGACGGCTCGAGCATATTTACCAAGGACCGTGAAGTCGCGCGCCAATTCATCATGTACGTCGCCACCATTGGGCGCGATACCCCGCGCCCGCATGTGCATCTCGATCGCTTTCTCCATGTTCCCAAGGGCACGCGCCGCATTACCTCCATAAATCCAGGCGCTAAGCCGCTCTGGGTCCTTTTGAAGAACTGTCTCGCAATGCTGCAGCGCGGTTCGATGGTCGCCTCCCGCTGCCGCCGCCAAACCTAACTGGATTAATTCTGTGTCCTCTGCTGTCTTCAAGTCGACGCGCTGGCGCCGCCACCGCGTAAACGCCGCCTTGGAAGAAAGTACGACCGTATAGAGGAGGGTCCCGAGCACGCCAAGTAGAATCGCCAAGAAAGCCACTACCCAGAGTGACGTCTGAACTTCATCGGGAGGGAACCCGGGCAGGCGAAACGTTACCTGGCCCGTGTTGAGAGTTGCCGTCCAGAGGCCAAGCAGTACAGTGCCGAAAACAGCCAGCAACGTCACTAAGTTGCGCAAAGACATGTGGGCCTACCTTCCGTCAGCTGCCGTCTGCTTCTTGTTGCTCCTGGCACGCAATGCAAAGTGAGGCCCAAGGAATCGCCTTGAGGCGAGCCAGTGGAATCTTCTGCTCGCAGGACCTGCACTTCTCATAGATGCCTTCGTCCATCCGACGCAGCGCTTCCTCGACTTGTAATAGGGTTGCGCGCTCACCGTCACTAAGGCTGTAGAGAAACTCTTTGCGGTAGCTTTCCGAAGCTTGGTCGGCGAGATCCTGCAGCGGTTCCGCTGTTGCTTCGCGATTCACCGTCTGAGACCGACGATAGGCTTCATTGGCCTCACGGCGTTTAAGTTCGAGTTGCTGGCGAATCTTCTTTTTTTCTGTGGCTCTCATCGACAATCGAAACCTTCTGTCAGCCTAATACACTGGCCGCAGCAACAGGGGATCATTATTTAGCGACTGTAGGGCATCCCGTGGATAATCGTGAAGGCACGGTAGATTTGCTCAGTCAAAACCAAACGGGCCATATCATGCGGAAGCGTCATGCTGGAGAGGCCGAGAAGCAAGTCGGCCCGGTCGCAAACTCCAGAGGCCACACCGGGGGGCCCACCCACCACAAACGCCAGGGTCCGCGCATCATCGTAGCATTGTCGTTGTAGTAATTCTGCGAATTTCTGAGAATCTAGGACCCTACCTTGTTGATGTAAAACTACAAGGAATACTGGATTAAAATCCTCGAGCCGCCTCAAAATAGCTTTTCCCTGACGCTCAAGGCGATGTTCCTCGCTATATTGCCTGCCCGAGGGCTCCTCAGAAATGACAACGCATTTACAAGTGCGCCATCGATCGATTCGCGACAAATATTCTTCTATCCCTAGACGAGCATACTCTGCAGTGGTTTTCCCGGGCCAGCAAAGGATGATCCCAGGAGGGCTAGGCACCTGAAGACCCGGTCGAAATGTCCTCGGGTTCAGTTACCGATTCCTCGACAGCTTGACCTTCTGGGAGTAACTCTGGACGTTCGCCTAGCAACACAGGAGCGTCTCTCCAAACCCTCTCAAGTTGATAGAAGCCTCTTGCTTCGGGGGTGAAAACGTTTACGAGGCAGTCAACAAAATCGATCAACGCCCACGTCCCCTCTTCATAGCCCTCTGTGTGCAACGGCGTAACATTAGCGGCACGCAATTTAACTTTGATGCCGTCAACAAGAGCCTTAACGTGGCGATCACTGCTCCCGTTGCATATCACTAGGAAGTCAGTGAAGCTCGCCAAGCCACGCACGTTGAGCACCAACAAGTCAATTCCCTTGAGGTCTTCGACCGCATCAGCAATGAGAGCAGCGTCGGCAGATAGTTCTAAGTTGAGACGTTTTGCGTCCTTTTCCGTACGAATTTTGTCGGACTCCCTCAAGAAGCGGTCTCCCGAGGCATATCCGCCGATCTATATAGGCCATTGGCCCGAATATAACGGTCAACCTCATCAGGAACTTTGTAGCGGACACTCAACCGTGCAGCGACTCGCTCCCTGATTTCGGTCGATGAGATGTCAATATGCACCGCGTCAGAAAGGAAAACACGCCACTCCCCATTCGGGCATTGCTCTAATTGCTCTTGCGGCAGCAAATTGCCCTCGCGGAGGTCGACAACACGATCGCCGATCCACGTAGGCATCTTGGCAACCTCTTCAAAGCCATGGCCCGGACGGCTGACTACTACAACATGGCAAAGGTCGAGAAACTCTCTGTGGTCCTTCCAGGTCTCGATATTGACAAAGGCATCAATCCCAGTAACGAAAACGATTTGCACTTCATCGCCCATGTGTTCTTGTAGTTCGCGCACGGTATCAATGCTGAAGCTTTTCCCCTTGCGATTGGCTTCAATCGAGGACACCACGAAGCTGGGGTTGTGCAATGTCGCAGCGACAACCATAGCAAAGCGATGCTTCACCTCAGTGAGGTTGTTGCTGTCTTTGTGCGGTGGTTCGTTGCAGGGCATGAAATACACCTCGCCCAGACCGAATCTCTCCCGGATTTCTTCCGCCAAAGTTAAGTGGCCGCGGTGAGGGGGGTCGAAAGTACCCCCGAAAACGCCCACTCTTTTTACCGACATGCAGTTTCGCTTTCTTTAAAGTGTGTCGCGCTCGTCAGTCGGTGTCTGTTCGCCAACCCAATTAACAAAATCGGTCAGCCCGACGCCACTGATCGAAGAAATAGTGCAAAATGACGCGCCATCCTTCTCAGCAGCAACCCGTAACGCCTCAATGGTTTTCGCTGGTGGCGACAAATCTGTCTTGGTAGCCACTACCATGCGTGGTCGTCCCAACAACTTCTCGTTGTAGTGATGCAACTCGCTACACAGTGCTTTGTAGTGATCAACGACGTTACCCTCTGGCGGCATTGTGTCGACCAACACAGCGAGTGCCCTGGTCCGCTCTATGTGACGCAGAAAATTGAGCCCCAACCCTTCTCCCTTATGTGCCCCTTCGATAAGCCCTGGAACATCCGCCAGCACTGCACGCCGATAGCCAGATAATTGGAGAATTCCGAGGTTAGGTTCCAAGGTCGTGAACGGATAAGCTGCCACCTTCCCCTTCGATGCCGTGAGACAACCGAGCAACGTTGTTTTGCCAGCATTGGGGCGTCCAACCAAACCAACATCAGCAATAAGCTTGAGCTCAAGCTGGAGCGCGCGGCGCTCCCCCGAGCGCCCCGGATCAGCACGGCGAGGAGCCCGATCTGTCGAACTTTTGAAACGAGCGTTGCCGCGCCCACCCAAACCACCTTCAGCAACCAAAACACGCTCTTCTTGTCCTGCAAGGTCTCCAAGTTCATCACCGGTTTCAACATCAGAAACCATCGTGCCAGGAGGAACGAAGATCTCGCAATCACTGCCCTTCTTGCCGTGTTTGTTGCTGCCCTTCCCTTGGCTACCGTTCTTAGCTTTGAATAGCTGGCTTTCGCGAAGATGCCCGAGGTGAGTGTGGCTGCGGCCACAGACGAGATAAACCGAGCCACCATCACCACCGTCACCACCATTGGGGCCGCCAAGGGGGACATACTTCTCACGCCGAAATGCAATACATCCTCGGCCGCCGTCACCCGCCTGGACCCGAATTTGTACCAGGTCGCGGAACATGATCGATTTTCTGGAGGGCTCGCTTACGCAATAAAGACGCTATGCGAGTAAAAGACAAATGGTGAGCAGGAGAATGGCGCTATTGGGGCAAAACCGAAACGAACTTGCCTCGTCTGCCTTTATCCTCGAAAGTGACGACCCCATCGGCGGTTGCGAACAGGCTGTCGTCACTACCGCGGCCGACGTTTTGCCCCGGCTTAAAGCGCGTTCCACGTTGCCGGATGATGATCGACCCACCGGTCACCAGCTGGCCACCGTAACGCTTAACGCCGAGTCGCTGGGCATTGCTATCACGGCCGTTACGACTACTACCTTGACCCTTTTTGTGTGCCATTATTCTGTCCTCAGGAAACGACGATCTTGTCTATGCGCAGGGCAGTGTAATCCTGACGATGGCCTATCTTGCGTCGGTAGCCCTTGCGGCGCTTCTTCTTGAAGGCGATCACCTTGCGGCCACGCCCCTCCTCAACCACAGTGCCCTTAACACTCGCACCAGCAATGGTCGGGTCACCCACCTGGACATCATTTCCGTCCACAACGAAGTGGACCGCCGATATAGACACTTCATCACCTACCGGGCTGGCAAGACGCTCAACACGCACAATCTCTCCCTCGCTGACCCGGTATTGTTTTCCGCCTGTTTCAATAACTGCGTACATCTTCCTGAACCTTAAGGAAAAGGGGTGGGGATGACTCGGTAATTGTACGGTCTCCGAACCCTTTGCAGCAAGCCGTCCAAACTGGCCCAGAACCAGAGTTGACGATGTTTTGAGGCCTTCGCCGCGCTCTAGGCAATCTGTTCACCCCACTCTTTGTGTCGAAACGTTAATTAGTGGGGTTCAGAGCGCTCTGCTCGTGCTCCAGCTTGTCGATTGGCCGGCTAAGTGTCGAAAAAATTGTTGGTCCTAAAAAATACCTGTGCCTTAAAATCTCGGCCCAATGTAGAAGTCGAAACGCGGGCGACCAATAAACTCTTTCCCATTAAAATGCTGTGATATATAAAAGTTCATCGGCATCGGTCCTAGATCGATCGAAACTCCACCGCCAAACGCCGCCAGCGCGTCTTTCAATTGCCCGTCTTCAACAAGGACAAACTCCATGCCGTCGAACCACGCACCACCCACATCAAGGAAGAACAGCCCGCGGATATCGCTGATCACCATCATTCCAGCGCGAAGCTCGTCTATGAACGGCCACCGGTACTCGAGATTCGTAAACCAGGCACGGTTACCGGAGAATTGCAGCCAGTCGTAACCGCGCAATTGGTTCATCCCACCCATGAAAAACACGTTGGGCGTTTCCCCCTCGCTCCAGGCCAACCAGGAACGCCACGCGATGATGTTGCGCTCCGTAATAGGAAAATACATGCGGTGATCAACCACCCACTCTTTGAAGTTCAGTTCGGCGAGGTTCGGTGGTGAATATCGAAAATCCACGCGGCTTCGCCAGCCCCCAAAAGGGCCAAACTCCCGGAAGCGCGCTTTGTCCGCAATCAGTGAAATACCCAACGGCATGGACCGCCCACTCGGGTATGCACTACCAACAATAAAGTCGCCGCCTGTTGTTTCAAGTCGGTTAGCAAACATGTACTTCGAATTGTAGTAACCCGCTGAGAGCTCAACCCGAAAATCTCGGGTCAGCGGATACGAAGCGAAAATCTCGACCCCATCGAGCTCGAAAAAACTCTCGCGATCAAGGTCATTAAGATTGTTCATGTCTTGTGTGAAGAAAAACAGCCTCTGGTGAGTCCCCGAAACACCCCAGTTAAGCCGCCTTCTTTGATTGAAGTACATCCCTTGCAGGTTCCGTTGTCTCGACGCGGAGCCAAACACTCCTACGATCCGATGGTTCCCCATAAGGTCAGATACCTCGACCGACATAGCTGCCAAAGCAGTCCCGACACCGCCATATCGCCCATATCCACCAGCGACGTTGACGTTGGAAATGTGCCAGCCCGCGGATGGGGACTGGCTAACGTTACTCTGGTCGAGTTGGACAGACGCCACATCGGCCATTTCCTGCTCGATTGCAGCTAGAGCTTCATCTGGAAGAGCTTCGTCATCAGCCAGATAAGTCTCGAGCGACTCGGAAGGGATGTCCATCAAGTAAAGCTCGTAACGTCCATCACCATAGTTGCTAAACAGTAGATCGCCCTTCGCGCTAGCATTTTGTGGCAAAGGCTGCGGGAAAAAAGAACCGCCAAGTATGTCTGTGTGCTTCTCCACCTGGCCAGTGGCTAGAGCCATGGAATAGAGGTTGTACTTCCCTGTGCGGTCCGACGAGAAAAATAGGCGGGTGCCGTCCCTCGAAAATGCTGGTTGCGTGTCGTTGCTCAGTCCAAAGGTTAGCTGCACGCGCTGCTGTGGCCTTGATAAATCGACCATGAAGAGTTTCTTGTAACCAAGCGCGTGGCTAGTAAACACCAGTAGGCGCCCATCCGGAGACCACACAGGAGCGTAATCGTAGACTTCATCTTGGGTGACGTTAAGCAACTGGTCGTTGCTAGGATCATAGATCCAGATATCGCGGACGCCATTTAGATGTGCCCCAAAGGCAACTCTGCCGTCTGGGCCTATGTCAGGTGACATCGCCTGGTCAAGATCGTCAAGCTTTTTCTTCCAGTCGACTTCGCCATCATCAGAGTCAACGGCGTACAACGTTCGTGTTGGTGGCGTGCGCCCGAAGAAAGCTACTTGGGTGCCATTCGGAGACCATGACATGTCAGCGCCCGACCGGTAGCCAACCGTCAAGCCCTGGGCAATGAGGTATTCATAGTCACCGTTGACGCCATCGGTTAGGTTCTCGAGGACTGCTCCAGTGTCCATATCGAAGCGCATGATGTCGAGCTTGAGTCGTTTGCGGTCGAGAGAAACGGCTACGAACTCGTCGCCTTCCGGTGACACTGCAGGAGAAAAGGCCGCCGGGCGATCCTCGTTGTCCATGTGGTTGAAGATGCCTATGCCAAAATCGTCGGCCTCGTCGTCTTCGAGAACATTCGGGAGGTACTTGCCGCGCAAATAGTCGCGGAACTTCTCATTGAACTCCGCCGCGTTGACGTTAAAAGCGCGCTCGATGCCACGGTCTATATCCTGCCCAAGATCGCGACGAACCTCACCCATGAAGATTCGTACTCCGTCTTCGCCATATTGCTCAGCGATATAGTCGTAAACCACTTGGCCGAGGACATAGTCAACAAAGTAACCGCTGTTGGCCGTCATCTGATTGAGCGTCGGGATCTGGTCCATCAGTACAACGTCGCGCAGCATCATCTCGTCGAGTGACGTGAGGTTGTCAGCGGCGTGCTCCGCGAGTCCCTCCATAACCCATGTCGGAGGTGACATCCGCAGGTTCCGACCTAAGTTGCCACCATAGAAAAAATCGTATTCGAAGATGTGGGTGATCTCGTGGACAAGCAACTTGAGAAGTTCGTCTGGCGGATCATCAACTGGCAACACCAATCGATTAATAGTCGGCTCCGCGAACGCCGCGACCCCCTCGGGGAGGAAATACGGGAAAATGTGAGTTTGCTCAAATTCGGCATGCGTCTGGTAGTAAACAATCGGGGTACGCTTCGACAAGTCGTGATTTAAGAGTCGGCGAAGTCGTTGGTAAGCCTCCTCTGAAAAGGCGACAACTTCGTCGAGTTGAGCCTCTTCTTCCTGGTAGTACATGATGTCGAAGTGTGGAGCCTTGTAGACCCAAAAATCGAATTGGTCGTAGGTAACCTTGTTCTTGCCGTAACTGGTGCTGTAGCCAGTCTGGCGCATCTGCATTTGAATAGGTCGACCAGTGCCCTTCTTGATAATCGAGCCATTCTTCTGAGCGGATTCGGTCTCGTCCACTTGCTGTGCGTGAGCCGGCATCATGGTGACAAAAGTCAGAACAATAGACGCGATCGTAACGATCGCCATCAATCCTTTTCGCATTCCACATTTCCCTGTCGACCGTGAGCAAATCTTCATTGGGTGCCTCACTAGAAAATCAATACGCGCGTTTGCTCGACACGTTTGGGCGTAATCGCGTCGAGTATTTGCGGCAAGAGTTCTTCGAGTGTCTCGACATACATATCATCTGCCGGGATGTCATCGTCGGCAGCAAATTCTCGGCTGCCTTGGAGGTTCCCTTCCTTAATCATCGATCCATCGTCGCCGCGCAGCAAGGCAAAGTGAATTGTGACATCGTATTTCACAAGGTTACGGAAGCGTGTCACCTCAGTAACCTCACCGTTAGGGGCTCGGATATTCTCAGAAACCAATCGTGACGCACTGGTGCTTTGGAGCCCAATACGGCCCGTGAAGATTACGTCAGCGCCACTCTCCGCCCCGATCTGCCTCCACATTTCCGTATCTTTGAGAGGATCCGCTGTAGTGGAATTGATACCTCCCGGCACATCAACTGCCTGCAAGAAACTGCGTTGTATAATCCGGCGCCGGAAATAAGCAACTGCGCGCGGCCCTACCGGTACTGGAGCGTCCGGTGTTGTCACAATAAATGGGCCAACGAGGATCCGTTCAAAATCAGCTAGATCGCGACCTTCCTCGTCCGGAACCGAGATTGTCACGGGCATTGCCCGATTATGGCGCTCGCGCTCATCACGAGAAACGTTAAATTCTGACTCCGGAGCACCCTCTACTATCGCGGAAATTCGCGCATCCTGAAATTTCTTCAAATTGTCGAGTACATCTGTACGCCCCGTCCCGATGGCATGCTGGAGAGCCCGTCGGTAGTATTCGTCGGCATCGTCATAATCGCCATCACGCTCGAACATCACGGCGAGGTTGTTGTAGGCACAGGAGATTCCCGGGTCGATCGCGATCGACTTCAACCAGCGGAATTCGGCCTCCTGCCAACGTCCAGCATCGGCTGCACGAACACCATCTTCACACTGGTCGTAAGCCTCATCTGTGTCCTGAGCCATGGCCGCCCTGGGAACGACCAGTGACATCATAACCACAAATACAGCGATGGCGGATCTTAAAGGCATCAATAGCAATCCCTCGTTGGAAGCGATATTGCCGGGGGGGAGTAACGGGGACCCGAGCCACGGATAAGACAATAAGATTGTACTGACGTGCCTGTTTCTGCCGCAACCTACAAAGAATATCCTTGTTACGGTCATTGCATCCGTGTCTAAAGGGAGCAAAGGGTTACAGGCACCCAAGATGGCTGCCTCGCAAAGTAAACTCCCGTGCAGAAAATACCCCTACTAACTGGGTGGACACAAAAAAATTCTTAACTAGTCATCGGGAAAAACTTGATGAGGGAGTTCGAAAGGGGAAGGGTAGAAAACGTCGGCCAAAGAAAGTGTGTGCTACTGTGCTTGACGTTTCGGCAAAAATGAACGATCTATTTAAGATAGCGTGATACCCAGGTGTTGGTATCTGCCCCTCACTTTTAAGTGAGAGGGGCAGATACCAACAACCAAAAAAAGGGGACAGTAATGGGTAAGTCATTGGTCATCGTCGAATCTGAGGCGAAGACGTCAACAATCGAGCGCTACCTGGGGAAAGGCTTCGACGTCATGGCGACGCACGGACACGTGCGCGACCTGTCGAAGGAAGGTGACCGGCAGTTCGGCGTCGATATCGCAAATGGTTACGCGCCCATCTGGAAAATCGACGAAGACAAGAAAGCCGTTGTCAAAGAGCTAAAGAAAGCAGCAAAGCGCGCCGAAGCCGTCTATATCGCAACCGACCCGGACCGGGAAGGCGAAGCCATCGGCTGGCATCTCTGGGACCTGCTCGAACTCGCCCCCGCGGGTAATGGTGACGACGACGACAAAGCGGTGGTTTTCCGGATACTTCTCGAGGAAATCACAAAGACGGGTATTGATCGGGCCTTCAAGGATCCTATGGAGCTCGATCCCGCGAAATTCGACGCTTACAAGGCCCGCCGTGTCCTCGACCGAATGATTGGTTTCTCGCTCTCCGCTGTTCTCCGGGACAAGGTCCCCGGCGAATGGAAAAAAATAACCGGTGGCCGTGTACAGTCCGTCGCGGTGCGCATGATCGTTGATCGTGAGCGCGAGATCAAAGCTTTCATCCCCGAAGAATCATGGGAGATCAAAGCTCACCTCGAAGGCGCAGAACCACCAGCTTTTGATGCCAAACTGACCCTCAAGGACGGCGAGAAGGTCGCTATTGCGAACGAAAAGGAAGCGCTCGCCATTCTCGCAGGTCTCGGAAATGCCGACCCAAAGATCGAACGCGACGAAGAAAACAACATCGTGCCTCTTGCAACGGATGGGGTCGAGTGGACGATTACCGAGATTGTGGCTAAAGAACGCAAGCGGGGACCGAAGGCTCCGTTTACCACCGCCCAACTGCAGCAGGACGCTGCCGGCCGCCTGGGTTTTTCGGTGGGCAGGACAATGTCGGTCGCGAACGACCTGTACCGGGGCCTCGAGATCGGTGACGAGGGTTCGGTAGGCCTGATTACCTACATAAGAACCGACTCGACACGTGCTTCCACAGAGTCACAAAAGGAAGCCAAGGAAGTCATAAGCACGCACTATGGAGAAAACTTCACGCTATCTAAGCCAAGGACTTTCAAGGCTGGCAAGCGCGCTCAAGAAGCACATGAAGCAATTCGCCCAACCTCCATTTCGCGTACCCCTGAGCAGCTTAAGAGGTACCTCTCCAAGGACCAAGCTCGCCTCTATCAGCTGATCTGGAGCCGATTCGTGGCGTCTCAAATGCAGGACGCTGTGTACGATCAAACTTCGGTACAGCTTGAAGCCAAAGGAGCGGCGTCGGGCACAACGTACTTGTTTCGAGCGACCGGCTCAGTGATCAAGTTTGACGGCTGGCTGAAAGCCTACCCCCAGACTGAACGGGACAAGGATGCATCCCGTCTGTTGCCCAAGTCTTTGCAAGAGGGCCACATGCTGAACTGTCTCGAGCTACGACCGCGCCAGAAATTCACCCAGCCTCCAGCGCGCTTCAACGAAGCGTCGTTGGTAAGAACACTCGAAGGCAATGGCATCGGCAGACCTTCAACCTATGCCCCCATCCTCAGGAAGTTGCGGAATAGCCCGTATATCAAGTTCGAGGAACGACGATTCCATCCCGAGGAGCTCGGCACTATCACAAATGATCAGCTGGTCCAGAGCTTTCCCCGCATCATGGAAATCGAGTACACCGCGAAGGTCGAAGACCGTCTCGATAATATCCAAGCCGGCGAAGAGGACTGGGTAGGTGCGATTGATCGATTCTGGAAACGCTTCGAACCGGAAATCGATCATGCCAACAAGACCATGCGGGACCTCAAAAGCGAAGAAGTTGAGACCACTGAAGTTTGCGACGAGGATGACGAAGAAACGGGAGAAAAGTGCGGGAAGCCGATGGTTATCAAGTTAGGCCGATTCGGCCGTTACCTTCGCTGCACTGGACATCCTGAATGCTCTGGCACCAAGAATCTAAAGAAGGATGGTGAGGTAGCAGAGACCTTCGAGCCGGAGCCAACCGGGGAGGACTGCCCAAAATGCCGCGAGCCCTTGGTGCGAAAAAAGAACCGGTGGGGCCAGTTTTTCGTCGGTTGCAGCGGCTGGAAGCCCAAGAACTCCAAGCCCCCGGGCTGCTCTTACATCCAGCAAGAAAAAGTCGGCGTGAAGTGCCCGGATTGCGGGGGCGAATTGGTGAAGAGGCGCGCCCGAAGAGGAAATACATTTTACGGCTGCGATGGTTATCCAGATTGCAAGCACACATCGCCGACTCGCCCGGTGCCCATCAAATGCCCGGAATGCGAGCAACCTTATCTAGTGATTCGGCAACGGAAAAACCAGCCCGAAATGATGGCTTGTCGGAACAAAGAGTGCGATTTCGAAACCGAGGCAGCCGAGAAGATCCCAGCCCGCTAGCGATTTGTCAGTTGTGGGAGGAGAACCGAACTCTGTAGACGTTGACGGACCTAGCTGGACCTATCTGGATACGGGCTAGAGAACTTAAAATCCTGTGGGCGCAAGTCCGTGCGGGTTCGATCCCAGCCCTCGGCACCCTTCTTTTCAGTAGGTTAGCGGCGTTTCAGTGGGGGAGTGCGGGTCCGGATCCGGTCGTGGATGACCGGAGATCTAACCTGCCCTCCGTTCGAGCACTTTGGCGGACCGTTTCCGTCCTTTCGTTCACGAGACGGCAAACACTCGCGCAGGCCCACCTGATCCTCCCTGGTGCTTGGGCGCACCGACAATCAGCGTTGCGCCTGCGGGCGGCACATCGTCTAGGTTCGCCATCAGTTCGAGACCGTACTTGCCGGACGGTAGGAATGTCAGGTGAGCACCGAAATCTGTTGACGTACCGACATCCAGACTAAGTGTATCGACGCCAGCACCGACAATGTCACGCTCTTCGGTCAAGAACTGTGCAGCTTCACCGCTGAATCCAGGAAAGTGCAGCACGCCTTCGGCATCGGCATTCAGGAACGCCTGGCTGTCACCCACCCGTTGGTCCCAGCCCGAGTTCATCGCAACAAAGGCACCGTCTGGCAGACGCCCATGCTGTCGCTCCCACGCCCGGAGATCGTCCACTGTGATACCCGTGTCAGGATCCCCCGCTGCCCGGTCGGCGATGGAGATCACGGCGAGGGGTGCGAAGAACTGCTGGGGGTCCATCTGATCCGTTGAGAGCCCACCCGCTGCGAAGTGGTTGGGTGCGTCCAGGTGGGTACCAGTGTGTTCACCGAGCGTTAGTTCGCTTCCGAAAAATCCGTCACTGGCGAGTTCGAACCGCTGCACGATCTGGAAGGGATTGAATACCGGGTACACCGGGGTTTGCGGCGACAGCGTATGCGTGAGGTCGTGGATCCTCGTGAAGCCGCCGGCGAGCCTGACAGGCGCTTGTCGTGCCTCGGCCCGTCCTACAAGTGTTCCGGCCACCACCGGAGTGGCTAGAAGTCCGAGCGCCTGCCGTCGAGTGATCTCTTGTTTCACAGCACCGATTACACGAGGTCCACACATGACACGCCTCTCCTTTCCTGCCTTCCGGCAGCCTGTGTTCGCTGAGCCGGGCCGCACGCCGATGCAGAGCCGTCTCCCTCGCCGAGGAGGGCGGTGACGTCATAGTGGTCGAGGCGGGTGCCAGCACTGAATGCCATGTTCACTGTGGGGTTGAACGTGGTCCCGCGCATCCTACCGCTGGCCGGCAGGGGGTGCAATGTGGGGGGGGTTACGGCTCACGCGGGCACGCGACGTTCCACTCAGGGGGGTTAGGTGTTGCGCGTCGGTGCTCTGTGATCAAGTTCACAGAGGCTCTGTGTGGTGCGTCATGGTGAGGTTCGTCACCGGACTCTACACTGGCCATCATCAACTGCGGATGAGCCGCAGACGAACTTTGCAAGGAGCACAGACGATGACCACCAAGCAGAACGCTAGCCCCAGTGGCCTCATTGGGGCGATGACCGACTCTGCACGTAGCATGTTTTCGCGTTCGCTGATGCGCTCGCTGCGGTAGGGTCATAGCCATGCCCACCACACCGGTAGTAACCGTGATTGGCGGCGGCATGGCTGGCTGCGAAGCAGCCTGGCAGCTTGCCAAACGCGGCGTTCGTGTGCGTCTCTACGAGATGCGCCCCGTCAAACGAACGCCAGTGCACAAAACCGACGCTCTCGCGGAGATGGTCTGTAGCAACTCGCTGCGCTCCGACAGTCTAGACAATGCCGTCGGACTACTGCACGAAGAAATGCGGCGTCTCGACTCACTGTTCTTGTCGTCCGCCGATAACAATCGCGTCCCGGCGGGAAAGGCACTCGCCGTCGACCGGAGTCGCTTCTCTCGTGAGATCACCGAACGACTTGCAGCCGTCAGTGAGGTCGAGATCGTACGTGAAGAGCTCACTGAAATTCCGAAGGGGCCCTGCATCATCGCTACTGGCCCCCTTACGTCGGACGCCCTGTCTCAGGATATCTGCAAACTCACCGGCTCCGAGCATCTCTACTTTTACGACGCCATTAGCCCGATTATTCTCGCCGACACCATCGACACTAATAAAACTTTTGCCGCTAGCCGTTATGACAAGGGTGGAGCGGACTACATTAATTGCCCTTTTACTCAACAGGAATTTGACCGTTTCTACACTGAACTAATGCAAGCTGAGACCGATGAACTCCCCGATTTCGAGCGCAAACTGTTTTTCGAAGGCTGCCTCCCGATCGAAGAAATTGGCAGGCGAGGTCCAGAGACCTTGCTTTATGGACCGATGAAGCCAGTTGGCCTCACTGATCCCCGAAGCAATGAACGTCCGCATGCCGTGGCGCAATTACGGCAGGACGATATCGCGGCCGAGCACTACTCGCTGGTTGGCTTTCAGACCCGGTTGAAGTGGGGCCCACAGGAGAAAGTTCTGCGCTTGATTCCGGGTCTAGAAAAAGCTGAATTTGTGAGGTTTGGAACAGTGCATCGCAACACCTACATCAACGCCCCGCGGATGTTGAGCGAAACTTTACAGACGCGCACGCGTGGCGATTTATACTTCGCCGGCCAGATCGCCGGCACTGAAGGCTACGTAGAATCAGCCGGCGGCGGCCTGCTCGCAGGCATCTATTGCGGTATGGCTCTGTTGGACGGAGGTATTAGACCCGTGCCGCGCACGACAGCACTCGGATCATTGGCTTTCTACATTAGCCACGCGCGCGCGCTAAACTATCAGCCAACAAATATCACGTTCGGCATTATTCCTGTATTGGAAAAACCTGTCCGGAGAAAGCAAGAACGCCGGGAGGCAATTTCGCGGCGCGCGCTGCGCGATCTCGAATCCTGGATCAAGAACAACACTGGCGCTGGATAGTTTCTGAAAAGTGAGAAGTGAAATGCGATACGTTAGGTACGCGTTGCTTGCCGTAGCCGTCGTGGGCCTTGTCGGTTCCCTTAGCTACATTGTCTACACGCCTCCTGTACCGCCCAGCCCTGAAGCTTTTGCCAGCCTGGTTGCAGAGCGTTTCGATGGCAGCGAGATGTCGTTTGAGGAGCTAGCTGGCAACATTTTGATCATTGATTTCTGGGCCACGTGGTGCGGCCCGTGTATCACAGAGATTCCACACTACAACGCGCTCGACGACGATTATCGCGACAAGGGTGTCACTCTCCTCGGTTTGACTGTCGAATCGGGAACTCCTGAAGAGGTTCTTGAGTGGATGGCTTCGGACGAAAAACACAACATCACTTACCCGCTCGTGATGTCAAATGACGAAATGTTGAACGTTTTCGGTCCAGTGTTCGGCTTCCCAACGACTCTGCTAATCGATGCTGAGGGGAACGTTGTTAAGCGTTGGATTGGCGCGTCTAACGGCAAGTCGGATCAAATTCGTGAACTCCTCGACAAGTTGCTCGCCGGCGAACAGCTTGAGAGCCTCTCAGGCTAGTTTAGGGTGTCGGAACGGCGGCTAAACTTGATACCCTTTTATCGGGCGAAGCTAGTCGGGCTCTCGCAACCGAGGGCTGTGCGAGAGGAACCGGGGTTCCGGTGAAACAGCGTCGCGTGTAGCTGGCGCGCTGCCTTCATCGGGCCACCAACGGAGCTGACTCTACGAGATGAGCAGTGATCAGGGTCTCCTGGAAGACCTCGGCGCTTTTCTTCACGGACTCGAAGTCGAAGAAAACGCTTCTCCCCATACAGTAAAGGCCTACCGTAGCGATTTGTCGCATTTTGGCCACTTCCTTGATGCTTGGTTGAATGGGCGGGAAACCGACTATCGCGGCGCTGCACCCGATGGGCAACAGGCGACAACCAGATCCAAAAATTGCGGGTCCCGAATGGTCAAGGCCGGCGACATTGATACAGACGCTGTGCGCGCTTGGGCGGCCCGCATGCACGCTGCCTCGCTTTCGCCAGTTACCATCGCGCGCAAGCTCGCAGCTGTGCGTTCCTACTGCGGCTGGCTGTGTCGTATGGGTACTCTGCAAAATAACCCTGCCCGCGCGATTCGAAACCCGAAGGCTCCACAAAACCTGCCACGTTTTCTCAGTGAGCCTGAGATCCAGAGCCTGCTCGAGTCTCCCGCGGACACCGACCTGGGACGCCGTGACCGCGCTGTCCTCGAGTTGCTCTATGCCACTGGCCTACGTGCGGCTGAGCTAACTGGTCTCAACACAACCAGCATCAACCTCGATGAACGTACCGTCCAGGTTGTCGGTAAGGGGCGTAAGGAACGTCTCATACCATTCGGGTCACATGCTACCGACGCTATCCGCGACTACCTGGAAATACGCAGCTCATGGTCGAATCGGTCTGACGCTTTGTTTTTGTCCCTCAACGGGAAACGTCTGTCGACTGATGGTTTGCGCAAACTTCTTGCCGGTCATCTCCAGAACGCTGCGATCAATAAGCCGGCAACTCCGCACGCTATCCGTCATTCGTTTGCCACTCACTTGTTAAATGCAGGAGCTGATCTTCGGGCCATCCAGGAGCTGCTTGGCCACGCCTCACTGGGCACCACCCAAAGATACACGCATGTTTCGACGACACAGCTGAAGGCAATTTATGACAAGGCGCATCCACGCGCCTGACGAGTCACGAACGTTCGAAACAGATTCGGAGTCATCCACGTTCTCCTACCCCGTCCGGGAGTGGTGGACAGGCCAGATGCGCGCCCAGTTGCTACAATTCCCCGATGAACGAATGGCATCACACTACGGTATGTTGCGTACGCCGAGGGGATCAGGTAGCAATGGTCTCCGACGGTCAGGTGAGTCTCGATACAACGATCATGAAGGGTGGTGCGCAGAAGGTTCGGCGGCTGCACGAGGACCAGGTCATAGCGGGTTTTGCCGGTTCGTCGGCTGACGGTCTGGCGCTATTCGGCCGTTTCGAAGGAAAACTCAAGGAATTCCAAGGGAACCTGCGCCGCGCTGCCGTCGAGCTGGCGAAGGACTGGCGTATGGACCGTAGCCTGCGAAACCTGCAGGCATTGATGATCGTTGCCGATGTCGACGCTTCAATCCTGTTGTCTGGTACGGGGGACGTCATCGAGCCCGACGACGGGGTGTTGACAATCGGGTCCGGTGGGCCAATGGCGCTTGCCACTGCACGTGCCTTGCTAAAGCACACTGATTTTACCGCCGAAACGATCGCCCGCGAGGCAGTCACCATCGCCGCCGGTATCGATATCTATACAAACGACGAACTAACAGTCGAAGTGCTCTCTGTTGAGAGCACCCCGGAAAGCTGAGGGAGTCCGATGGTAATTCGCCTGCCCGAAACCATCGATGCAATGCGCCCTCATGTCGAAGACTTGACTCCTCGTGAAATTGTCGCCGAGCTCGACAAATACATCGTGGGCCAGGCGGCCGCCAAGCGTGCGGTCGCAATAGCCATCCGGAACCGCCGTCGACGCCTACGCCTGCCCGAAGATCTTCGTGATGAGGTTGCCCCCAAGAACATCATCATGATGGGGCCAACCGGTGTCGGAAAAACGGAAATTTCCCGGCGCTTATCTCGACTAACTGGATCTCCTTTCCTTAAGGTAGAAGCAACAAAGTTTACCGAAGTAGGTTATGTCGGACGTGACGTTGAATCGATGGTCCGGGATCTTGTCGAGCTAGCCATAACGATGATCAAGAAGGAGAAGGCCAAGGAAGTCCGCCCGAACGCACAGAGACAGGCTGAGGAAAGATTGCTTGACCTGCTGCTCCCTCTGTCCCCACAGGCGAAGGGCGGTAAGGAATGGCCGGAGCTGATGACCGACGACGAGGATCTCAATGAGGATACTGATGGAAGCCGTGCGGAGCAGCGCGCGACTCGTGAGAAGCTCCGGGCTCAACTTCGAGACGGTGCCCTCGACAATCGAACGGTTGACGTTGAAGTAACTGAAACCCAGTTGCCAAGCTTCCAGGTCTTCACCGGGCAAGGCACTGAGCAAATGGACGTCAACCTCGGCAACATGATGCCGGGCCTATTTGGTGGCAGCAGCGCCCGGAGGCGCATGAGCGTTCCAGATGCCCTTGATCATCTTGAACGAGAGGCCACCCAAGGGCTCCTCGACAAACAAGAAATTCCCCGCGAAGCCATCCGGCGAGTAGAGAGCTCAGGAGTCATTTTTTTCGACGAGATTGATAAAATCGCTGGGCGCCATGGAGGCTCGGGGCCAGATATCTCGCGCGAGGGAGTACAGCGTGACATTTTGCCAATTGTCGAGGGTAGCGTCGTTAACACTCGCTATGGCATGGTCCGCACTGCCCACATACTGTTCCTTGCCGCCGGCGCCTTCCACATGGCCAAACCAAGTGACCTGATCCCTGAATTACAGGGGCGCTTCCCCATCCGTGTCGAACTCGACCCGCTCGATCGCGACGATCTCATCCGCATTCTGACTGAACCGGAGAACTCGTTAGTGCGACAGTACACAGCACTGCTTCGAACAGAGGGGGTCGAGGTTGAGTTCACCGATGACGCTGTTACCGCTATTGCCGAATACGCTGCGCTGGTGAATGATCGCACGGAGAACATCGGAGCGCGTCGGTTACACACTGTGATGGAACATGTCGTCGAGGAGCTGTCGTTCACTGCTCCCGAGCGATCTGGGGAAAGAGTAACTGTCGACGCGGGATATGTTCGAGCTGCCTTAGACGATCTAGTGGCTGATGAGGACTTATCGAAGTACATCTTGTGAGAGTTCGTAACAGCATCCTCTGGAGGCTAGTGTTCGGCTCCATCATGACGCTCGTGCCGATCTTGGGCGGCTGCGGGAGTCGTTCTGCTCCTCTTCCTCCGATTTACCCCAATCCGCCGCCAATCCCGGGGCTGATAGTCGCGCAGCGAGGTTCTTCTGGGGTCATGCAATTCCCGCAGCCAGAGTTGTCGACAATAATCGGTGGTCAGGACGTCGAACTCGAAAGCGTTCAGGTGCTCGTCTATGCCGAACGCTATCCGGTGCTGAACGTCGCTATGCTCATCAAGGGTCTAAAACGCCAACGCGAAATCATGGTCCAGGATGCCAAGGCAGAGGCAGACGCAGCAAGCGTACGTGCTTACCTAGCGATGCTTGAGCTGATCGTCGGTGCCGATTCCTGGGTTCCGCCTCCACCTTCAGACGACCCCGATGCTCCGGTTGCAACAGTACGCCGGCGCACGCCCGACGAAGATGCCATTCACCGCGTCCCCAAGGAACTTTTACTGCAATGGCAAAACCAAGGACTGGCGGCAGACACAATCCTCCAGTCGGCACACCAGCTGACTAATGCAGTGCAGGTAGTGTCGAATACTCTCGGGCTCCCAGCCTTCATTGTTGATCCGTCGCAACCACCTCTGCCGCTCCCGAGCGTCGGCGACTCCATTTGGTACGAAAGCGTCATCGCCGCGGTGAGCCAGCCGCTTCTGCAAGAAGAGGTCTACGAGCGACCGCTGGAGGTCAATGCCTTCCTAGGCCGCGCAGCAGTTTCCCGCGAAGTTCTCGTGGAGCAGTTTGATGCGATTCTCTCTGTCGTCGAACCTCCGCCCACACCTCCGTCTGTCGTCTACACTCCGCCGGTGCCTCCCGATGAAATTCTTCAGGTCGTCGTGCCACTTGGCACACCAGCGCCGGGGGATCTTCGCACCCGATACTTTTTCGCGGTGCGCAGCAAGTCGACCCAGGAGGTCCCCGGGCAGGTGACAACAGTAGTGTCGATGGCCCCCGTACCAGTGCCGGTGGCTCCAACCTCCCTTAACGTAACAATTGGTAGTTCAGGCGTGGGCCTGACCTGGGATCCATCAGTCGCCGACTTATTGCTGCAGCGCTTAGATTCGAAGACTCTCGCTTACAATGTCTACCGTTTACTTCCTGGGGGGGTCACTGGACCAGCCCCGTTAAACCCGGCGCCTCTTTTGCAACCAACTTACACCGATGGAACAGCGCAATCTGGAGAAACCTACCTTTACGAGGTCCGGGCCATAATCCAGGAAAGCACTTTGACACCGTTGCTGTCGCCCAGGCGAGAGAGCAGGGGCGTGAAGAGCGATCCCGTGAAGGTTGATGATAGATACCGCCCCGCTCCGCCGACGAGTGTGAATCTGACTCGCGCGGACAACGTCGTGACGCTACAGTGGACGCCCTCAACATCAATCGACATTGTCGGGTATCGAGTGTACCGGCACCCTTATCCGGCACCAGTGACCCCTGCGCGGGCTGAGCTACCACTAGACGACACTTCGCCTGACGACACATCGGCCGACCCAACCTCGGTGGCACAAGAGATAAAGGAATTCAACGAAATGGTTAGGGCTGGCTGGGAACTGATTACGGACGAGCTGGTGCCATTCAGTCGCACTTTCGACGGCGACGCCGACCCGGCCGTTCGGTACGTTTATGCTGTGGAGGCCATCGATGCTGCCGGAAACCTCAGCACCCTGGCAATAGGGTCCGAAGAGGAGGATAGCGACCTATGAGCAAGCGCCGTTGGCCGTTGCCATTTATAAAATACAGCGGTGCCGGTAACGACTTCATCATTCTCGATGCACGCGAAGAGACTCCAATCGGCAATCCGGGCTCATTGGCCAAGGCGTTGTGCCGTCGAGGCCGATCCGTGGGCGCAGACGGGTTAATCGTAATCGAGGGCCCCGACGATAAGGTTCCGGGAGATTCCTTGCCACGTATGCGGCTGTGGAACGCCGATGGGTCGGCCGCGGAAATTTCTGGCAACGGAGCCCGTTGCGTCGCCCGGTTCCTCGTCGATCATGGGGCCAGTGCAGAGTCCATCTCTTTCAGAACAGACATTGGTGTAGTAACCGCGCAAGTAACCGGTGATCTCTGTCGGTTGCAACTTCCTACCTCAGGGATCGTTTTTCCAAACCGGCGGCTGCGCGTCGAGGGGCGCCATCTAACAGGCACTTACGTCGAGGTCGGGGTGCCTTTTTTCGTCTGCTTCCACGATAACCCCGACGAGCTCGCAGTCCGTTTTCTCGGTCGTGCTATTCGTAACCATCCGAAACTCGCCCCTCGCGGCGCCAATGTCGATTTCGTTCGCATCGATGACGAGCAACGACTGTTCTTCCGTGTCTTCGAGCGTGGCGTTGAGGCTGAAACATTGTCGTCAGGGACCGGCAGCCTAGCAGCGGCTCTTGCCTCCGCGGCCACGGGCAAGGTTGCCTCTCCAGTCGTATGCGACGCGCGCGGTGCCGCGCTTACCGTGCGTTTTCGTCACGTCTCGCCTGCAACACCTGGAACCGATCCAACAACTAACCAGCCTCCGCGTGGGGTATCGGAAGGCCCCACTACAGAGGATCAAAACATTTCCGACGAATCTCCCAATCTGCCCCAGCTGATAACAGAAACGGACCCCAGTGATCGCATTGAGTTCGTTGATCTGGAAATCGAAGGGGATGCTATGCCTATCTACCGGGGAGAGGCCCTGGTACAAGCGTCGCGCTCACCTCGTCGCTGAGGCAGCTTGTTAGGGATCACGGTTAAGAGCGCTCCACGTCGGGACCGCCACCAGCAAACCGAGGGCAACCGCGACAATGTTCATGCCGACGTCCGCCCAATCAAAGTAGCGCCGTGGCCAGATGATTTGCAGCAATTCGTCGAGGAAGCCAATGGATGAGCCAACCAGCAGCGCCCAAGATGCCAACACCAGCGTAGATCTTTCCCTGCTTTTAGCATGGCCGCGTGCGAATCCACGGTGCAACAGTATAGCCAGCAAACCGTAGCCAAGATAATGCAGCCGTTCTTGAGGAGAGCGCGCGGCCCACGTCCCGATTCCATAGGCAACCAGAGCAATCAGGATCCACGCTCGTTCTCCAGTAGTACCCCTTGTCAATACTTTCCATCCGACCCAACCAACACCCGCCGCGCCTAGAACAACGATGCTGTAGGAAACTACCTCAAGTGCCGAGACTCCCCACAATTCCTTAAATTTGTCGATGCCGAGGCCCATCATCGACTGGCTCAATAGCAAGACAACTATGTATAGGCTGACGCCCCACCAGTACTGCCGAGCCGTCACTTCGGATAATGAAACGCTCACTGCCCCGCGTTTGCCGGCAACACGTTCGCTAATCCCGGACACATCAAGGGCGCTGCCGTTTGGTCTCGGGACTGCGGGGACGCCCGACTAAAAGCGATGATGTTGCCATCGGCGAACACCGCATAACGATCCGCATAATCCCAGCGTTTATCATTTCCCTCTGCACCGAACTGCGTCTGCTTGGATGGTTCCCCCCAACTCAACCGCACCTGTTGCTCGCCCATGCCATGGCGTATCTCGCCTGCAAGAATCCGTTGTTTGTCTTCCTTGGACCACTCGGTCTCCACGATCTCTGCCCAAACTTGCTCTATTTGCTCTACTCCCCTCGGTGTCACCACCAAACGCGCCCGGGTGTACAACGGTGCACCCTCGAAAGCATTAGCTGTAATCCTGTGGAGCACTACCGATGATGCTGGCGGTTCAGATTCCCACGATGCGAGGCGCAGCGACGCTCTGTCAAAAATCACCGAGCCCCGTTGCTCCCTCGCCACAGAGCGATCGGCAACAAGAAGTCTCACGGTGATTGTATCCGCGTCCATAGGAACGTCGAAGGGGAACGCTACGTGCCCCGCACTGTCAGATGAGGGGAACGACCCGGAGAAGTGTTCGGGCAGTTTGTCGTCCGAAAATCGAATCTCGATGTCGATACCGAACGACGAGGCCGCCGAGGCTCCTGGCGCGTTGCGTGTAACCAGGTCGAGGACAAGCGACTTGCCACGCAACGCCCGTGTGGATGCACGTCTAAGCGTCTGTTCCACATATGCCGCTTGCTGGCTGTGAACATCCTGCAGCACGATCCCATTAGACGGAGTGTATGCGTCTACTCTTGGAGGTATTAGCATCTTGTAAGGAAACAGTGTCGCGATTGTCGGCGGGATGACCCTTGTGGTGACCGGTGCGGCCCCCCGGCCGGCCTCCAGGAGCACAACCGGTGGCGACGGATCAACCGCCCGTGGCGCAACTCGAACGCTGCCCGCTGGCCTCCCAGCTGGGTCTAAAGAACCAATAAGGCTCCAGCAATGAAGGGTCGGCCCGCCCGCTAAAGTTGTTTGCTCCGGGTCAGTCTCAAACGTCGGGTTCCCGAGCAAGCTAATTGCATCACCCAACAAACGAACGGGTCGCGCCAGGCGCCATTCAACGCCATCGAACTGGAAAAGTGCAGGAATCATTGCCGGCACAAAGAGCTCGCCAGGCAGAGGGTCCTTGGGCCACATCGCGATCGCCTCCCGTCCGCCAAGTAAATCGATCGCTTCATGAAGGTCGCGCTCCTCAGGAGCCCTAGCAGTGATTGCCAGTACTCCGTTGAAAGTAGCGCTGTGGCCGAGTTCTAACATTGCAACGGGTCTCCACCAAGGAGAGGGAAGGGGCAGCTTAGGTCCCCCAGCAATCGTCGGAGGAGGAATGGGCGCTGCAACGCCAGGCTCACGATTGGCCAGGACCACGGCGCGGTAACCTAGGCCAGCTAACCGATGCTGATCCAGGTTGGTCAGGTAAACGTCGCTTCGTCGCTCCGACTTCTCTGGGTGGCGCACCAGGAACCATGTGCGCTCGAAATCGTCAGTTGCTTCGCCAGCATAATCTAGAATGGTCCCGGCAGGAAAATGAGCAACGATTTCCCCATCGCTCGACGGCATACTGAAGAAATTGCCGTCTTCGAGCAAGACAGCGTGGCGCAGTTCACCAAAGACAAAGAGTTCGCCGGGATCTCCCGCCTGAGCACCGGCGGCAAGAAGGGCTGCCAGGGCGACGAAGCGCTCAGTCCACAGAGCCACCGGACTCAACCTCGATCGTCAAACGGCAACGATACAACCCTAACTGTCCCAAGGTCTTCGTCATCAACTCGAACGTCAAGGGCTGCGCCAGGTTTTGATTCCTCTCGCCGAACGTAGGCGAGGGCAATCGAGCCTAGACGCGGGGACACGGCTGACGAAGTCACCCTCCCGACCTCGTTGTCCGACGATATCAACTTAGCCCCGATGGTTAACGGAAACTCCGCTCGTAACCCACTCAACACTCGCTTGACCTGGCCACGGTAGTGGATCCGAGCAACAGTCTCCTGCCCCAGGTAGCATCCCTTCTGGTAGTCGATAGCTTCGTTCAGGCGGGCTTCTTGCGGGAACTCTTCACCGCTAATCTCGTGACCAAAGGATGTAATGCCAGATTCTACGCGTAGAACCTCCGCAATATTCCAACCAACACAGACTGGAACAAAGTCGCACATTGTTTCTTCGAGGGCTGCCCAAACATTGTCGATGGCACTTGTCGGAACATGAACTTCAACACCCGGCGTTCCCAGGTCCGGAGTCCGTGCGAAGCGGACCTCAACGCCCGCAATTTTGCCTGCAATGTGCGCGTGTGGCGCTTCAGCTGGAATTGGGAACCCTGCGCCCGATAACGAATCTTCGCTTCCAGCACCATGTACCGCGATCACCGTCTCTTGATCACGACGGTCTTCAATTGAAACGTCGGCGCCAAGAACATACCTCCCCAGGTCGGGCAACACAGATTCGACAAAACCAACATCACAGCCGGCCAAAACCGCGTCATCTTCGGCCCAAAGATCAAGCGCACCACGCACGTGACCCTTGTTGTCAAGAAAGAGCGATGCCTGTCCTTCCCCCTCCTTCAAGCCAGCGACGTCGCTGGTAAGCAGGGCCTGCAAGAACTTAGAGCGGTCCGAGCCACTGACTCGAAACAGGGCACGCCGGCTACGGTGTGCCAGACCAACCCCATGGCGTGCCGCTTCATACTCCCTGCCTGGGTCACCGAAATGTGCTGCTACGGTCGCGCCAGCAACCTCGGTAACCTCAGCAGCACGATTAGCAATGACCGCAGGGAAGGTCACGGTCCCGGCGCTCCCGACAGCCGCTCATTGAGCTGAACGACAATTCCATTGTCCCCAGCAACTACTGGAGATGTCTGGCCAACCAAATCGCCCGCGGTCGTCGTAAAAGCATCGCCATCCTGGTCAACGCGCGCGGTCACACTCATCTCGCCGATCAGCGGTGTGCCTTCAATCATCGCATCACTTTCAGTGATCACGAAAGCGAGTGGGAACGATGGTGAGCGAATCTGCTGGACAGCTAGTGGAGCGCCACCCTCTCGCCCGGCAACTCGGACTATAAGGTATAGGGTCGCGTTTTCTGGCACCTCTCCCGCCAGATCTGGCGCCACTTCCACCACGCCCGAAAGACGCGTCACCGCCAAAGCATTTGGGTCAGTTTGCTGGCTTGATGCCAGCGGCTCCGGTGGTGGGGAAATAGACGCTGCTTCCTCGCTGCTGATCGGCTCGACATTGCGCTGCACACAAGCGATTCCCGAAAGAACTATAAGAAATGTTGGAATAACAACCGTCCAAACAACTTGGCGTATCAGGATGAGCATTGGTTGTATGTCGTCGTCGGGATTAGTTGGGTGCGGCTGCCAGGTAGCGAACAAGTTCGAGATGCTCCCGTAATAGCGAAGTCGCTTCGTCAGACGCCTCGTCTTCATCGACCGCTTCTTCGGAGCCCAAATAGGCGGCCAGGTCCGCCCATGCCTTTCCATAGAGTTGCAAACGCGCGAACAACAGGCCGCGGTCCCGACGCAGCTTAGGCGTGTCGCCTGCAATCAGTGCAAGCCGGTCCACCACCGATAGCGCACGCCCATAATCCTCAGTCTCCAGGTAGATCAAGCGCAGGTTGTTGAGCACGCGCACAAGTATCTGCTTCGGCCCCGCCGCCACCAAATCTTCCGGCGACAACCTCCATCCCTCTCCCTGCGTATCTCTCAGCCGATCTTCGCATTCGCTGGCGGTAAGCACCATGCCCCCACAAAATGGGTCGATTAAAGTCGGGTCGTGGCGATCAAGCAAGCGTACGACAAAATGCCCTGGGAGGTTGACCCCTTCGATGGGTATTCCGGCCCGCCGCCCGACTTCAATCCACACGATCGACAGACTGATTGGAATACCGAGACGACGGTCGAGTACCTTGTTCAGGAACGAATTCTTCGGATCGTAGTAGCTATTGGTATTGCCACGGAAATTTTCTTCCTCAACCAACACCGACCGTAAAGCGTCAAGTGCTGCCACCGAACCGGGCCTGTTTCCCCGGGCAACTCGTACCCGTTCCGCCAAGCTCTCCAGTCGACCGAGATAAACCTGGGTATCAAGTTCAGGGCAATCCTCTGCCGCTAGCCAGAGGGCAGCGCTCGCAAGGTCAAGCTCTGCTTCGGGTGAGGCCACAGAGGTGGCAAACCGCTGGCGACAGTACAAACGGCTGTAGGTATCCGAGTGTTTAGTAATATCGTCGATCATGGGGGCCACGACCCTCATTCTACCCTGCTTCGCTCATCACAACCTGCCATTCAGGAATTGTCGATGACGTCTGTTGTCCTGGACTTCAGAAACACTGCTAGGACCATTAGACGTAGAGGTCCATGATGATGCGCACCAATTAATGTTGTTGTTGGGGTAGGAGCGTTAGCTTCTTCCATGGCGGCCGCATTGCCATCGAGGTGATGTTCGCGCCGTTCCAGATGCACCAAGACGTTACGCGACAATGTGATAGGACAACACGACCAAGCCACGGTTAGGCTAGTTGCAAGAAGGGTGCACTGAAAGAGATTAAAGCTCTGGTGGTTGTCGATCTCGTACTGGACTGAGGGCCCACGTGACCCAACCGATAATGCTTTTAAGTACATACATGGACAATATCAAGAGCGACAGTCCAAGCATTGTTGTGGAAGACGCTCCTAGGAACGATGCGGCGGAAACGTACAGGGAATCGCGCGTGCCAATCCCCAGAGTCGTGACAGGTATCAGACTGACTAAGGCTCCTAACGCTGCAAGAACGGCTAGCCGCCAAGCCGGTATGCTGATCGAAAGACCACGCGACAACACAACACTCATCCCAACGAGCCCAATCAAACTCGCCAATGTCAATGCTTGGGCTGCCAGCACGTTAGCCGTCTGCGGGGCGGGCGGCAGCGGATCGTCTTCACCGGGGAGCCGCCGAAGTGCCCAGTTGAGCGGACGTGCCATCAAACCTTCTCGGACAGGACGCCACGCAGTGCTTATAACGAAACCGGCAAGGCCGAAAAAGACGACCGGCGGGCCAATTTCCTCTGGTACCCACGGCACAACGACGATGGCGCCGAGCGCCAGGGCACTGATTTGCCCGAGGTCTAGTAAGCGATCGTAAGCCACCGTGGCAATACCGACGGCCAATCCAGCTTCAGGATGCCGCTCACGCAGATAGTAAGCCTTAGCAAAGTCGCCGACACGTCCGGGGGCGATCGAGGAAACGAACGTTCCAAGCAGATACAACCGAATCGCATCACCGACAGAAAGCTTTATGCCGAATCCGCCGCACAGGATGCGCCATCGCCACGACCGCAAAAAGAGGACACCCATTGTTAACAAGGCCCCACTCGCCAACGACAGTGGGTCTACGCCTAGGACAACACAGAACACATCACCTGCACCCACGTGCCACATAAGCCCTAGGAGCAGCACACTGCCAATCAGCCGCCACCTGGTGGCCATCCAGAATGGGCCCTTTCCGGTGGATGTCACTTCTGAAAAAACTCGATCTGTATCAGAGCGCTTGTTCCAAGTAGTGCCATCCTTTTCCCCTCGCCAGCTTCCAGCCGGGCGACCTGGACCAAGTCTGGGCCGATAGCGTGGGCCAATATCAGGCCGGTTCGCCTAGTGGAGGGCGGGTCGCTTGTAGCGTGTACTCCTGCGGTGCACAGCAAATGTGGTCGAGGCGAACCATTGCTTCTCTGATAGCGGCAAGTTCTTCGCTCATCTCGACGGAAGTGTTCCCCTGAAAAAACGCTAGCCCGGTAGGCCTTTCCTCGTCCGGAACTGGCGCCTGAAACTGAACCTCGACAGCACACAGCCCGGAACGACGTGCCAGGAACGACAGTAACTCCGGGTGCACCGGGCGAATATGAGTAGGGTCGACGACATAAGCTCGGGCGAGTGCATACAGGCTTCCGGGGTTGATGGTCTCCACCACAAGCCGACCACCTGCCTTAAGCTTTGCGGCAGCAAGTTCTACAAAACACTGCCAATCGGTTGGCTCCAGGTGTTCAATAACCTGCGCCATGAACACACCACCAAGCGAATCATCCTTTTGCTCACTAAGCCACTCTAGAAGGTCGCTGACGACAGCGTCGTGGCCACGCTGCCGACATTCTTCAGCTTCAGTGGCGTTCATCTCGATGCCGATTGCGTCGATGCCAGCTTCAGCCAAAAGATCAAGGAATTCGCCGCGGCCACATCCCAGATCGGCAACCCGGCCCTCGACACCATCGAATCGACCAACATGCTCCCGCATGCGCTCAGCGATCACCTCAGGGTTGCCCCGGAATCGATCTTGGAACGAACGATAGTCCTCGTCCTTCATCCATTCAGTCAGTTGGCTCCAACTGGCCGGCTCATTCTCGGCGCCCTTGGACGTCCCAGTTCTCTTAGTGATTCTCGAAGGTTCGTTGGAGGCTGGCACGCTCTCAAGTGCCTTGCGCAACAACGAGCGCAGGCTCATGAGTTCTCCGATCTGTCCTCCAATTTCATCGTGCGCTTTTGCCGCTTCGTTGAACCGGGCCGAGATGGCATTAAACGCCGCATCTTTTTCCGCGTCTTTTTCAGAAAAACGCCGGTCGATCACTTCCGAGCGCTCGACAAATCGTTCTTCGAGTCTGCTTAATTCTTCGGCCGCCGTGTTACGCAGGTCTTCGATCGTTTCGATCGTTTTTTGCAGTTCATTCATGTGGCGAACCACATGAGCATTGAACTGTTGCTGGCGGGCTAACTGCGGCAGGAACAACCTAATGAAAGGCTGGCCAGCGCGGCGGAGGAGGTTTATCAAGTGCCCAACAACCGGTGCCGCAAAGGGCTTCGGGGCAAGAATATCCGCCGTGGCATTAGCGGCCTTGAGATCGTTACTTACCACCGCGCGGTTTCCCTCCGATCGTCTGGTGGTTTCGTCTTGGTTCACGATGGCCTCCTGATTTTAAACGGGTGGACCCTTTATTCTGTCCCGGTTTCTGAATCACCCCCGGGCCACGGCCGGCCAATACAATCGTACGTGAAGCCGAGTGCGCGCATTTTCTTCGGGTCGTATATGTTCCGCAGGTCAACAACGATCGGTTTGCGCATGCTCTTCCGGACCTTCTCAAGGTCAAGGTTGCGAAATTGGTTCCACTCAGTTGCCACCACTATCATGTCAGCATCGTCCGCAACTTCGTATGCGTCCGTGCAGTACTCAATATCGACAAAGATCCCGCGGGCGTTGTCCATGGCCGCTGGATCATAGGCGCGGATGCGCGCCCCGGATTCCTGCAATTTCTGGATGATGTCGATCGTGGGACTATCCCGCATATCATCAGTGTTAGGTTTAAAGGCAAGGCCGAAGAATCCAATTGTCTTCCCATCCACATCGCCGGCGACACTTATTATCTTGTCAACCATGAGCTGACGCTGCGCACGGTTAATCCTGAGCACAGCCTCACCAATCATGAAATCGTAGCCCGCTGCTTCCGCCGCTGACAGCAATGCGCTGACATCCTTTGGGAAGCAGGAGCCGCCAAAACCAGGACCTGGGTGGAGAAACTTAGGCGAGATGCGGCCATCCAGTCCCATTGCCCGAGCCACCTGGTGAACGTCAGCACCAACGCCCTCGCAAATGTTAGCGATTTCATTGATAAAGGAAATTTTTGTGGCCAGGAAAGCGTTCGAAGTGTACTTAATCATCTCAGCAGTCGGTATATCTGTAATAACAAACGGCGTCTCAATTAGATAAAGGGGGCTGTAGAGTTCCTTCATGATCCGAACAGCACGCTCAGATTCAGCACCGATGACAACGCGGTCGGGACGCATGAAGTCCTCGATCGCAGAACCCTCTCGCAGGAATTCGGGGTTGCTGACAACATCAAATTCGATGTCCTGGTCAGCTTCAGCTTCGATAATGGAACGCAACCGGTCTCCAGTTTGGGGAGGCACTGTGCTCTTCTTGACAACGACCTTGTAACTCGTGAGATTCCGACCGATCTCGCGGGCTACAGTCTCGACCGCTTCCAAGTTTGGCGTTCCGTCGCGGTTCGCGGGTGTTCCCACAGCGATAATAACCACCAACGCGTCTCGTATCGCTGCGGCCACATCCGTCGTGAAGCCAAGCCGCCCTTGCTCCACGTTAGTCTGTATCTTCTCCAACAAGCCAGGCTCGTAGAAGGGAGTTTCGCCCGCCTTGAGTTGCCGAATCTTTCTCTCGTCGATGTCAGCGCAGGTAACTTTGATTCCAAAGTCTGCGAAACAAGCGCCGGAGACGAGCCCGACGTAGCCGGTGCCGATGACGGCGATCTGCAAGTGCTTCATGGAATGGTAACGAGTCGTCCCGAGGAACTCTTGTGCGGTTCCCGCCAGTACCGGTGAGATGCATTTAAGGGGGCACCGGGCGGCTTGCGGGATGATACATCAAAGAACACTAGATCCATGGAGCCCGGGACCCACCCAACAAATGTGTCTTCAACAGAGTTAGCGTTACCTTCCCACATGCTTTTCGATGAAATTGAGTATCCCCCCTGTTGAGCGACCCCGAAACAACCACTCAAATGCACTCAACCAACTATGTCCGCGCTCGTGAGAACTTGACGCAGACAGCGAGCAGTGTGCGATGTGTGGTGTTCAGCCACCATTTCCGGTGTGCCCTCGATGACAACGTGGCCGCCTTGTTCTCCACCCTCAGGCCCAAGGTCAATGATCCAGTCAGCGCACTTGACTACTTCGAGGTTGTGCTCAATCACGATAATGGTGTTGCCCTGTTTAACAAGGGCATCGAGTACCTCCAGCAACCGTTTAACATCCTCAAAGTGCAACCCAGTAGTAGGCTCGTCAAGCATGTAAACGCTGGATCCAGTGGCACGCTTGGAGAGTTCTTTGGCAAGCTTGACACGCTGCGCTTCACCCCCTGACAGGGTCGTCGCTGACTGACCAAGCGTCAAATAGCCGAGCCCAACGTCATCAAGGCTTTGCAAGCGGCGGGCGATCGCTGGCACCTTGCCGAACAGCTCGAGGGCATGCTCAACAGTCATGTCAAGAACATCGGCAATATTGGATCCTCTGTAGAGAATCTCAAGTGTCTCGGCGTTATATCGCCGCGTGTTGCAGTCCTCGCAAGGCGCATAAACATCGGGCAGGAAGTGCATTTCCACCTTGCGAACACCTGCTCCCACACATGTGGCGCAGCGTCCCTCGACGACGTTAAAGGAAAACCGGCCCGGCCCGTAGCCACGCACCTTGCTCTCCGGCACCGACGCAAACAGTTCCCTAATCGGTGTAAAGGCACCCGTGTACGTAGCAGGGTTCGACCGTGGGGAACGACCAATGGGGTCCTGGGTAATGTCGATAACCTTATCGATGAAATGAATGCCATCGATTGCATCGTGGTCGCCAGGTTCGTCCATGGCGCGATAAAGGACCCTTGCCAACTCTCGATACAGGATGTCCTGAACCAAGCTGCTTTTGCCAGAACCCGAAACGCCGGTCACAACAGTGAAGCACCCGAGAGGGAACGAAACGTCTATATCATGCAGGTTGTGATGCCGTGCTCCCCGAACCGTAAGCCACCCGGGTGTTTCGTCCTTGGTCACGACCAGATTGGCCGGTTGGCGTCGGGAAGTTGGAATTTCTATCTTTTCTCTACCCGACAAGTAGGCGCCGGTCAACGATTCTTTTTTAGCTGCGATAACGTCCGGAGGCCCCTCGGCAACCACATAACCTCCGTGTTTTCCCGCTCCGGGGCCTAGATCCACAACCCAATCAGCTGCGCGGATGGTTTCTTCGTCGTGCTCCACAATGATCACCGTGTTGCCCTGATCGCAAATTTCCCGCAATGCTTCCAACAACCGAGCGTTGTCGCGTTGGTGCAAGCCAATGCTCGGTTCATCAAGCACATACATGACACCACGCAGTCTAGTTCCGATCTGTGTAGCTAGTCTGATTCGCTGGCTCTCCCCACCAGCTAGTGAACCTGCCGGACGATCAAGTGTCAGGTAGCCGAGGCCAACCTGCTGGAGAAACCTCAGACGATCCCTAATCTCTTTAAATAAGGGGTCAGCTACCGGCCCCAACCGTTTGGGGACCTTAACTTCCTGGAGGGCCTCGCAGGCCTGGTCAACGGTCAAGGCGGTAAACTCAGCGATTGACCAGGGACCTAGCAGGACCGCCAGGCTCTCCCGCCGAAGTCGTTTTCCATCGCAGACGTGGCAGGGGTTCACGCGCATGAATTCTTCGATCTTGCGGTTACGGCGACTCCCGGATTCCCTAGAACGCGTCCGCTCTAGTATGCGGATGACACCTTCGAAACCGCGGCCGAGCCGTTTGTCAAGCAGGCCTTTCTTGACTTCGATTTTGAGCAGTTCCCCCGGGGGCGGGCCATCTAAGACGAGTCGGCACAGCTCTTTGGGCAGTTCCCTCCACGGTGTGTCGGGTTCCTGTCCAAATTCTTGGCACAGCGCCTTGAAGAAATGCTGCGGGTACGCGGATCCTCGCCACGGCTCGATGGCGCCTTCTGGAAGAGAGAGACCAGCGTCTTTAACGATCAACTCCGGATCGAACTCCAACCGCTCGCCAAGCCCGTCGCAGTGCGGGCAAGCTCCGCGCGGGCTATTAAAAGAGAACGCGCGCGGCATCGGCTCTGGAACGCTAATCCCGCAATGAGGGCAGGCCAGTTTTTTCGAAAACAAATAATCAGCGTCGCCGACCACGTTGACAATGACGACGCCGTTTCCGACTTGGACAGCCTTCTCTATGGCATTGCGCAGTCGCTTTTCTCTGCGCGGCTTCAATATCACCCGGTCAACCACCACTTCGATGTCGTGGCGTTGCTGACGAACCAATTTGGGGCGTTTTTCGAGCTGCACAACACGCCCGTCGATACGGGCACGTAGAAACCCACTACGTTCCAGGCGCGCAAGTTCCGCTTTGAATTCCCCTTTGCGGCTGCGCACAATCGGGCCGAGAATGTGTAGCCGGGAGCCCTTAGGAAAGGCCATGATCTGACTAACGATCGCCCGCGTCGTCTGCGCCCGTACAATGCTTCCGCATTTCGGGCAATGGGGTGTACCAACGCGCGAATATAACAAGCGCAGATAGTCGTACAGCTCTGTAATGGTTCCAACCGTCGAGCGTGGATTTCGGCTTGTCGTTTTCTGTTCAATGGCGATCGCTGGCGATAACCCCTCCACACTCTCCACGTCAGGCCGTTCCATCTGCCCCAAAAACTGTCGGGCGTAGGCTGACAAGGACTCTACGTACCGTCGTTGCCCTTCCGCGTACAGAGTGTCGAACGCTAAGGAGGATTTACCGGAGCCGGACAGACCGGTTACAACCACCATGCTGTAACGCGGGATATCGAGATCCACCGCACGAAGGTTGTGGGTCCGAGCTCCTCTAATACGGATTGTATCGATCACACGCAACACACCATCACTTTACGAATCGATGCAGACATAGAACGTGCTATATTCTACCGGAAACTACGATATCATCCGGTCTTTGGGTTTTTTCGGCGCCGAACGGGGCTGTACAT